>Ga0214923_10000474_pt1 | contig 61295 bp, 57 predicted proteins | sample LL1510_MetaG_FD_177993 | JGI IMG/M metagenome (GOLD analysis project Ga0214923, IMG submission 177993) | Freshwater microbial communities from Lake Lanier, Atlanta, Georgia, United States - LL-1510 | ecosystem: Environmental > Aquatic > Freshwater > Lake | place: USA: Georgia | collected...
GCTCGTCGGTCAACGCGGCCGATTCGATTATCACCTTCAACTTTGTCGTTTTTGAGATGCTCGTGCGAACCGCCGCAATCTCTTCGCCGAGTTCAAGCCACATCGAGTTAAAGACAAAACCCAAATTGACGACCATGTCGATTTCTATCGAACCGTTTTCTACTGCACCTGCAGCCTCAAAGGCCTTTGTTGCTCCGGTGTGGGCGCCAGATGGAAAGCCTGTTACACACGCGATCGCAATTTCACCCGACAATAATCCGTGCGGTATCGGCAACAACGACGGCGAGATACAAACCGCGGCCACTTTCAGCTCATTGGCCTCTTCGCATAGTTTGACGATGTCACGTGCGGTCGCTTCTGGGGCGAGCAAAGTGTGGTCGATAAATTTTGCGAGCTCGATCGGCGTCATTGCACACTTACCTTAATTCGCCGTCACGCTTTTTCATTAACGGGCCTCGCGAGGTAGCGTTTCGCCCTGAGATGGCGACACTGCGGTTCAACTACGGCACGATGGGTTCGGGCAAGAGCACGCTTGCCTTGCAGATTAATCACAACCTCACCAGCCGTGGTCTTGCTGGTTTGTTGCTGACGAAACTTGATCGCGACGGCGGTCAAGTTACAAGTCGACTCGGTGTATCGACGCCGGCGATTGAAATGGAGCCAGGGCTGAACCTTTTCGAATTGGCGCTTTCGAGAATGCCGTTGCAGTTCATAGTTTGTGACGAGGCACAATTCTGCACGACGGATCAATGCGATCAACTTGCGCTAATCGTCGACGAATTGCATGTCGATGTCTATGCATTCGGGCTGATCACTGATTTTAAAGGTCTTCTCTTTGAAGGCACGCGTCGACTACTCGAAATCGCAGATCAGCGAATCGAAATGCAAGTCGAAGCGCGGTGCTGGTGCGGTGCGCGGGCGACCAACAATGCGCGTTTGGTCAACGACAAGGTTGTGCTCGAAGGTGAAACGGTGATGGTCGGTGATACCGACAAGAACACCATTGCACCGTTGTTCGGCGATGTTGTGCGATACGAGTTGCTATGCCGCAACCACTATCGCAAAAAACAAATTTCGGCCGATTAAAAAACGTTCAGCAAGTCGACGACGAAGACGAGCGTCTCGTTGCCCTTGATTACGCCACCGGCACCGCGACTGCCGTAGCCCATGTCTGGCGGAATCGTAAGTTTGCGCCGACCACCGACTTTCATGCCAGCAACGCCTTTGTCCCAGCCGGCAATTACTTGACTGGCGCCAAGACCAAATTCGAACGGCTCATCGCGATCCCATGAAGAGTCAAATTGTTTCGCTGTGCTCCAAGCAACCCCGACATAGTGAACCGAAACACTTTTGCCGCTCACTGCCTCTCGACCTTCACCAACCACGAGGTCTTCGACAATTAGGCCCGCCGGTGCAGGAGTATTCGGAATTTCAACTTTTGGCTTTGAATTTGACATGCCTGCACGCTACTCACGAATTCTAAAGATTCGCGATAAGTTTTGGCGACTTGGTTCCAAGTCGACCTTTCAAATATTCGTCAACCATACGATCGTCAAAAAGATCGTAGTTAACCCGCAAATGTTGTGGCTCGAAGTCGCGCGTCAAATAGAGTCGGCCAAGAGTTCTTTGTGGAGTGAAAATCAAATTGTTTCCAGCGATCAGTCTTTTGAGTGCTTCCACGACGTTGTTGGCACCTTGCAACACCGTTGCAACACCGACATCATGAATACCCATACCAGCTTTCAAAACTGGGACAGACTGATGAAGTATTTCACCAGCGTCTGCTGCCGCAACAATCTTGTGAATAGTAATTCCGGCACATTGTGGCTCCATAAAATAAAACGGCCAAAACAGCGTGGCTGAACCTTTATACCAAGGTGATAGACCCAAATGAAAATTCAATGAGAGCTTGGGCAAAGACTGCAACAGCTCTCCATTTATCAAATCGCACCCAAAAACTATGCAGACATCACTTGGGTGCTTTCTAACAAACTCAACAGTTTCTTTTGAATTAAGCGTGTTTGAATCGCAAAGGAATGTTTCGATTCCTGAATACGTCGATTCATAGTTCAACTCTCCGAATGAAGCTGACTCGATCTCGAAACGCTTTTCGAAATGACGCTTGAAATTTGCGCGATCACGGTCAGCGATGTTTTCTGGTGATTTGGGCATCACCGATTCACGTTGCATTACAACAACCCTGAACTCCGCATCTAATTTCAAGAGTTGTGCGAGCACAAAAAGGTGTCGGGAATGAGAGCCTGAAAACAATAGAACTCGCACTCGTCAAATCTCCTTGAGCATATTTTTAGAAACCAAAAGTTGGCATACTTTTTCTATATCGGACTCTTCAACTTTAAGCCGTGCCGCAATATCGGTGGTTGGCAACAACCCATCTGACAAAAACAACACAGAAAGAACCAAGTCAAGATGCGCAATTTTCAAATCTGGCAACAGCGACCCACCAAATATCTCGTAAAGGCCGTGCTTTGAAAGCATCGGCTCACCGTGCGGTTCGACTCGCTCATAAATCTTCAACTTTTCAATTTCGTCAATCACCTGCACATAAAGATCAAAAGTTTCGGCAATTTGTGCGCCATTGACGAAATTCAGGTCGTCTAGCGAAGTGTGATATTGACGATAGGTGTAATAGATATCTTTGGCTAACGTCGTCATGTTAATTCTAAAACCTGGTGACGAATACTGTCGTTCATCACTGCCGTGAATGTCGAATTGCTTTAGTTCGTAATCTTTTTGATTGCGATCTAAAACTTTCTTGATTATCGAATTGATGAAATGGTCGGCACTGAACGACTGTTTTACTTGAAAATTACCTGGACCACCGACAGTTGTGATTTGTAGACCAAAGTCGATCATCTTCATCTTCTCTTCATTTATCTTCAGATACGCAATCGCGCCAATTGTTTCAGGCACGAAAACGATCCTGTATGTCCATTTTCGAGATTCCTTTGAATTTATATGTCGCGCTAACAACGCAGTCAGCAATACGCCACTTAGTGAATCATTGGCCATTGCTGGATGGCAAATATAGGCCGATATTAAAACTTCACGATTTGACCTACCAGGAAGAATTTTTTCTCCATAACTCATTGAACCAGTCGTGAATTTCGAGTCAATAACCAGATGTAGCGGTTGGTCGGCCGACTTCAATTTCTTGAGTTGCTTTTTATTCACGCAAAACGCCCAGTCAGATTTGTAATAGAGCGTTCTATATGGAATCGCCTCTTCAAGAAGTTCGTGGGTATGAATATGCGACGACACTTCTTCGTAAGTAGACCTCAAGTCGCAAGGTTGACTGTATGACGCGACATGAAGTGGACTTTCGTTGATATCAACTATTCGGTTGTCTTTCGCGTCGGCAATAAAACCTTGCGTAATACTCCATTCTTGTGGAACAACCCAATCAAAAACTTTTGACCCCGATGGAACTTCAGAAATTTCAAGTTCAACAAAACATTTGATCCCATTCAAAGTCTCACGATTTGCAACGCCAGTAAGGCTTCGATTCAAACTAAAAAGCTCCTCGAGTTTTATCTGTGTCTCTTGGACGATTTTGGCCTTGATTATTTCTTCGACCGACGAGTCGAAGTTCAGATTCGCCGAGTCAACTAAATGGGTCAAGCTTTCAAAGTCGTTCTGAACATCAAGATCAAACTTGAGATAAGGGTAAGCCAGGCTTGGCCTGGCCTTTACTGCGCGAATACGATCTTCGCCGAGCGTGCCGAGTGCAAGCGTCAAATGTTCACGCATAACTACGTCGGTGATACTCAAGTTAAGTTTGCGAAGTACTTCTACCGTAAACAGTTCTGCGCCAATACCATCCGGAAAATCACAACTGCCACTTGGTCGGTGATTGAAGTGATAATCAAGCGGATTGGTCTTAAAGTCTGAAATCAAACCATCGATCTCAAAACCGCTGACAAAGGGATTGTCGGCGCAAACCCGCACCACGACTTCAGCAGGAAATACTTCTGTAGCACCAGCGAACCTGGCGAGAACATCATCTTCGTCGCCCCTGAAAACTTCAATGCCCAACGACCTTGCTAGTTCACACAATGCATCGTCGGCGGGTTTGGTCGTAGTGGCGAGCACAACTTTTGACAATTGTTTACTGCTTTGAACGCGCCTAATAACCCACTCCAAAATCGAATGACCACCAAGTTTCAGCAACGCCTTGCCAGGAAGTCGTTTCGATTCGACCCTTGCTTGAATCAAACAAAGTGAACTCAGCTGAGTCATGATTTAGAGAGATCGTCCCAAGTCAAGATGTGATCTTCGGGCAAATCGTGAATAATTTTTTTGCCGAGCACTTCATCCCACTTCATTGGACTGATACCCGTGCCTGGTCGCTTCGCAACAAGATCTTGTTCACCGAGTGCATGACCGCTTTTGAGATCTCGGGTCAAAACGATGCTGCGGCGGGCATTGAGACGAGAAATCTCTTCGGTTGCGATCGGCGCCTTTGAGCGCGAGGAGCCGAGCAACTCATGCACTTGTTTTATATTGACTTGAAAGCGAGCAAGGTCATGTTCGTCCATGGCGTGATAGTGGTCGTTTCCGGGCAGAGTTTTGTCGAGGGTGAAATGCTTTTCGAGCACTACGGCCCCGAGCAAATGTGCGGCGACCAAACTGGTCATTTGTTCGTTTGGCAAAGTGTGATCTGAGTATCCGAGCAACAAATCTGGGTATCGATTGCGCAAATCGACCAGCATGCCAAGATGCGCGTTTTCGTTGCGAGTCGGATAATTGAGAATGCAGTGCATCAAACAAATTTCTCTTGCGCCAGCACCGCGCAAAATTGTCAGCGCGTCGTCGATCTCGGCGATATTCGACGCGCCGGTCGACAAAATAACTGGTTTGCCCGTTGCGGCAACTTTTTTCAACAACGGCGGGTTCGTTATGTCAGCCGACGCAATCTTGAAATACCGCACGAGTGGGTCGAGCATGTCGATGGCGCCCAAATCAAATGGTGTCGAGACAAATTCGATGCCGTGTTTTTTGCAGTGCGACGCCAATTCTTTGTATTCAGCCTCACCAAAGGCGTCGTATTTCGTGAACAATTCGTATTGACTGGTCGTTGGCTCTTGGGTCGTATCCCAATATGACGGCGAAAACTTCGAGGCAATCAAACCCGCCTTATAGGTCTGAAATTTGGCTGCATCAGCACCGCCACGCTTCGCAGATTCAATCAACAACTTCGCCGTCGCCAACGAGCCTTCATGATTTACGCCGATTTCAGCGATCACATAAGGTCGATCGTTCTGACCGACCATCCGATCGCCGAACTTTATTTGGGTCATTATTCTGTCGACTCGCTGCCGTGTTTTTGGATGATTCTTTGGCGGTGATGCTCCATTGCCGCGGCATCGTTGGTCGCATTGTTTTCATGACGGCGATATCTATACAGCGGCAACTCGAGGCGATGAATCTGATACTTCTTGGTGAAACGCAGTCGAAGGTCGGTTTCTTCGTGCAACAAAAAGGTTTCGTCGTATAAACCGATATCAATCAACTGCTCGGTTCGAAACATGATGCCACATGCAATCGGGTCGGTAAGACAATTTTTTCGACCCAATACTTCTTCTTGTTCGTCGACCAAGAGATAATCGCATGCGACAGCATCCATATATTTGTTTTCTCGCAAAAACTCGTGGAGCAAATGCAAAAACTGTGAGTTCACGTAGTCGTCGGCGTCGACTCGCACCACAAATGGCGCTCGTGCACGGCGAATCGCCTTGTTCAAAGAGGCCGGTAAGCCGATGTTCTTCTCGTTGTTGATCAACACAATTTCGTTGGCGAATTCACCGAGCACCGCGGCGCTGCGATCGGTGCTGCCATCGTTGATGACGACGATCTCGAACTTGTCGCGTGAAATAGTCTGCGAAATTAGCGACCGAAGACAACGAGAAATATATTTTTCTTGGTTGAAAGAAGCGACGATGACCGAGATTACTGGTGAGCTCATGATTCTCTACTTCAAAACTTTCGCCAAGGCTTTGTGCAGTTTCGTCGGCACGGCTTCATCCATTTTCACGACCACCGGCAGAGACACTGCACGCTCGAGTCTGGTTCGTGAACCCGCAAAAGCCTTTGATAGGTCGCCACCGTGACGGGCAACAAGTTCGGGCATGTGTGTCCAGGTACCGGCGAAATGCCAAGTCACTGCCTCGGGCAAAATCTTGGTTGATAAGCCCTCGGCAACAAGTGCATCGCGGCATTGCCGAGCAGTCACATTGTCTTTGACGCTGAACACCAACGCATCAGCTGTCTCATATGAACCTGTGGGCACTTCACGCGCAGTGATGCCGGGCAAATTTTCGATCGCCGACCACATTGCATCACGATTTTTGCGCTGAGCCGAAACAACGGTAGAAAGTTTTTTCAACTGAGCCAGGCCCACCGCACCCTGCATTTCTGTCATTCGAAAATTGAAGCCGCTGCTCGCACGAGTGTCTTCCCAGCGGGGCACCGCGGGATTATTTTCGTGACCGTGATCGTGCCACGCGGCGGCGGCTTTGTAATCGGCTTCATTTTGAAACACGATCATGCCCCCTTCGCCAGTGGTCATGGTTTTGGCGAAGTCGAAACTAAACGTACCCATGCGACCCCATGCGCCAAGCGGTCGACTATCGAGCGACCCACCACAACCCCACGCGGCATCTTCAATCAAAGTGACCTTGTTTTGGCGACAGATGTGCTCAATTTCAAATAAATTCGCGGGCGTGCCCAACATATGCACGGCGATCACCGCCTTTGTTTTAGGCGTGATCAGACTCTTCAAAGACTCTGGGTCAAGATTCAACGTGCCGTCAATCTCGGCGCACACGGGTGTCGCACCCGACTCGATAATCGCCTCAACCGTCGCAACAAAAGTGAAACTCTGGGTGATTACTTCGTCGCCAGGCTTTAGATCTAACACGGCAAGGGCGACTCGCAACGCCGCAGTACCAGATGTGACAGCCAACGCAAATGGCACATCAAGCGCCTTGGCGAACGCGTTTTCAAAGTCGCGAACCTTCCATCGGTCTTGTCTGATCGCATCAAATGAATGGCGAAACAAAACCCCGCCGTGTTTGAAGATGTCGTCTACTTCAGCCTGTTCTTCAGCGCCAATCAGCTCGTATCCAGGCATGAATTGATTTTACTCTGAGATCTTTACATCTTCTCGAACAGCGAGATGATCCTTGCGTCAGTAAGCGTCTTACGAAAGTTGCTGCCTAACGCATTAGTCAGAGGCTTTTCGTGTTTGATCGTCGCCGCAATCAACGCCGCACGCAAATCATCGGTGAGATTCGCGCAAACACCGCGCGGTAGTTCGACTTTTTGCAATTCGATCATCTTGCGAAATTCTGCATGCGCCTCTGGGTAAAACTCGCCCAAAGCATTGAGCACGATGCAGTTGGCGACACAGTGATGCAAACCAAACACGACACTCAGTGCCGCAGAAAAAGGATGCACCACGCCGACATAACTCGTGGCAATAGCGCAGCCACCAAGATAGCTCGCCACCATTAGTTCGCTGCGGCGCTCATCTGCCATCATGTCGGTGCTCAAAAAAACATTGCGACAAAGGTTCACCGTCTCGCGAGAGTATGCGTCACCAATGGCGTTGCGATAAGAACCTGCGAGCGCCTCGATGCAGTGAATATATGCATCCATCCCCGTATAAAAATATTGGTTGCGCGGTACCGATCGCGTCAGGCTTGGGTCGAGCACGACATGATCAAAAACCGTGAAGTCGCTGTTCATGCCCAACTTCAAACCAGTTTCAAGATTCGTCATCACACACGTGCGCGTCGCCTCTGACCCCGTGCCAGAAATTGTCGGCACGCCGATTTTGTGCACACCTGGCACACGCACGAGATCCCATCCCTGATAATCGGCTGCCTTACCGCCGTTTGTCAGAAGGTTTGAAATTGCTTTTGCCGTGTCGAGTGTTATGCCGCCGCCAAAACCGACAATTGTCGCTGGTGCGACGTGACCAGACTTTTGCAACACAGCAACCAATTCATCGATACCTTGTGTCGTTGGTTCGTCAACGGTGCTCACAAAATGTACGGCATCGGTTGGTTTTGCCCCGAGCGAACTGGCGATGTAGTACTCGTTCTTGAAAAAATCATCTATCAAAAACACTGCATGGGGCGATTTGTCGCTTCTCTTTGAAGAGACCAGATCGGCCACACCAGTTACAGCGCCGTCACCAAACGTAAATCGTCCGACATTGCGCACGATTTTGATTCCGGTGTCGAGAATCGTCACGCAAGACCACGCATCTTGTCGAACATCGTCACCGAAACATCGAATTTGTTGTTGCTCGCCACAACTGTGCACGGTTCGCTGTGAAGACCCTCTGGCAGATTGACACCTTCAAGTTGAAAAGTTCCGCCCGCGCCGTTGACGATTGCCAAGCCAGCGGCGACATCCCAAAACATGATGTTGTGTTCGGCATAAACATCGGCGCTACCAGTCGCCACAAGCGCAAGCGACGCACATGCCGAACCCATCATTCGTACTTTGCCAAATGTCGTCAGAACCTCGGCGAAACTCGACACTACGTTTGCATCGCCGATCGGAAACCTGCTTGGAAAGCCGGTCACCAATGTCGCCTGACCGCGATCTGTGCGGTCTGAAACCGTCACCGGTTTCTCACCAATGTGTGCACCAATTCGCGGACCACCAAAAATCATTTGTTTGGTCACCAAATTAAAAAGCACACCTAAAACTGGTTCGTTTGCATCCCAGAGCGCCACCGAAATCATCGAAGGACCGAGATTTCGACTGAAGTTGTAACTGCCATCAAGTGGATCTACGACCCACAACAAACTTGGCAATCTATTGCCTCTTATATAACCCGTCTCTTCGCTCAAGATTGCAAACCCGGTTTTACGCAACTCGCGCAACAAAGGTTTCTCAAGCAAGGTATCGGCCTCAAGTTTAATTTCACGGCCACCAAGTTGAAGGTCGACGACATTCTTTGCGGCGGCGCTATTTGCACGAACAAATTTTTTGCCAACTTTTTCGACAAGTCCAGTGGTCAAAACGACCAGGCCGTGAATGTCATTTATTGTTAGCTCACTCATTTGCTCACCTCGGGGTTCTCAATTTTAAACTGATCTCGCCAAATCGGGTCGGCATAATAAATCTTGTAGACGAGTTTCATCGTCTGAAACGCATCTTGTGAAGTGCCGCTTTGAACAGGCTCTTTGTTGAGAACGCTCTGTGTAAACGCAGCAATTTCTCGATCCCATGACGGATCATCGTTGTATTCAAAAAGTTCTTCTTTCGGGTCGCCGTTATCGCGGTCAGGGTCGGCGGTAACGAGTGTCATTGTCTCATTGCCATAACTTTTTGAGCCAGTCAAGATGCCGCGCAAAATTACACCGCCTCGTTGCATGTTTATATCGAGCGAAAACTGATGTCGCCACTGGGTCGCCGAACTATTGAGCATCGCCACCACACCCTGCTCGGTGCGCATCAACGCATACGCGTTGTCTTCGACGTTGTAACCCCAATGCCCATTCGAAATAAAACTTTGCACGTCGACGAACTCGCCGGCGATCAATCGCATCAAGTCGACCATGTGAATGCCCTGATCTAAAAGCACGCCACCACCGGCGACCTCTCGTTTGGCCCGCCAGTCGGCCTGATTAAAGGTGATCAGTTTCGACTTGCCATAAACACCGCGCATATTGATGATGTTGCCAAAACGACCACTACGAATAATTTTCAATGCGTCTTGCACCGAGTCGTGATAACGATGATTGAAGCCGTACATCAATCGACATTGCGGATTTTGTTTCTCTACCGCGATCACACTCGCGATATCGCCCATGTCACGACCTGGTGGTTTTTCGCAGAAGACATGCAGTCCGAGATTCAAGCCGGCTTTGGTTACTTCGGCGGCAATGTCGTTCGTCATGCAAACGATCAAAACATCGAGATCTTGCTGCAAGAGCTGCTGGTATGTTCGAAAATGCGCAACGCCATTCGGCAAAACCCCGTCACTAGCGAAAACTCTGTCGCATACCGCGACAAGTTTGAGATTCGGATGGCGTTCGACACAATCACCGCGTCGCTTGCCGACGACGCCATAGCCCGCGATGCCGACTTTCAACACTTTTGCGGTCATCTGCCTAGTTTAAATTCTTTGTCACTTCGGCGCAGTTGCACTGTGATTCAAAAAGACCGTATCTACGCCGTAAGCGATAAAGGTATAACCCTCGCCGATTCTCTGCGCGAGCATTTTCGTGTCCGGTTGCACCACATGTATTCCACATGCCATTTTTTGTTTGGCACAAACTTGAAGTATTTGGTTTAAGACTTCTTTATATGTCTTGTTTTCAAAATCACCAGTAATACCGAGCGATGCCGACAAGTCATAAGGTCCGACCATGATTGCGTCGAGCCCGTCGACTTTGACTATTGATTCAAGATTATTGACAGCATCAATATGTTCAATTTGTGCGATAACCAAAGACTCTTGGGCTTCTTGCATGTATGACTCAAAAAACTTGCCGAACACATTGGCCCGCTGAAACCCGACGCCGCGTCGACCACGTGGCGGCCAATGACACTCGTTGATAATTGCCTCAAGTTGTATTGCCGAAGAAATCATCGGCACAACCACACCTGCAGCACCTTGATCGAGGGCCTGTCGACAATTAATCGGCAACGGGCTTGCTACACGAGCGAGCGGTAGCGTGCCACCAAGTTCGAGTGCACGAAAAATATCTGGCAATTGGCTCACCGCAACGGGGCCGTGCTCCATGTCGATAGCCACCCACTGATAACCGGCGCGTCCCATAATTTCGGCGATGTTCGAATCAGGGATTTGCATCCAACTGCCGATTGTCGCCGTGCCATTGCGCATCATGGTGCGAATTTTTCGCACTTGCTCAAGCCTGTTCATTGATACCTCGATGCGCTGACGTAATGACTAGCAATTTACAGAGAAATGGTGGCGGGGGTAGGATTTGAACCTACGACCTTTGGGTTATGAGCCCAACGAGCTACCGGACTGCTCCACCCCGCGTCGTGCCACTCAGGCTACCAGCGACATGACATAATCGCTGATGCGATGCCACTCTTCAAACGAACACCCAAGGCGACTCAATCTGACCTCGAACTTCTCAAGAATGAGTTGACAGAACTGCGCAGCGAACTCACGAAGCGAACGAACGCACTGTCTCTAGTCACTGCGGCGACCAACGGTCTCGATCAAAAAATTACGATCATTGATGCACGCCTCAAAACTATGACCACCGAGTTATCGCACCAACTCCACGAATTGGGCACAGAGATCGAATCTCTGGTTAAAACAGCCGATGAAAGCGCGTCGCGTGAGGCGCTCGAGCAACTTCGTGTCAATCAAATTCGCATCGCCAACGAGCAAGCGCGTTACGAAATTGCATTTCGACAAGATCTTGCCGAAGTAATCGAGCAGATCAGAAAAGCAAAGTAGCCAAAAACTAATTGCCGACGAGGGCAATCGCACGACTGACCAATTCGCGTGCTTCGGCTAAACGCTTTTGATATAACGCAAAATCAGGAGGAGTGCTGCCGAGTGCGGCGTCGGCTTGTGCGAACAATTCTTCGGCGCGAGCCAGCAACGCGGCTGGTGTATCAAGATTTTCTGAACCGCCCCCACTCGAAGGCACCGTCGACTGTGTCGTGGCGTCACCCGAATCTGACGACTCATTGGGGGCGACTGCAACCGATCCGTCATTGACACGATCGCCAAGATCTTTGTCAAACCCCGGAAACAACTTCGCAATCGCGGCGGTTAGATCGTCGGCCATCACGACTCGATTGTTGTATGACGCCAAAAATTTGCGGACAAAAATCTGCTTTGCGCTCGGGTCGTCGGGTCTCACGAACAAAGGTCGAACATAAACGAGACCTTTGCTGACGTTGATTATTTGCAAATCGCCATAAATTACCCGCGAACCTCTTTGGTCAAGCAAGGTAATTTGCTGCGAAACAACCGGGTCACTGCCAATTTCGGCGGCAACCGTCGCTGGACCTTCAGGCAGAGGCTCGGCAACTTTGTAAATCGTCAGCTGTCCATAAGTTTTCGGGTCGCTTGACACGACCATGAATGCGCGAAGTTCTTTTCGGGCGTTGTCGGCCGAAAACGGGACAAATGGCCTCAGCATCGAGAACACACCAGAACTCGATTTTGATCGCGGTTCATGAAACATCGTGTAATAAGGCTCGAAGCGAGCCACGCTTGCGTCGCGCACCTCACCGGTGTTCGCAGCATTCAGGTCGGGGGCAAAGTCGCCAGCGACCACACCGGTTACACCTTCGGGTTCGATCGCCGGTGCTTGTGCCACGCTCCATGCGGCGTTGCGGTTGAAAAAAAGTGTCGCGTCTTCGAATTGATAGCGACCGTAAGTATTTGTCTGGACTCTGAACAGATCTTCGGGATACCGAAAGTGATCGACCAGTTCTTTTGGCGCCATGTCAACCGACGTAAATAATTTCGGAAACACCGCCTGCCATGTCTTGACGATCGGATCTTTTTGATCGACCACATAAAAAGTCATCGAGCCGTCATAGGCATCGACAACGATTTTTACGCTGTTGCGAACATAATTAAACGGCGTGTTCAGACCACTGCCCGGCGTAAGTTGATCGATGTTTGCTTGTTGGGCATACGGGTATCGATCGGTCACCGTGAACGCATCGATCACCCATTGCACTTTCGAGTCGACGACAACCGGATAAGGATCTGCGTCGAGTCGCAAAAACGGTGCGACCTTGGCAACGCGATCTTTGATGTTGCGCACGAACATAATTTGCGACTGATTGTCAAGAAGCGACGAACCGAACAAGTTGTATTCACCGAGATGAACCGCAAATGCAATTCGGCGCACGACAGATGAAAGTGCTACGCCGCCATTCGCCGAATATTTTTGGGCCTTTGTATCTGCACACGCTTGCTCAACTTCGCCCGTTTTGACGAGCGCATAAGAGTCAAGCCCTTCACCAAAATAAAGTTCGGGGCGAGATATCTCTAGGTCTGTATATATAGGACGTCCATCAACGGTGACTTTGCTGGCTGGCGCGGTGATTAATCCACAACCATGCGTATATAGAAGGTGTCGCGAAACCCAGGTTCGATTCGGAATACCGGCCGTGTTCAGTTCGCGGGCCGCAACCAAAACTTGTTGCTCGCGACCATCAATCTGATATCGATCAACATCCAGGTCGCGAATCGCATAATACGAAGTTTGGCCTTCATCCAAAACGAATCGATCTCGCATTTGAATTGGGTCGAGTTGACGAACATCTTTGAGTGGTTCTGAATCGCTGGCGACTTCTGCCGAGGTGATTTGTTCGTATTTAACTTCGACACTTTTTACAGAATCTAAACCCATCGCAATCTTGGTCGCCAGAAGGTTGCGTTCGATAAAGGGCAATTCTTTGGTGCTGACATTTGGTTGCACCGAAAATCGCTGGACAATTGCAGGGTAGATCTGCCCTGCGACCAACGCGACAACAATCCAAAGAACTGTCGCGAGAACCGGCAACCGCCAACTTTTTTGCAATACATTCCACAAGAACAACGCTGCAACTGCGAGCGAAACCAAAATCATCAAACTTGTCGCTGGCAACTGCGCATTCACGTCGGTGAATGTTGCACCTTGCACGACCCCCCGTGTTGAAGTAGTTAGTTCAAATCGACCGAACCAATAACCGACCGCCCGACAAATGGCGATCAACGCAAACAACACCGAAATATGTGCCTTGGCCTGAGGAGTGACATGTCGACCTTGGGTTTGAAGTTGAATTGCGCCATTCAAATAATGCGCGATGGCCGTAACGAGCGCGATCAAAATCAACGCCGCAAGCGACCAACTGATCAAGAACTGAATAAACGGCAACTTGAAAACATAGAAACTTACATCGCGACTAAAAAGTGGATCACTGACGCCGAACGACTGTGAATTTCTGAACAACAGCCAGTCTTGCCATTGTGCCGAGGCAGGCAGGCCGACCAACAGACCCAACACAAATGAGACCACGACTCTCACCAACCACTTACGAGTCGCAATGAGTTCGCGATATCCAGCCAACGCACGTTGCTCGAGCGAAACAGGCACATTGTTCGGCGCCAGACGGTCAGCCAACCACAAATTGACAAGTGCAACCACTGCAAAAATTGCAACGAACACCGCCCCAAGGACAATTTTCGTAGTTAGCACACCCCAAAAAACATCTGATCGGCCGACAACATTGTGCCAAAGCACATCTACATAAAAATCGGCCAAACTTCTTACTGATATTCCACCGACGACGAAAACGGCCAAGATCGCCGACCAGATCGTGCGACCGCGTTTGAAAAAACCCGGTCGAAAACCGCCACCACCACTTGAACGAGGGCTGCGTGGACTACGCGGTAAGTCGGAGGGGTTCCGCACGCAGAAAAGACTATCGCGGGGCTGGAACTACCAAACACTTACATCCCGAATGAATGACGGGATGATCGTGTCCGGTAGGAAATTTTTCGCCACATGCAACTTCGCCGGCAAGCGAATTATCTTCGGCGTCAGAACACGGCGGCCCATTCGGATCAACCATCCAACAAACTTTCGTGCCGGTTTCAATAACCAAATACGCACCACGACTATATGCAAGGCGTGAAATATCGCCAACCAGTTTGTCGATCTGTTGCATCTTCCACTCTCGATATACGGTTCGAATCAAACTCGACATTTCACTCGAACTTCCATCGCTATCTACAACACACTTTTGTATGCGTTCACGCAATGGATACACGATCTCTTCTGCGAGTTTCTTCGACATAACTTGCATCACCGTCGTATTGCTGATTTTTTTTCGCAAATCGGCTTTGAGACTCTTAGACAACGACCGAGCGCCCGACATTGCAGCTTCAATTAATTCTTTGCTGATCGCGTCGACATAATTTTGGAGTTGATTATCTGCGCTTGGCAAAACTTTTTCGAGGGCGACCTGAGCTTTTTTGGTTTGCAGATAATTGAGCACTGAATTTTCTTCATCAGCCAACACGCGTTTGAGTTTTTTGGCAATAACTTCGTCTACGACACTCAAAGCGTTGTCACGTCGCTCGAACATCTCAACATCTGGCTTAATCGCAGTCGGAACTTCGACCTTTTTTTGAGAACCAGCATCGCGCTTAGCTGGCGATTTTGTGTGCTTCACCGAACTCGCTACGGTCTCGGCGCTGGCCGAACGCAATTTTGCAAATAGGTCGTCGACGCTCGTCTTTCTCGGCGTTGGCTCTTGCTGTGGCGAAGGAGCAACTATTTCTGTCCTCTCGGATTTCGGCTCTTCAGTCGATTTTGTCGGGGTCTCTTTGGCATCAACTTCGGGGGTGTCGGTCGAAGGGTGCAAGCGGCGCGAAGTTCGACCAAACATCTGCACGATTTTTGCCCGATGACCGTTGTCGGGCTCGTCATCGGGGCTTTGACTTGACTCAATTCGAGTTTCGGCGTCATTATGCACGACAGTCTCTGGTTTTTGATCTTCTGAAGTTTCGACTACCGCAACAACTTCTGGTTTTGTTTCTTGCGCTTCAACAAATGACTCTGGTTGTTGGTCGATGTGGTCTTCAAACTTTTCGCGATCAAATGGCAACACATTTGATGGCTCAGGCTCTCGATCTTCTCGATCCTCGCGGAGCATGGTGACGCTGGTCGAAGCCGTCTCGATCACTACTGGAACCGCCTGCTGAAACTCTTCGGCGGCTGCATCAAAGTCGGTCAGATCACCGACCGCACCACTAGCGGCCAAACTTGCGCGCTCGAACGCCGCCTTCAAACGGTCTCGATGTCGAATTAATTCTTCTATTTGTTGTCGGGCAAGTTCTCGGCGAGTTGCGAGTTCGGTAAGAAGTTTTTCGCGGTATGCGCGCGCCTCATTGACCATCTCGCGACCTTGCTGTTTGGCCAGTTCAATTTCTGCTTCACTGTCAGACGACGCGTCATTGCGACGACGAGATACTTCAATTTCTGCTTCTTCGCGCATTCTTGCAACTTCGTTCGCCGCATCACGCACCATTTGTTCGGCGGTTTCTGCTGCTCGTTCACGCATCTGTTGGGCGGCTTCACGGGCGACAGACAATACTCTCGCGGTTTCTTCGCCCAACAAAGTCGTGACCGTTGCTTCGTCGAGAACACCAGGATCCGAAAGGCCCCGAGTCTGCATCGCACGCATCTCGCTTTCCAGAAATTTTTCACGTTCTTGTAATCGTGCGAGTTCTGCCGAGACCATGCGCAGAAAGTCGCGAACTTCACCCTGGTCAAAACCCCTTCGAGTGACATTAAATTGGGCAGATCCAACGGCGGCCGGCGAAGATGGGTCGGGTTTCGAGAAGCTAATCGCCATTAGGCAAGATTAAACCTTATTTATAGTTCGATTGCGTCATTACTAATGACACTGCCACCCAACTCTTCCAAAACTTTGAGTGCTTCGCCAAGATTCGCAACGGGCACAATGCGCAATTTTGAACCCGCGACTCGGCGCGCGGCGCTCAATTCTTCTGGCGTCTGAGCACTGGGCACAAGAAACACAGTTGCACCCGAAGCTTTGACCGCTACCGTTTTTTGACGCAACGCACCAATTGCACCGACGCTTTCATCGCCGTCGATCGTGCCGGTTGCCGCGACTTTCACTCCGCCTGTGAGCTCTCCTGAGGTCAACTCATCAAGAAGTGCGAGCGTGAACGAGAGCCCGGCCGATGGGCCACCAATCGAATCTGTATCGATGTCTACTTCAAATGGCAGATCAACAGTCCGCGTGTCTGCAGGCCACACACCAATGATCGTGCGGTTCGGGTCATCGGGACTGACCATCAATTCGATTTCTTTTTTGACGCTCTCTTTTGACTTGTGCGGCGTGATCGTTACTTCGACGACATCACCTGGCGAATAATCGGCGATGATCGGCATCAAGTCAGAGAGCTTGGAAATTTCGATTCCGTCAAATGCCGTGATCGTGTCACCTGGGTTTAGTTGCAAGCACGCGCTCAATGGACGCGGATTGTCTTCACACACCAGTCGTTCGATTATCAACTTGCCGTATTCAATTGAAACTTGATAACCAAGTCGATTGAGCGCGACATACTCGGCTATCTGTTTTGCTGACGCCATCGCCTGAAAGCCGAGTCGACGCTGCTCACTCGGTGACGAAGTGCCGAATTTTTCGTCACGATTCAACACATCAACATCAGGGTCAAGCACGCCCACGAGAGCATCAAGGGCTGACAACTTAGATCCGTATGCAGTGACGAACAGAATTGGTGCAGAAGTTTTGTATCGAGTTACCTGACTTAACGCATTTTTGTCGAATGAAAAACGCGAAGCAACTTGCTCTGCCGAACCTGGTGCGACCTCCCAATAATTAATTTTGACCAAAGATGATGCGATCAATGCGCCGGTCACAAGCCAAACAATTGTCAGCAGTGGCAGCGCCCACCACATGTTGCGTTGCCGCGGTGCGATCACGGTTTCCTGCTCGCCTGTGATCGTCGGCGATACGCTAGAAGGAGTTGTGGTTGTGTCGATGCTCATGTCACTCACCGTCTTTGATGTTACGGTCAGGTCAGGTGCAATCATCATGCTGAGCATGATCGCATTTTGGTTTGCCTCTCGCGGTCGCACAAATGGGCAAATCAAACCGCTGGTCATACGGGTCAACAACAAGCGCACAAATGTTTATAAGCAGCCGTCAAAAGAACAATCCTTGCGTTCTGCGGGCTTTCTCACCTTAGGCGCACTTTCAATTGGAATACTCGTCGCTGTCATTGTTTCGGTCTTGGCATCTCTCGCATTTTCGACCTTTACAAGTTCTTTGGGAAATTAGCCAGTGAAAATTCTCGTAACAGGCGCAGACGGTTTCATCGGTTCGCATGTCGTTGAAACCCTTGTCAAGAGCGGTCACGACGTAAGGGCTTTCGTGCTCTACAACTCTTTCAACTCGTGGGGATGGTTGGACGAGTCTGAAAAATCGATTCGTGAAAGCATCAATGTTTTCGCCGGCGATATTCGTGACCCGCATGGTGTCGACAAGGCGGTGGAGAATCAAGAAGTTGTTTTGAATTTGGCCGCACTGATTGCGATTCCATATTCGTATCACTCACCAGATACATACATCGACACAAACATCAAGGGTACGCTAAACGTTTTGCAGGCCGCACGACGCCACAATGTTAAGCGTGTTGTGCAAACTTCAACCAGCGAAGTTTATGGCACCGCTCAATACATACCGATCGACGAAATTCACCCATTGCATCCGCAATCTCCTTACGCCGCGTCAAAAGTCGGCGCAGACCAACTTGCTCTGAGTTTTCATACATCGTTCGATGTGCCAGTCGGAATTTTGCGACCGTTTAATACTTACGGTCCACGCCAATCGGCTCGTGCGGTGATTCCAACAATCATCAGCCAGTTGGCCAACAAGTCAAAGGTCAAACTCGGTTCGCTTTCGCCGACTCGCGACTTTACGTACGTTCAAGACACGGCCAATGGTTTTCTTGCGGCTGCACAGAGCGATGCAATAGTTGGTCAAACAATCAACCTTGGCAGCGGGTTCGAAATCTCGATCAAAGACACCGCCGAAACAATCGCTAAATTGATGAACGTCAAACTCGAGCTTGTCGATGACGAACAGCGTGTTCGACCAGAAAACTCAGAAGTTGAGCGCCTACATGCCTCAATCGAGAAGGCAAAGACAGTCCTCGGGTGGCAACCACAATTAAGAGGTCTCCCAGGCTTTGAAACGGGTCTCCAACACACGATCGAATGGTTTTCAAACCCGACGAATCTTGCGCGATACAAGGCTGATCGGTACAACCTCTAAATAAATGACAACTTCTAAATTTTCCAAGCAAGAGTTTCTTTCAATCTTGCAATCAGTGCTTGGAGAATCTGGCGGCGCGCCAATCGCGCTTCACGAGCCAAACATCGGTGAGCTCGAGCATGAACTGGTGGCAAAGTGTCTCAATTCGGGTTGGGTTTCGTCTGTTGGCGAATACATCACAGAATTCGAGCAAGGCTTGGCGAATTTCACGAAGTCAAAACACGCGATCGCCGTGGTCAATGGCACCGCTGCTTTGCACCTGGCACTTCACACAGTTGGTGTCAAGCCCGACGATGAAGTTTTGGTTCCAACTCTCAGCTTTGTCGCAACTGCCAACGCGGTCGCGCACTGTGGCGCAATACCCCACTTTGTCGACAGCAACCTTGAAACCCTTGGTCTTGATCCTGTTGCTCTACGAGAGCACCTCCGAGCAACCGCGTCATTGCGCAATGGCGTGCTGCACAACTCGAAAACAGGTCGAAAGATCAGTGCGGTTGTGCCAATGCATACTTTTGGCCACCCAATGCAGATAGAAAAATTGCTTGAGGTCGCCGCTGAATTTAATTTGACCGTCGTCGAAGATGCCGCCGAATCAATCGGCAGTTTCGTCGGAATGGTTCACACCGGAACATTCGGCCGTTGCGGCACACTCAGTTTCAACGGCAACAAAACGATTACGACCGGTGGTGGCGGTGCAATTTTGACCGACGACGACGAGCTCGCCCAACGAATTCGACACTTGGCCACAACGGCAAAATTGCCGCACGATTATGAATACATCCACGATGCAGTTGCGTTTAATTATCGAATGCCCAATATCAACGCGGCACTCGGTTGCGCACAACTAAACAGATTGGGTGATTTCTTAGCTGCCAAACGGCTGCTTGCCGAAAAATATGCGACTGCTTTTCGTGATGTCAGTTCAATGAGTTTTATCGGCGAACCTGGTGGCACGACTTCAAACTATTGGCTGAATACGATCCGTCTTAAAAACCCAAACCTTGCGCAACGTGACGAATTATTGGTTGCAGCAAGAGAAAGTGGTTATCTGTGTCGACCCGCGTGGAACTTGTTGCACACCCTGCCGATGTACGAAGATTCGCCTCGTGCCGATCTGACAAATGCGCAGAAACTTTGGTGCTCGTTGATAAACATTCCGAGTAGTGCTCGACATTATTTGGGGCAACACAGTGCCTCGTAAAATTTGTGTCGTCACGGGAACCCGCGCTGAATACGGCTTGTTGCGCCCGTTGTTGACGATTTTAAAAAATGACGCCGATCTCGAACTACAACTTGTAGTCACTGGCTCACATCTTTCGGCTCAACATGGCATGACTGTTGATGAAATAAAGGCAGATGGCTTCATGCCGAGCGCTTTACTGCCGATCGATCTAACCGACGATTCAAAACTTGGTGTTGTCCACGTGATGGCTAGTACCACCACACAGGTTGCTCAAACACTTTCAAAACTTTCCCCCGATGTCGTTGTGCTACTCGGCGATCGCTACGAAATACTCGCAGCTGCACAATCGGCGTTGATCCTCGGAATACCGATAGCCCATATTCACGGTGGTGAAGTTACTACTGGCGCGTTTGACGACAGCATCAGACACGCGATCACAAAGATGGCCAGTTTGCATTTTGTAGCTGCGCAAGAATATGCACGAAGAGTCGTGCAACTCGGCGAACATCCAAGTTCTGTGTTCAATGTCGGCAGTCTCGGCGTCGAGGTCGCCCTTAATACAAAATTTTTGACCCGCGCCGAACTATGCAAGTTTTTGGATGTCAAACTTGGATCTCCTGTTCTGCTTGTGACTTATCATCCGACAACCCGTGCAGCCAATTCGCCGACCACTGAAATAGACGAATTACTTTCAGCTCTCGATAATTTCAGTTATTGCACAATTGTCTTCACTGGCGTGAATGCCGACCCTGGCAATTCAGAAATTTCATCGCAAATCAAAAAATTCGTGCACCGCGATCCAAAGTCGCGATCTTTGCATTCATCACTCGGACAACTCAAATATTTGAGTCTGTTGAATTTATGCGATGTCGTGATCGGCAATTCTTCAAGCGGAATAATCGAAGCTCCGGCATTCGGCAAACCAACGGTGAATATTGGAAGTCGTCAGACGGGTCGACTACGAGCCGACTCGATTATTGATGTTGATGTTGTCAAACTCCAAATACAAACAGCAATCGAAACGGCGTTGTCTTCGACATGGCAAGAGCGGTGCAGAAAAACTGTCAACAGCTACGGCTCTCAAAACACCGCACAGTTAATTGCCGATACTCTGAAAACGGCAGATCTATCTCTTCAGAAAACTTTCTTTGATCTTCAGTGAGCGACATGATCCAATCCAGAAAAACCTTCATCATCGCCGAAGCCGGTGTAAATCACAATGGCTCAATAACCCTTGCCCGAGAGTTGGTCGATGCTGCGGTCTCGGCCGGCGCTGATGCTGTCAAGTTTCAATCTTTTATCGCGTCGGCAATCGTGACAGCGGATGCGAACAAGGCCGAATATCAAATTGCCAACACCGGAACAAGCGAGTCGCAGCTTGAAATGTTGCAAAAACTTGAACTTTCACATCCTCAACAACGCGAAATATTCGAATATTGCCAAAGTCGCAATATTCAATTTCTTTCAACCCCGTTTGATCTTGCAAGCCTAAAATTTTTGATTACAGATTTGGGTCTAAACACAATCAAAGTTGGCTCTGGCGAACTAACCAACGCGCCGTTTTTGCTTGAAGTTGCACGATCATCAAAAAAAATAATTTTGTCAACTGGCATGAGCACAATCAACGAAGTATCTGAAGCCCTTGGTGTAATCGCCTTCGCAATGACCAGTGGTACAAGCCACGCTCCGTCTGTGAAGTCAATGTCTGCTGCGCTCGCATCGCCAAACGGTAAAGATGCAGTCAGTTCACGAGTCGCACTGCTGCACTGTACGACTGATTATCCGACCAAACCCAGCGATGTAAATCTGAATGCGATGCTTTCATTGCGCGACAAGTTTGGCTGTGAGATCGGGTTTTCAGACCACTCGGTTGGTGTGCATCTTGCGGTTGCCGCAGTTGCGATGGGTGCAACGATTATCGAGAAACACCTGACTACAAATCGCAAGTTACCTGGGCCAGACCATCGTGCGTCGCTAGAACCAATCGAGTTCAAAACCATGGTTGATCAGATTCGAGACTTTGAGATGGCACTTGGCGACGGCGAAAAGACGCCGACCAATGCCGAGATCCAAAACAAGAAAATCGCTCGACGAAGTCTTGTCGCGGCAAAGAAAATAAATACTGGTGAAACTTTCACTGAAGAAAACATCGTGATCAAACGACCGGGCAACGGTCGTCCGCCGATTGAATACTGGTCACTGCTCGGAACTAAAGCAACTCGCGACATTGCCGCGAACGAAATAATCTAGTGATGTCCGAAAAAAGCAGCATTAAGACTTACTTGGTCGCCTGCGGTGGCCATGGTCGCGTGTTGCTCGACTCGGTTTTGGCCTCGGGCAAAACTATTGACGGCATTATCGACTCTCAACTTGAACGAGGTGCAAATATATTCGGTGTCGAAGTTTTGGGTGACGACCAATATCTAGCGACTCTTGATCCACATTTATCGACCCTGATCAACGGCTTGGGATCAACGGGCGACTCCAAAAATCGCATCAATTTATTCGATCGTTTTTCTAAACTGGGCTTCAAGTTTGTCGGGGTGACTCATCCTGCAGCATCAATTGGTGCCGAATGCAAAGTTAATGAGAGTGCTCAAATATTGGCGGGTGCCGTATTGCAAAACCGAGTTGAAATCGGCCGAAACGTCGTTGTCAATACGCGTGCATCAGTTGATCACGATGTCGTGCTTGCTGACCACGTCGTGGTATCACCCGGTGCGATTATTTCAGGCGCCGTGAAAGTTGGCAGAGGTGCGTTCGTCGGTGCCGGCGCTGTCATTATTCAGGGCATCGAAATCGGAGAGTATTGCATCATCGGTGCCGGCGCCGTTGTGCGTCATAACACAAAACCAAACACCACCGTCGTAGGTAACCCCGCAGCACAATTAGAATAGAAGCAATGTCTAATTGGCGAGATGCCCTAGTTTCGACTTCGACCACTCTGCGTCAAACCATCGAAACAATTACCAGAGGCAACTTGCAGATCGCGCTAGTTGTCGACTCAGAAAACAAACTGCTCGGAACCGTTACCGACGGAGATATTCGCAAGGCAATCTTGGCCGGCAAAGATTTGAACATTACGGCTGGTGAAGCAATGCGTAGTCAACCAATCACCAGCGCCGCAAAGACCCCACGAGCGGCGATTCTGAAATTGATGCGCGAGAAACGCATTCACCAAATGCCCCTTCTCGATGACATCGGCAGGGTCGTTGACGTGTTGACAGTCGACGACATGATTGGCGCGCACCAAAAACCAAACGCCGTCGTGATCATGGCTGGCGGCTTAGGCACCCGGTTGCAGCCATTGACTCAAGAAACACCCAAGCCGATGCTCAAGGTCGGTGGCAAGCCAATTTTAGAAACAATCATTCAATCTTTCATCGATCAAGGCTTCAGCAACTTCTTCGTCTCGCTAAATTACAAAGCAGAGGTCATCTCCGATTATTTCGGAGATGGTTCACGACTTGGCGCCAAAATCGACTATCTTCACGAAAAGTCTCGCCTCGGCACTGCGGGTGGACTTTCGCTGTTGCCCAAAAATATCAGCGCACCAATCATCGTGATGAACGGTGACCTATTGACACGTATCTCGGTGGATGCTCTGCTTGATTTTCACGAACGCGAAAAAGCAGTGGCGACAATGGTCGTGCGCGAGGACCTCTACCAAGTGCCATACGGGGTGGTCGAAGTTAGTGGCACACAAATCATTGGTGTTGAAGAAAAACCGATTCAACGACATTTGGTCAATGCCGGAATCTATGTGATCAGCCAAGAAGGTTTGAACAACATACCACGCGACACCTTTTACGACATGCCGACTCATTTTGCGAAACTATCGGCAAACGGTTATCACACTGCGGCGTTTCCACTTCACGAGTATTGGGTCGATATCGGTCGTCTCGACGAGCTCGAACGCGCCCAGCGAGAATGGCCCCAGGAAATTCAGTGAATGTAGCCGTCGTTGGTGCTGGCTCAATCGGTTCTCGACACCAAAGAATTCTTGAACGACTCGGTCATAAAGTCTCTGTTGTTTCCGCAAATTCACCTGATGCCGAGTTTCGATCGCTTGCTGAGGCATTAGATAAAAAATCCTTTGACTACGTTGTAATAGCGAGCCAAACTTCTCGGCATTTTGATGACTTTAAAACCCTGATAAAAAATAGATTTGAGGGCCGGGTATTGATCGAAAAACCTCTGTTCGCAACGCATCATCCACTGACCTCGAACAACTTTCAGTTTTCAGCGGTCGGCTACAACTTGCGTTTCCACCCTGCAGTTGCGTGGCTGAAAAATAATTTGCCTCAGCTCGGCGCGATTTCTTCGGCAACCTTTTATGTCGGCAAATATTTGCCGACTTGGCGCCCAAATATCGACTACAAAAAATCAAGTTCGGCGACCGATGCCATAGGTGCCGGGGTTTTGCGCGATTTGAGCCATGAGTTGGATCTTGCACAAAATCTGTTTGGCGATTGGCAACAGCTCACTGCACTCGGGGGCAAATTCAGTGATCTCGAGATATCTACTTCGGATACTTTCTCGATTCTCATGCAAACGGCCAGTTGCCCCGTTTTGTCCATCCAGATGAACTATCTCGACCGAATCGATCAACGCTTCGTCACAGTCAATGGCAACAACGGAACCATCAAGATCGATTTCGTTGCCAATATTGCACGACTAAACGAAGATGAAGTCAAATTTGATGTCGACACCGATCAAACCTATATCGCCCAACACCAAGCGATTATTTCAAGTGACTCTAATGACATCTGCTCGCTTACCGAAGCGCTGAAAGTTGTCACCACGATCGACGCGATCGAAAAATCTGCGAGGCAACAACAGTGGGTCAGACTGTGAAAATTCTCTGCACTATTTGTGCTCGTGCCGGCTCAAAAGGGGTTGCAAACAAAAACCTGCGACAGATTAATTCAAAGCCGTTGATTGTCTATTCGATTGAACAGGCGCTTGCCACAAAACTTTTTGATCAAATAGTTGTCAGCAGCGATAGCGCCGAAATTCGAGACGTCTCACTCGCCAACGGAGCAACTTTTGCTGTTGAACGCCCCACCGAAATGGCGTCCGATACTGCGCCAAAACTTCCGGCTATTCGACATTGTGTTGAGACGGCCGAAAAGAGGTTCGGCGAATTTGATGTAATTATCGACCTAGATGCAACCTCCCCATTGCGTCACCCTGCAGACATTGTCGGTGCGCTCGACATGCTCAAGTCGACTAATGCCGACAATGTGATCACTGGTACCCCGGCTCATCGTTCACCATATTTCAATCTGGTCGAGACCGATCGAAATGGCATCGTTCACCTATCAAAACCGCCGCAGATTACTATTGACCGCCGTCAAGATTCACCGCAATGTTTCGACATGAACGCCTCAATATATGTCTGGCGTCGCTCGGCACTGTATGCCGGCACAACACTGTTTATGAACAACACAAGACTTTTTGTGATGCCGCGTGAACGATCATTCGACATCGATTCTCAGGCTGATTTTGAACTGGTTGAATGGATGATGACGAAAGGCGCCAAGTGAGCCCGAAAATAGAAAATAATCTGTTTAGCCTCGCGGGGCAGGTTGCGGTCGTCACCGGAGGTGCTGGTCTACTTGGCCAAGTGTTTTGTCAAGCCCTTGCAACGGCCGGTGCAAACGTCGCCGTTATTGACATCGACAAACCTGCAGCCGAAAGCATTGCCGCAAAGATTGACCGCGAAAAAAGTCAGAAAGTGCTGGCCATTGAGTGTGACATAACCTCACCACAATCAGTTTCAACGATGGTTCAAAAAGTTGTCGCCGAATTTGGTCGCATCGATGTTTTGCTCAACAACGCGGCCTCAAAGGGTTCGAATCTTGATCAGTTTTTTGCACCGTTCGAGAATTATTCCTTGCAGGCGTGGCGCGAAGTCACGGCGGTGAATATTGACGGTTTATTTTTGGTTGCTCAAAGCGTTGGCAACCAGATGAAAAAACAAGGTAGTGGATCGATCATTCAAATTTCGTCGATCTACGGTGTTGTTGCACCAGATCAGCGAATTTATGCTGGCTCTGAATACAACGGTAGAGCTATCAACACGCCCGCCGTTTACTCAGTTTCAAAAGCCGCCGTAATTGGTCTGACGAGTTATTTATCGACATATTGGGCTGACAGCAAAATTCGCGTAAACACTTTGACCCCTGGTGGCATTTCATCCGGTCAAAATGATGAATTCAACAAGAAATATTCACATAGAGTTCCGCTCGGACGAATGGGTGAAGCGTCAGAACTGACAGGTGCGTTGATTTATCTCGCATCAGATGCATCAAGTTACGTGACCGGTCAAAACATAATCGTCGACGGCGGTCTATCGGCTTGGTGATTTGCTAGTTTCTACATTGCTATGGGCGATATTTTTTGGTGTTCAAGTTGCTTGAACATGTCGACGAGGCCCCGCATCACATTTGATGATCACGGCCGATGCAACGCGTGTCAATGGGCTGAAGAAAAGAAAACACTTGATTGGTCGATAAGGCAAAACGAATTAAAGAAAATTTTGGGCGAGCATCGGTCGGCTACTGGCTCTTTCGACTGTGTTGTGCCGGTGAGCGGCGGAAAAGACGGCTCGTATGTGGCATACCAGCTCAAACACAACTACGGCATGCACCCATTGACCGTGACAGTCACGCCGGCGCTCAGTCTTGAACTAGGCAACCAAAATCTCAAGAATTTTATCGCCAGCGGATTTGACCATATTCAAGTGAGCGCCGCCGGAAATGTTTTGCAAACCCTAAATAAGTTCGGTTTCATCCATAAAGGGTTTCCATATTTTGGGTGGCTTATTGCCATCGAGACCGTGCCACTCAAAATTGCGGCGAAATTTAATCTCTCTTTGATCTTCTACGGCGAAGAGGGAGAAACCGAATATGGCGGTTCTACTGCGTTGAAAGATACGCCATTTCATGGCATCGACTTTATGCGCGATGTCTATCTCGAAGGTGGACAAGACTTGGTCTTCAAAGAAGCGCATCTAGACGGCGAGGCGTTATCTTTTTTCAGATTTCCGACCCCAACCGAAATCGGTGATAATCAATTGAAGATCACCCATTGGTCTTATTTTGAAAATTGGGATCCATACCGCAATTATTTGCTCGCCAAAGAAAAATGTGGGCTTACCGAATCACCAGACACAAATTCAGGAACCTTTACAAATTTTGCCCAAAATGACCAGGCTCTTTACTCGCTACATGCATACATGATGTATCTGAAATTTGGCTTTGGACGCGCGACACAAGACGCCGGAATTGAGATTCGTCGAGGTGCAATGAACCGCGAACAAGCGATGAATCTCGTCAAACTCTATGACGGCAAATATCCCGAGCAATTCATCGACCTATATCTCGACTATTACCAAATGTCGCAACAAGAGTTTGATGCAACTATTGACAAATGGGTGAACAAAAGTTTGTTTGAGCAAAAAAACAATAGATGGAAACCAACTTTCAAGATTAAGTAAATACAATCAATTCATGGCCGAAAACAAAGTCGTAATCATCGACTATGGCATGGGCAATCTTTGGTCGGTCGCAAGTGCAGTCAAATTCGTCGGCGCTACTCCTGTCATATCCGATGACCCATCCACCATTTCAAAAGCAAACGTCTTAATTCTGCCCGGGGTCGGTTCATTCCGCAAGGCGATGACGACGATCAAAGAAAAGTCAATCGACCAGGCAATTTCTGAATCAATCCAAAAGTCTCGGTCAAAAATTCTCGGCATCTGTCTAGGCATGCAGCTGCTCGGGGTTTCAAGCACCGAAGATGGCTTGACTCCAGGACTCGGATTGGTCAAGAACGAAGTCGTCAAATTGGCAAATCATGAAAAACAGATAAAAATCCCGCATGTTGGCTTCAACATTGTTCAAAAACCAGAAAATTCGAAGTTGTTCGATCAAATCTCAAACGATACTGCTTTCTATTTTGTCCACTCTTATGTGATGCAATTTATAGATGACCCTCAAAAATGTGCGACGACGACGTACGGTCAAAAATTTGTCTCAGCAATTGAGACCGATCAAGTTTTTGGCACGCAATTTCATCCAGAAAAAAGCCAAAAGAACGGTCTTAAAGTTCTTGAAAACTTCCTTCGCTGATGCTCACAAAACGTCTGATTTTCACTTTGCTTTATGACAATGGCTCGTTCGTGTTGTCGAGAAATTTTCGACTTCAAAAGATTGGCGATATATCTTGGCTTGAAGAAAATTACGGCTTTGCCAGCGTCGGTTATTCGATCGACGAACTAGTAGTGATCGATGTAAGTCGCGGAGCGCGCGACACCCCGAAATTTTGTGAAAATCTAAAACTGCTCACCAAAGATTGTTTTGCGCCAATTGCAGCCGGTGGTGGTATCAGAACCCTCAACCACGCACGAGATCTATTGCGATCTGGGGCTGACAAAATTGTGATCAACTCTGCTCTGCACGACCAGCCAGAACTAGTCGACGACCTTGCGACAGAATTTGGTCGACAGTGCATAATCGCGTCGGTTGACTCGCAAAAAATTGACAACTCATATCGGGTGTTCAAGCACAATGGCACAATAGAAATTGGTCAGTCACTCGAGCAATTTTTGCTGAAATGTGCCGGACTGCCAATTGGCGAGATCTATCTGACTTCAATCGAACGTGATGGCACCGGCAACGGACTTGACCTTGAAATGCTCGACTCAACTAAACACATCAATGAGCTACCGCTCATTCTGATGGGCGGAGTTGGCCGGGCTGATCATATCGTCGCCGGCTTGAAAGACAGCCGACTTGATGCGGTCGCGACTGCGAACCTACTCAATTTCATGGGCAATGGGCTGACGCAAGCGCGCGACTCAGCTATTGCCAACGGCGTAAATCTGCCGCTCTTTTGAATCCAAGTAGAATTTCAAGATGAAGTTATTTCCGCGTACACGAGAAATTGACCTCTCAGAATTTCAATCTTCAAGCGGTTCACTATCGGCCAAATATGGTCTGCCTGAAAATGTCACATTTTGTCAAAGGTGTGTAACTTCGAATCAAAAACCGATCTCGGCGATTGAATTTCAACACACCGCGTCTTCTGTCAAACAGGCAATACATTTAGATGAAAAAAATATCTGTGATGCTTGCCGTGTCACCGAAAAAAAGCAAGCCATAGATTGGCAAGTACGCGAAGCCGAGTTACGCGCATTATGTGACAAGCACCGAAGCACAGACGGGTCTTATGACTGTCTTGTTCCTGGGTCGGGTGGCAAAGACAGTTTCGTTGCGGCACACATGTTGAAATACAAATATGGTATGCACCCGCTCACGGTGACATGGGCACCACATGTCTATACCGACTGGGGTTGGCGAAACTTCCAACGTTGGATTCACGCGGGATTTGACAATTATCTTTGCACTCCGAATGGTCGAGTGCATCGCCTTTTAACCAGGCTTGCGGTTGAAAATCTTTTTCATCCGTTTCAGGCGTTTATTCTCGGACAAAAATCACTCGCGCCAAAGATGGCGGTGCTACACCAGATACCGCTTGTTTTCTACGGAGAAAATGAGGCCGAATACGGCAACCCGATCGGCGATTCAGATTCGGCAATACGCCAATGGAAATATTTTTCTGCCCCCGAAAAATCGTCGATTCATCTGGGCGGTACTTCAATCAAAGATTTGACAACCGACTTTGGTCTAGAAGAAGTTGATCTTGACCCGTATCTTCCTGCAAATCCCGAAGGTCTTCAAAAACTAGGTATCGAAGTTCACTATTTGGGTTACTACTTGAAGTGGCACCCGCAGAGTTGTTATTACTATTCGGTCGAACATGGTGGTTTCGAGGCTTCTCCCGAGCGAACCCCCGGCACCTACAGCAAGTACAACTCGATTGACGATCGCATCGACGACTTTCACTACTACACAACTTTCATAAAATACGGTATCGGCCGAGCAACATATGATGCCGCCCAAGAAATCAGATCTGGCGACATCAACCGTGAAGAGGGTGTCGCTCTCGTTAAGAAATTCGACGGTGAATTTCCAACTCGTTTCGCGGACGAAATTTTTGCATATTTAAGTATCCCTGAAAAAGAGTTTCCTAAGGCTTCAAAAATGTTTGAACAACCAACAATCGACTTGGCGTACTTCAACAACTTGGCTGACTCGTTTCGCTCACCTCATCTGTGGTCATACAAGGATGATCAATGGTCTCTTCGTCACCAAGTCAAGTAACACTGCCGACGAACACTTCGGCGCTTCGCCTGATCGCCCGCCTCGACATCAAAGGTGCGAACCTGATCAAAGGCATTCACCTCGAGGGGTTGCGGGTGGTTGGCGACCCACAAATTTACGCGGCCAAATATTATTCGGATGGCGCCGATGAAATTATATATATGGACACGGTTGCGAGTCTTTACGGACGTAATAATTTGGTCGACGTCGTTTCGAGGGCAACCGAGCATGTATTCGTGCCGATTACCGTTGGCGGCGGAATTCGCTCGGTCGAAGATGCACGAATCCTGCTTCGTGCCGGCGCCGACAAGGTCGCGATCAACACCGCGGCGATCAAAGAACCAAAACTTGTCCGTCAACTTTCAGACGTCTGGGGTTCTTCGACGATTGTGCTTTCAATTGAAGCTAAAAAGACGGGCGACAAAAGTTGGGAGGCATACACAGATAATGGTCGGGAACGTACCGGTCTAGACGCTGTGCGGTGGGCGGAGGAAGGCGCAAAGCTTGGTGCCGGCGAAATATTCATAACTTCAGTAGATCGGGAAGGCACAAAGAGTGGCTTCGACTGTGAGTTGGTTGCTGAAATCACCAAACGAGTCGACATTCCAGTTATTGCAAGCGGTGGTTTTGGTGCGCTAAAACACATCAGTGAGCTTCTCGATGTTGCAAAACCAACCGGAGTTGCGATCGCCGACTCGCTGCATTACAACCGCAATTCATTAGATCAAATTCGCTCATACTGTGTGGCTAACGGCATCACCACACGCAACGTCAAACTTGCCGGATTATCCAAGTCGTGAATTTAGACCTCAAACATTTTAATTCGTTTACCAACGACATCATCGTCGTCGATGGCTTCTGGGGTGGCGGAAAATCTGTAGTCACTTCAATTATTGGTTCGATGACGGGCGTTGAAAAGAAAAAAGTTGAACATGTCTACGAATATGTCTGCATCGCCAATTCGTTTGCAAAAATGAATGCCGATGCCGCAACGGCGTTTTTAAAGATTTACGCTGACTTGTCGCAATACAACAATTTGATTGGCCGAGAGGTGAACCTGAGGTGGGCAGACGACTCGGGTTTGCGCAACAACCCCGGCAGCCTTGCGTATCTCACTCGGCTGTTTCATCCCGGCGGTGACCGTATTGCCGAACAAATAAGCAAAGAAAACTTGGCGCTTTTGATTGCGTCACACGAGTTGATCGCGGTCTCCGACCCGCTCTATCTGGCTTACGGCTCGCGCCTAAAACTTATCGAAGTGGTCCGTCACCCGATTCACCTGTTCAACAATGTGCGCGACTATACGGCCAAGTTTGAACGCGCACGCGAGTTCACACTTTCGTTCGAACTCAAAGGAGTAAAAGTGCCATGGTTTGCGGCAACCTGGGCAGACGAGTTCGTCGCGTCATCGATCGCCGACCGTGCGTTGCTTTCAATTGCTCGAATGCAAACTGAAATGATCAACGCCATTGACAAGATCTACGAGGCTAAAAACCCTTTGCTTGTCATATCTTTCGAAGACACAGTGCTACGCCCGCAAGAGGCGATTGAGCAGATCGCAAAGTTCCTCAATCGGTCATCAACCAGGCGAACAAAAAAAGTGTTGAGAAGACAAAACCTTCCCCGAACTCAAATTTCGGCAGGCAAAGCAACTTCAAGCTTTTCATTCACCTCGAGCGATTCGACCTCTGAGGCCCAAACCTACAAAACAATTTCCGCAGAAATTTCGGCCAGTTGCTCAAAAAATGCGATTGCTGAATTCAAGACGGCCATCTCTACATATAATTCGCGGTGGCCGAGTCAATTGACCGCACTTGAAAAGATCTGGGTTTAATGGCCCGATTTTGGCGACTTTTAAAGTCGCTCACAAAACTTAAGTGGCGACTTTGGCCACCACCGCGACGGGATGTCTTGCTGTTCTTTAAAACCGGCGCCGACGTGATTGCCCCTTACTTTTCATCAGACGATTTTCAAGTTCTTGACTTGCGCGAGTCAGAGGTGAACATTTCAATTGCCCTCAAATGTTTGTTGACCCGAGACATGAGCGCGCAAAATTATTCGCGGCAATTCATAATTATGGCAAAACCAAAACTGATCTTGACATTCATCGACAACTTTCCGGGTTTCTATCGGCTGAAAAATGAGTTCCCAGATATTCAATTTTGGTTGATTCAAAACGGTATCCGAAGCCACCGTGGCGATGTGTTCGGTTTGTTGGATAAATCGTCGTCAAATCAGCTGAATAAGGTCGACAAAATGTTCGTCTTCGGTTCTGCCGTCGGCAAAAAATATCTTGAGTACATATCTGGCGAAGTAATAGTTCATGGAAGTTTCAAGAATAACTTTGTTTCTCTCAAGGCACCCTTAAAAAACTCGGTTGCCTACATTTCGACATATCGCCCAAATCAATCTCGTGCGTTCATTGTGCCAGAAAGCCGGCCCGAAGCACCCATCACATACGAACAAATTGTTTCTCGTCGCGAGCAGGCGATTTTATGGCTTGCAAAATATTGTTCTGACAAACAATTACAACTCACAATTGTCGGAAAGCACGAAGAACCCGAACTAGAGAAGGCTTATTACCTATCGTTGCCGATGGCATGCGCGTTTGAGTTTGCTCCCCGCAAAGTATCAACTTCGAGCTATACGGCAATCGATCAATCTGAGATTGTCGTCTTTACCAGCAGCAGTCTGGGTTATGAGTCTTTGGCTCGCGGCAAGAAAACGGCCGCGTTAATGCTCGATGCGAAAATTATCGGAGATGAGGCACTCAAGTTTGGCTGGCCCGCAACCCTTGCCGACGACGGCCCATTCTGGACGCATCAATTGAGCGAACCACGACTGCGCGAGATCATGGAATTTCTTCGTACTGTCGTGGATCAAGAATGGGACCAAATAAGAAAAGACGCGATTAAAGATGTCATTGATTTCGACCCAGGCAATTCTCAATTTTCAATTTCTGTTAAATCATTGCACGAATCTTGGCAACGGCCACCGACAACCAACTAATTGCCGACTAACGTTGTCATCGTCCTTCTGGGAGCACCGTTTTGCAAATTCTGACATCTACATCAACTTTTAATCTCGATAATTTTTCTGAACTCGAAACGATCCATGATTTTGGAATTGAAGTAAAACTAAACCCGTACAAAACCCGTCTAACCGAAGACCAGATAACAGACCTGCTCGGTGCGAATACGGTCGGTCTGATCGCCGGACTTGAAATTCTCAACGAAAAAGTTCTGAAGGCAGCAACTGGGCTGAAGGTCATCGCACGGGTCGGTACCGGTCTTGACAACGTCGACTTAAGAACCGCCGAGAAACTTGGAATCACAGTCTTGAACACACCAGACGCACCAACGGCTGCAGTAGCCGAATTGACTCTTGGTCACATACTTGGTCTGTTGCGCAACATAGCCGCAACTGATCGTCAGATTAGAAACAATAAGTGGCAGGGCCAGATGGGCTCGCTTCTTGAAACAAAAACCGTCGGCATCGTCGGTTTTGGTCGAATCGGCCAAAGAGTTGCCAGGCTAGTTAATGCGTTTGGTGCAAAAGTGATCGTCGCTGACCCGTTTGCTCAGTCAAACGAGTTTAAGAACTGCTCTCTTGACGACCTGTGCCAACAAGCCGACATCGTGACTCTGCACGTACCTTACTCAGACAAGATTCACCACATGATTGGTTCGAAGCAAATCCAATCGATGAAAAAAGGTTCGTTCATCGTAAATATTTCGCGCGGCGGGCTAATCGATGAAGACGCACTTTTTAAATCAATGCAGTCTGGACATATTGCTGGAGCGGCGCTTGACTGTTTCGAACAAGAACCATACTTTGGTGAATTGAGTAAATTAGAAAATGTGCAAATGACCGCACACATGGGCACCTACGCCCGCGAAACACGCGACAGAATGGAGCGTGAAGCAAGCAGGTTGTTGGTCGAAGCGCTACGAGAGAAGAAGATTATCCGATGAAAGTGCTTGCTTTGATACCGGCTCGTCTTGCGAGTACTCGATTTCCTAACAAGCCTTTGGCGAAAATTCTCGGAAAGTCGATGCTGCAGCACATCGTCGAGCGAGTTCTGTTGTGCAACGACATAGACGATGTCGCCGTTGCAACATGCGATCAAGAGATAATCAACCACATTGAGGGTCTTGGATACAAAGCGGTTTTGACCAGCGATAAACACGAACGCGCTTCAGATCGGTGCGCCGAAGCCATCAACAATATAGAGAAAACCGAAAAATCAAAATATGACATCGTCGTCATGGTTCAAGGCGATGAACCAATGACCGATCCGAGAATGCTGTCAGATGTTTTACGGCCTTTCGCAGATCAACCAAAGCCCGAAATCGTAAACCTTTACGCAGATATTCAGCCAGGAGAATTCAACAGCGCGAACTGCGTAAAAGTAGTCATGGATTTGGTTGGCAACGCTCTATACATGTCAAGGGCGGCGATTCCGGTTTCACAAGATGGCATCGAACGGCCATCGGGCAAGCAACTCGGGCTAATCGCCTTCAGCCGACCAGCCCTTCAGAGGTTTACCGAACTCTCCCCAACCCCGCTTGAAATCAACGAATCTGTTGACATGCTGCGATTTATCGAACACGGAATCAAGATTCGTATGCAGCGCACAATTTATCGAACTCACGCCGTTGACGTGCCTTCAGATATCACGGAGGTTGAACGTCTGATGAAAACTGCAACACATTAAGTTATAAATGTACAAATTAACCGACGATGCGGGGCAAACTCTCACACTCTGGGATTCTGATCGAATCTGCCCACTCAAATCTGGGCCCTTAGTTCTTTGGCGACAATTTCTTGAGCAAGAACATGCCGATTCAACTGTTTCAATCTGCGACTATCTAGAAAGAAACGGCCTCGCAATACGCACAAAACTGTTGCGATTGATATTCGATGTTGCTTCGTCTGTCACAGATAATCAAAAAACAAATCATTTGTTCAGGACAGGGTTTGATTATTTTTGGATGACACAGTTTCACTCACGACCATATACCCAGTCTGCGCAACTGAACAATCTGGCAAAAATTTTTGCTCTTTTTGAAATCATTCAACAAAACAAGATCAAGAAACTGGTCGTCTATTCTGACAACAACGCATTGATCAAAGTTTTCAAAAGCCTTGTCGCGTCTTTGCAAATTGAGTTGCAGATCAATCACACCAAAGCGACGAGTCAAAAGTTGTCGCTGCGAAACAGAATCAAGAATCTTGTGCCAAGACCTTTGCTTGCGATCTTGGCCTTGGTTACCCAACTCAAAACTTCAATCGCTCTTAGGTCAAGACCCGCCAAAATTGCGAGTTCGAATGCAATTTCGTTCTTTGACTATTGGTATCGGTTCGCCGAATCAGTAGGTGATGATCGAAAATTCGGCTCACAATATTGGTCAGAATTGGTCGACTATTTAGAGCCAAAAGAAGTCAACTGGTGGCACAACCTTGTCGACCAACACAAATTGAGCGAACTAAATGCAGCAAGATCTTTGTTGACGAGCTTTAATAATCATCCCAACCATCGTCATGACCTGATCGACTCGAAAATTGGTTTAAGAGTCACTTTTCGCACGATCTTTGATCATGGAAAACTGGTCTGCAGTTCGATCCCGAGCAAAAAATACCGGCATTCGTTCACAGACCCGGTCACCGGGATCAACTTTTGGCCTCTTCTGAAACGAGAATGGCTTAATTCTCTTCGAGGATATGAAGCTTTGCTCAACTGTTTGCGATTCAATCGACTTGAATCGTTGTTTTCAACGATGCCAAAACAAAAAATCGGTTTTTACCTCATCGAAAATCAGCCTTGGGAGATGGCTTTGATCAATCTGTGGAGAAAACATGGTCACGGCAAACTTGTTGGTGTCGCACATTCGACCGTTCGCTTTTGGGATCTACGACTGATGTCCGATACGAAGCAATTTTCAGCCGAAAGTAAGATGCCAAGGCCTGACTGCATCGCGGTTAATGGCAAGCTCGCAAAAGCTTCGCTCATCGAGGCGGGTTATCCCGAGACAGAATTAATCGAAGTTGAGGCACTCATGTATTTGCACCTCGCAAAAACTGACAAGCGACCCAATAGTGATGGACCGATCACGATACTTGTCGCAACTGACTATCTTGAATCGGCGACGAAGGCACAGATGCGCCTGCTCGAAGAACTTGTGATCGCAGACCCTAAAAAGTATCGCTTGTTGCTCAAACCGCATTGGAGCCAATCGCTCAAAGATCTAAATTTCAAAGCCGAAATAGTCTCGGGCAAAAAAGATTTGTCCCATTTTTTTGACCAGGCGGACGTTCTCTATTGCAGCGCAATTACCTCTGCGGTTATCGACGGCGTATGTGCGGGACTACCAGTAATTCAATGTCTGGATCCGTCGTCTTTTAATCTCAGTCCACTGCGTGATAATGCGGCACTGCAGACGGTACGAAATACGACCGAATTGAGAAAAGCACTGGGGCAGATCGACAAATTTGTGCCGAACGTTAACCCGAGCGAATTTTTCAATCTTGATCGGGCGCTAACTAAATGGAAGAACTTGTTGCAAATCTGAACACCTTTCGTGTCAACAATCTAGAATCAGGCGGTGGCAGTCAATCGCGACTTCTCTTCGACAGACTCCCGGGTTCACATTTTTTCGTCAAACGTTGCAACATTTGAAGCCACGGCGTTTAAAGTCACCGAACTAATCAATAAAGGTATTCAAAGCCATAAGACTTCTCACGTGATAGTGGCTTCTGGAAATTCAATCTCACAAACTCTTGGCCTTTTGTCAAAAGACGACGCGGACTGGTCGAAAGTGAACTGGTATCTCGCCGACGAACGATGTGTCACTCAAGACGACAAACTACGAAATGATTTACAAGTCGCACGTGTGCTTAAGAAGTCGCTCGGCGAAAATTTTGGTCGTGTAATCTCCGCTAGTTCAAGCTTGTCACCCAAAGAAGCGGCATCTGAATATGCAAGTAGAATTAATGCAATCGATATGTTCGACTTTTGTCTGCTAGGTATGGGAAACGACGGGCACATCGCCAGTTTGCTACCAAAACACCCGGCACTCAATTCGAACCAATTGTGTAGTGATATCTATGACTCACCAAACCCCCCGGCTACACGCATCACCGTGACGCTCAAATTGATGCACCGTGTTTCAAATCGCATCTTGGTAACAGCGGGATCTGACAAGTCATCGGCCGTGCATGACTACATCATGAATCCGCAAGCCCCAGTGCGTCTTTACAACCCAACTGCAGTTTTTGCCGACCAGGCCGCTTACGCATGAAAACTGTCCTGCTTTGCGGCGGTTTTGGAACCCGCATTCGAGATGTCGCCGACGATATTCCCAAACCACTAATCAAAGTCGGAGAGATGCCAATTCTTTGGCACTTGATGGGCTACTACGCGACATTTGGATACACCGAATTCGTTTTATGTCTCGGCTACAAGTCGAATTCAATAGTCGACTTTTTTAGGCAACAGCCCGGTGATGTGCAACTTCTCGCAAATCAAGATGAACTCTCAAGCATTCACAAATTCTCTGGCCCCGTTAATAAAATTGGTTGCAGCGTCACCATGGCTGATACCGGCCTTGAGGCAATGACAGGTGCTCGCCTACGCAAAATTAAATCATTGATCGGCGACGAAACTTTCATGCTCAGTTACGGTGACGGGCTAAGCGACGTTGATATCGCAAAACTTGTCGCACATCACCGATCTGGCAGAAAGTTACTTACTGTTACTGGTGTCAGACCTCCAAGCAGATTTGGTGAGTTGCAAGTCGATGACGCCAACAACGTGACCGGATTCAATGAAAAACCGCAGGCATCAGGTGGTCGAATCTCTGGCGGTTTTTTTGTCTGTGAGCCAGGCGTATTCAATTATCTCGAGTCGCGCGAAGACCTGGTTTTTGAAAAAGAACCTATTCAATCGATAGTTCGCGACAAACAAATGGACATGTACGCACACGACGAGTTTTGGCAATGCATGGATACATACCGCGATTGGGAGTTGCTCAATCAAATGTTTAAATCAGGCAAGGCACCATGGGTTCGTTGAGCGAAGCATTCACCAACCTCAAAGGTAAACGGGTGGTGATAACCGGAGATACCGGATTCAAAGGTTCTTGGTTGTCTCTTTGGTTGCACTTGGCAGGTGCAGAGGTTTTCGGTTATGCGTTGCCACCAGAAAACACCCAAAGCCACTTCTCTCAACTTGAACTCCAAAAAGTTATCCGACATGAAGATGGTGACGTGCGCGACGCCGAACACTTGAGCCGATTTATGCAAGAGTCTCGACCCGAGATTGTTTTTCATCTCGCCGCACAAGCACTTGTTAGGCGTTCATACGCCGACCCTAAAACCACCTATGACACAAACATTGGCGGCGCCGTCAATTTGATGGAAGCAGTCAAACAAACCGAATCGATACGCGCGCTCGTGTTCGTAACATCTGACAAGTGCTACAAAAATCTTGAAGTTAGTCATGGTTACCGCGAGACCGATGAACTCGGCGGTCGTGACCCTTACAGTGCCTCGAAAGCTGCCGCAGAACTTGTTTTCTCTTCGTTCTTTGAATCTTTTCTCTCAAAGCGTGCAAATTTTGGTGCCGCTACCGTGCGGGCCGGAAATGTGATTGGTGGTGGCGATTGGGCGGACGATCGAATTATCCCCGACTGCATTCGTGCTCTTGCGAAAAACAAACCCGTCGTCTTGCGGTTTCCAAATGCGACGCGACCATGGCAACATGTGCTTGAGCCGCTCTCGGGCTACATTCAAATAGCCGACTTTTTGCTCGGCTCACCCGAAAAATTTAATGGCGCATGGAACTTTGGCCCTGCCGAGTCTGACCGATACAGCGTCTTGGATGTCGCCAAAAAAGCCGTTGCGGTTTGGGGCTCTGGAGATATCAAAATCGATCAAGCGCCACCACAAATGCACGAAGCCGGTCTATTGCATTTGAATTGCGACAAGGCCAACTCAAAGATGAATTGGTTTCCACGTTGGAACTTCGAACAAACCCTGACAAACACGGTCTCGTGGTACCGCCAGGCACACGACGGAACCAAAATTCGAGCGCTCTCAGAATCTCAAATCAGAAAATACATGGAGAAATCGACATGATTGATGGAGTCGTAATCACGCCACTTTTGCAGATCGCTGACGAGCGCGGAAAGGTGATGCACATGCTCAAATCGACCGATGCGCACTTTCAGCAATTTGGTGAAATTTATTTTTCATGTGTCTTTCCAGATGCTGTTAAGGCCTGGCATATCCACGACACGATGGTGCTCAATTATGCGGTTCCGTTCGGTCGAATCAAATTTGTGCTGTTCGATGATCGCCCGGATAGCCCGACTCGTGGCGAAGTTCAAGAATTGTTCTTAGGCGAAGAAAATTACTGGCTGGTGACTGTTCCAAAAAGAGTTTGGAACGGTTTCAAGGGTGTCGGTACTCAAATGGCCGTTGTTGCAAATTGCGCAAGCATCGCCCATGATCCATCTGAAATTCATCGTCGTGACCCGAGCGATGAGTACTTTCCATACAATTGGCAACTAGTTCATCGATGACCAAAAATGTCCTTCTAACAGGTGGATTCGGCACACTTGGTGGACGACTAGCAGCAATACTCGCTCAAGACGAGACAATTAATTTACGACTTGCTTCTCGGATCAAAAGAAGTTCGCCGGCTTGGGCTCCGCGCGCCGACACCATTGCCATCGATTTCGATGATCTTCAGTCAATCAAAAACATGCTGCACGATGTCACCCACGTTGTTCATCTTGTCGCGATGACAGACCATGAATCGCGAGCCGAGCCAGAAAAGGCGCGACTTGTCAACACAGAATATGCTCGCCGAGTTGTCGACAACTGTCAAAAAAAAACGCGCTTCGTTTATTTGTCGACCATTCAAGTGTATGGCACTAATTTGAACGGTGTCGTCACCGAATTGACGAGAACCAACCCAGGTGATGCCTACTCGCAGACACACCGTGACGCCGAACAAATCGTCGAATCGGCCCACAACTCTGGCGATATCGAAGGTGTCAGTTTGCGCAATGCGAACGGATTTGGTGCACCCATGTCGGCAGATGCAAAAATTTGGCAAATTATCGCCAACGATTTATGCCGACAGGCCGTTGAGAAAAAACAACTTACGTTGAAGTCGCACGGCTTGCAATATCGCAACTTTCTTCCATTCACAGATGTATGCAACGCCATTCGGCACTGTCTGTTTATGCCCGGTGAACTGATCGGCAACTCGACTTTCAATTTAGGAAGCGGGTCAACAATCAGGGTAATTGATATGGCCGAACTTATCGCCTCACGATGCTCAAAATCACTTGGATACACGCCGAAACTAAATGTGTTGGGTGCATCACCCGAATTATTGCCGACAAAGTTTGCCTACGACTCAAGCAAGATTCTTGCGACAGGACTATCGCTGACCACTCGCTTCGAGGACGAAATTGATCGTCTCCTAGAGGCTTGTCGAAAGTGGTTCAAGTAACCACAATGAGCAAATCGCCAAGAGTTTCGGTCGTGATTCCGACGTTTAATCACGCCAAACTTTTGAAACGAGCGCTTGATTCGGTGGTCGCACAAACCTTCGATAATTGGGAGGCAATCGTCGTCAACAACTTTTCGGCGGATGAAACTATCGATGTAGTTCGATCTTTCAACGACGATCGAATTACCCTTATTAATTTCAGCAATAACGGCATCATTGCTGCATCACGCAATCAAGGCATCAAAGCGGCACGAGGCCAATACCTCGCATTTCTTGACTCTGATGACAAGTGGTATCCCGAAAAGTTGGAGAAGTGTCTCGCGCAAGCAACGCTCGGCGCACAGTTCATCTGTCATGGCGAACTCTGGATAAATAACGACCTCTCGACACGCGAAGTGATGTATGGTCCGACAGATCGCGCCAGCTATCAGAGTCTTTTATACCGCGGAAACTGCATTTCAACTTCGGCTACATTCATCGAGACGAGACTCGTTCAATCTGTGCATGGTTTTGACGAATCTGCCAACATCGTCACCGCCGAGGACTACGACTTATGGATCCGACTTGCGGCAACACATCCGAAAACCATATTCATACCTGAGATACTCGGCGAATTTCATCGCTTGACAAACAGCGCCAGCAGCGCGGTCATGCGAAATTTATCCAGCGAGATTTTCGTCTTGAAAAAACATTTCGCAGATCAACCCAAAAACCTTGTGATTAGATTTCGACAGCGTCATCGCTTGGCAATAGCCGAATACGGCGCTGCGCGACAATTGTATGGTCAACCAAAACAAGCTCTCAGTTTGTTCTTCACCGCACTGCGCTTATCGCCGTTCGTCTTCAAAATCTATCCGGCAATTTTTTTGTTGATGATGAAAACAACTAGGCGTAAGAAGTCGACATGGTGACCACCAGATATTTCAGTCTTGGACGCTTTGCCATGCGCGACGCCCTGCGTTACGCGGGTGTCAAGAATGGCGACTTGGTGATGTTGCCCAGTTTCATTTGTCGAGACTTGCTGGCTTCGATCGCTGAAATTGGTGCAAATGTTGTTTTTTATGAAGTTGATAAGTCACTAAAACCAGTGCAGTTAGAAAACGCACGGCAGATCAAAGCAATAGTTGCAGTAAATTACTTTGGTTTTGCACAAGACCTGACAGTATTCAGAGATTTTGCAAAAATTTCTGGCGCGATCATCATCGAAGACAACGCACATGGTTATTTGAGTAAAGACAGAGACGGAAACCTGCTCGGAAACCGCGAAAAATTCGGAATCACAAGTTTTCGAAAAACTTTGCATGTTGATGACGGTGCGATTCTGACGACTGCACTAACTGAGACAGAAATTGACGGACAGTTGCCTTTTAATAATGCCCCTCGTTCTAATCGAGTCAAATTGTTGCATTTGCTTTCTCGATTTGAATCGCTCACCAAAATTCCAACCGTGACGGTTGGTCAATATATATCTCGTTTGATCAGACTGATGACTACAGGTTCTCGACTGCCTAAATCTGACCCGTTGGCTGAAAACAAAATCCCTGGTTTACCCAACCCGCGTCGACATAGCGTTGAATCGCTGCGACTGATAAATGAAGACAGCGAAATAGCCCGACGTAGAAATTTGTATTTTTTGTTACAACCGCAAGTCGTCGAGGCCGGTGCAAAACTTGTGTTTGATGAATTGCCCACCAATACATGCCCATACGGTTTGCCCGTGTTCGCCAGCCCGGATTTGAAGCGAAAACTTGCTCGAATTGCCCGCAGAAACAAGGTGACACTTATGACGTGGCCAGACTTACCAAATGAAGTGCTTCGCGATGCTCCTGACTTTTACAGTCAAGTCTGGTTGCTGAACTTCAAATGAAATCAAACAACAAATGGTCAAATTGGGTCGGCACCGATGGCCAATGGGACGACCTTTTGATTAAATTCACCAAGCCGTGTGTTTATCAGAGTTCAAGTTGGGCTCGCCATCGAGCGAATTTTGGTTGGCAGTCGATTCGTTTGATCAACGAATCAAAAAATAGTTGTGCACAAGTCTTAATAAAATCGGTTCTCGCAACGACAATTGCATGGATACCAGGTGGCCCAACGGGCGAAGTCGAAGAAGTCAACCAAGAATTAATCGCGGCGATTCGACGACATACGAAACATAAACGTATTTTTGTTCGACTTAACTTGCTGCACGAAACCGATAGCTCATCAGAAACGACGCTGAAAGTTAATGGTTGGCACGGGGCAGCGATAAAACTTTCTTCGGGTTTGAGTCTGATCTACCCGCTAATAAAAGATGAGTCGGCGCGACGAAGTGAATTATCGGCGAATTGGGGTCGAAATCTGCGCCGAGGAGAAAGCCGGAATAGATCGCCATATCTCTGGCGCGATGTCGATTCGACCGAAGTCGCAGAACTTTATAAGCAGCTTTCTGATTACAAAAAAATTGCACAGGACGGCGACATACTTTCGCCAGCGAACGTCGAGTCACTGCTAACCAGCTGTCGCAATCAACTCACGGTTTTTCGGTGCGACGATGACTCTGGCAAACCACTTGCAATTCGCGGAGCACTGACTTTTGGCGACCAGGCTTGGGATATTTTGGCCGCAGTTTCACCTCAAGGACGAAAACAGTACTCGTCTTATGTGACCGCCTGGGCGCTACTGAACCATTGTGCAAATTCAAATATTTCGCAATATGACTTGAGCGGCATTGACCCTGAGAGCAACAAAGGTGTTTACGACTTTAAACATGGCATCGGCGCATCCGAAATTAAATACATTGGCGAATGGGAATGCGGATCTCCGGCATTCGTTCAACCCGTCGTAGGTAGACTTCTCAAGTATCGCAAAAACTTGTAGATCAAGGCCTTGCGACTTTGTCGAGGCTGAAGGGCTGACTACCAGATGAACCTTTGGAAATTTCAGCTAGCAAAAATGCTCAGCTCGATGCAACCGAACCAAGATCAAGTCGGTCGAAGAGTGATTATGTATCACTCGATCAACCCGACAAACGGCAAGACCCGTGACATATATACAATCTCAAAAGATAAGTTCGTAAAACACATCGAACTTCTCGCATATCATCACAAAAATCGCACCTCACTGGTTGTTCCGCTTACGAACCCAGAGCCGACAGGTGTGTCAATTACATTCGACGATGGTTATAGCGACACATTGACTGTTGCTGCGAAACTTCTCTGTTCAGAAAATTTGCCGTTCAGCGTTTTTGTGACTGCACAGAACATAATTAACGGCGATTCGAGATACTTGAACAAAACCCAACTGATTGAATTGTGCCAGATGCCCAATGTGACGATTGGTAGCCATGGTTTTGCCCACCTTCACTTGTCCGATTTGCCAAACGAGCTAATCAAAAACGAATTACGACAGAGCAAACAATTGCTCGAAGATCTGACCGGCAAACCCGTCGAAACGATGAGTTACCCGCATGGTTCATATAACGCAAAAGTATCGGCGATCGCCGCAGAGGTTGGTTTCAAGTTTGCTGCCACAAGCAATTGGGGTGCTTATTCTCCCGGGTTAAACCCGCTTGAGATTCCACGCATCGATGTTTGGAGTTACGACGACGAAAAGACACTTAACCAGAAGCTCAAAGGCAAGTGGGACTGGATGAAACGATTCGTGTGATGAGTGCGCAACATATCTCAGTATCCGTGATTGTTCCGGTTTATAACAATGCCCATACCGTCTTGCGCGCGCTTGAGTCAATCGTTCGTCAGACCGCCCAACCGCTCGAAATAATCGTCGTCGATGATGCGAGCACAGACAACAGTTGCACGGTGATTGAAAAATACATTCAAAATCTGCCGATCGCAAAGTTATTGCGATCAACGCGCAATCTTGGACCATCTGCCGCACGAAACATGGGCTGGGCGGTCGCTTCGGCTGAGTTTCTTGCTTTTCTCGATGCCGACGATGCATGGCACCACAAAAAACTTGAAACACAATTCGTCTTTATGCAAGACAACCCTGAGTTCATGATTTCGGGTCATCAATATCAGGTGGTGCCCAAAAATGAATCGCCTCAAGACTGCTCGTTCGAAGATTTTGAAGTGTCGACTTTTAATTTGCGCGACTTCTTGATCAGAAACCGATTCAGTACCCCGACGGTGATGCTGCGCAGGTCGATCAATGACCGATTCGACGAAACGCAGCGATTTTCTGAGGATTATCAACTATGGCTTCGGATAATCGCAAAACATAAAAAAGGTGCGTTAATCGAAGCGCCCCTTACCTTTCTTTTTAAATCCGCATATGGTGCTGGCGGAATAAGTGGCAGAATGTTTGCGATGTATCGAGGCGAACTCGCAAATGCAAGTGCACTTAGACGAGAAAATATTATTTCGCTCGCCAACAGTTTGATCTGGCGAGCCTGGTTGACAATCAAATTCATAATCAGGTTGGCTTCGAAACCACGAAAAGACGCCATTTAGCAATGCTTATGTACGTTGTGCAATCAATACTTCTAGGTGGAGTGCTGGTGTTGATCGCCCGTAACTCGCGTGCCTTCAACACATATCAAATATTGCTGGCAGTTGTTTGGACTTTGGCCGTGATTGCAATTCGGTTCAAATATGGCATCGACCAAGTAACTTTTTATTCAAACGACCAAGTCACCCAGCTTTGGTTGGTCGAAAAAATAGTACGCCACGGTTTCTCTTACTCGCCTAATGCTGCGATAAGTGACCGTTATTTGGTTGTGATTCCCGTAAGGCTGTTGAACCTTTTTGGATTTGATGCGTTGTTGGCATTCAAATTCTTGCAGGCGATCAGTCTCAGTTATATCTACAAACTTTGCAGCGACTTTTTGGCGCGCGAGGGCATAACTATAAAACTATGGCACGCGATATTTTTCGCCGGACCGTTGTTCATTTTTCTCTCAACTATTGGTTTGCGTGACCTTGAAATCGCCCTCTTTGCCACATATTTCTTTATTGGTCGGTCAACTGCGCTAAAACTTTTTTCTCTCGTGGCAACCTTGCTGTTGCGACCACATTTGGCGCTCGCCCTGATCGTTGGCTGGGTCATCGCCAAATATCTGCACAAGTTTCAACCAAAACGACTAAATGTCGCGATTGTTGGATTGGTGGTTGGGGCGTTCACCCTCGGCGGATACGGCTATTCAGCCGGCAACTTCTTGAAATACCGCAATGACTTGTTGACGCCACGCGTGTTTGAGCAAGTCGCGTGGTGGCGATTTTTTTCAAATTTGGTTGGCCTGCAGTTTCTTACTTTCACCGACCTCGTGGTGAAAATGCCAGCGAGTCAATTGATTGCATTGCGTCTGTTCTTTGTTGACACATTTGCAATTCCGTTATTGTTTGTTTTTACATTGTTTGCAACCTCATCAAAGTTTTCAGTGATGCGTATTCAGGTGTTCGTGTCATTTGCTTTCTTTCTAGGTCTCGTTGCGCAAACAAACTTCAACAGTTCGCGACAAAATTTGCCATTTCTCTCGGCTATGGGTGTTCTCGGATTAGTGGGCATACTCAAATCTAGAAACACTGATTACGAACCACGCCTATCAGATGTCGGGCGTGTCAAATCAAATTCATGAATGTTGTGCCAATACATCTCGTCTACGTAATCACTGAAGATTGGTTTTTTGCATCACACTTTTTAGATCGGGCAAAAGCAGCCGTTAAAAACGGCTATCGGGTCACTGTTGTAACTCGTTGTCGTGAAACTGCGCGAGAGTTTCAAGGGTTGGGGTTGACAACTATAAATATCGAGTTTTCTCGTCGTGGGTTAAACCCCTTCACCGAGTTCGCCAAGATTTGGCAACTTCGATCGATTCTCAAGAAAATCAAGCCCGACATCGTGCACAACATCGCTTTGAAGCCGGTCGTGCTCGGCTCGCTGGCGGCGCAACTCGCCGGGGTTAGAAACATTGTCAATGCACCAGTTGGTATGGGCTATGTTTTCACTTCACAAGAAAACAAAGCGCGCATTTTGCGTCCTATTGTGAACGCCTTAATTCGCTATTCACTCAGCCGCGGTAACCGGCGCGTGATCATCGAAAATCATGATGATTTGAATAACTTGGTCACAGGTGACTTTGCGAAATTTGATTTGATTGCACTAATCAAAGGTGCCGGAGTAGACACAAAAAAATTCGACTACAGACCAGAGCCCGATGGTCAAGTGCGAGTGATCATGGTATCAAGATTGTTGCGTGATAAAGGCGTTCAAGAATTTATTGACGCGGCACAACTTGTCAGAGCGCTCGATAATTCAGTTCGATTCGTGTTGGTTGGCGATGTCGATGATGGCAATCCAACTTCGTTGTCTGTAAACGAAATCGCAGACCTGAGAAATTCGAGCAATGTCACCTGGCTCGGCGAGCGCACCGACATCGCCGAACTTCTTGCAGAAAGCCATATTGCGTGTCTGCCTTCGTATCGCGAAGGTCTACCTAAGTCGTTGATCGAGGCGGCATCGGTTGGGCGACCAATTGTGACCACTGATGTGCCTGGGTGCCGCGAAGTCGTCACCCATATGGTCAACGGATTGTTGACAAAGCCTCGTAACTCAAACGAACTTGCCGCGGCAATCAGCAAACTCGTCAACGACCCAAATTTACGCAGGACGATGGGCACAGAAAGTCGCAAGAAAGCTGAAGCCGAATTTTCTAATGAGATTGTGATTCGACAGACCAACAGCGTTTACGATTCATTCTACAAATCATGAAAATATTGGTGACTGGCGCATCTGGCTTTATCGGCTCACAGCTCGTGCCATTTCTGAATCGTCGACACGAAGTCTCGGCTCTCAATGCCCGCAGAGTAAGCAACACAGATACCGAATGGCGCGATCAAGTTGATGGTTGCGATGTGCTGGTTCACTTGGCAGGAAGAGCCCATGTTTCTTCAAATGTCGGTGATGCGCAGATCTATAAAACAGTGAATACAGATTTAACAGAGACACTCGCCAATCAAGCAGCACAAACAGGCAAGCACATGATATTTATCAGTTCCGCACTTGTTTATGGTGACCAAAGCATCAATAATGAGAAGTTCAATGTCGACGACACACTTTGGTCTAGCTCCCTATACGCAAGTTCAAAGATTGCCGCCGAGGTCATTATTCAGAAAATTCATGAGCAACTTCACTTAAGCTTTACGATTGTTCGTCCGCCAGCTGTATACGGGCCAAGAGTGAAAGCAAACTTTTTATCGATGCTAAACTGGGTGAACAGTGGAATACCATTACCACTTGGCAGCGTGAACAACCTTCGTAGCTTGGTGGGCGTACGAAACTTGCTCGACCTGATCGAAAATTGTGCGATTAATGATGCTGCGAAAAACCAAGTTTTTAATGTTTCAGATGACCTTGACATCTCAACTACTGATTTGTTGAAAATTATCGCTACATCAATGGACAAGCGTGTGCGACTCATAAAGATGCCGCTGCCAGTTTTGAAGTTGGGCAGTAAATTAATCAGTAAACCACGTGCCTACGACGGGCTTTGCGGCTCATTTCAATTGGATATCTCACGAACAAAACAAACTCTTGGTTGGAAGCCGCCATTTAGTTTGCACGAAGAGATTGCGGCAACTGTTGCTTGGTATCAAGGCAAAAAATGACTTTGCTGATTCTCGTAATTGCGGCGACAAGTTTTGCGCTGACTTCAGTGATTCGAAAACTCGCGATCAAAAATAACCACCTCGACATTCCTAACGAACGAAGTTCTCATACTTCGCCAACACCACGGGGTGCCGGCTTGGCAATCGTTGCAACTTTTGTTTTCGGGCTAATTGCTTTATTTGTTGACGACAAAATATCTAGCCGGGTGCTATTGACCCTTACAGCACCCGGACTGATCGTTGCTCTCATCGGACGACTCGACGATCTTGGTCGGGTAACTTCGGCAAAGTGGCGACTGATTGGACACTTTGTTAGTGCGACCCTGGCGGTTTGGCTTGCGGGCGGTCTACCAGCGCTGCCGCTGACAGAATCAATAATCGATTTCGGCGTTGCTGGCGACATTGCTGCTGTCATTTACTTGGTTTGGATGCTCAACTTATTTAACTTTATGGATGGCATCGATCTAATTACCGGCACTCAAACATTGACAACATGTGTCGCCGCCGCTGTTTTGTTGCGGGTTATCACGGACAGCGATTTGTGGATGGTCGTTGCCGTGTTGGCAGCTGCAGTATTTGGTTTTATTTATTTCAATTTGCCACCTGCAAAAATATTTCTTGGTGATGTCGGCAGTGGTTTCATTGGGTTTACCATCGGCGCAATATCGCTTGTCGTCGCCAAAGACGAACCTTTAGTTGCGTGGGCGATGATTATCTTGCTTGGAGTTTTTGTTACAGATTCAACCGTTACCTTGCTTCAACGATTATTCGCCCGCGAGCGCGTGTACATTGCGCATCGCACACATGCATATCAACATTTGAGCAAGAGAATAAACAGTCACCTGCCTGTCTCGCTCGGAGTCGGCGCAATCAATCTTTTCTTTTTGCTTCCAATCGCTTGGCTTGTCGCCGATTCGAGGTTGTTGCCAATTACAGGTTTAATCGTCGCTTATTTTTCTCTTTTGGTCGTCGCCATTGTGCTCGGCGCCGGCAAAAAATTTAACTAATCTTCGCTAGCCGCACAAGCGGTATGCGGCGCGCGGTTTTGTTTTGATATTCTGCGAAACCTGGCCAAATATCAACTAGCGAATTCCAAATGGCTTGACGATGTTCACCTGCTGGGCCGTACTCGTCATATGTAGAAGCGACGCAGTCGAAAACCTCGGTAGCAACTTGAATCGTCACCTTTGGAAGAGCCACGAGATTTTCATACCATAAAGGATTTTTTGGTGCGCCACCTTTGGACGCAACGATCACGTAGTCATCGCCGTCGCGACCATAAATAAGTGCTGTGCGCCGAAGCTCGCCCGACTTTCGACCAGTTGTGGTCAGCAACAGTGTCGGCACGCCACGCCAAATATGACCTTCTTTGCCGTTGCTCTCGACATAGCTACGAATATGATCTTGAACCCAGCCAACTGGGCTATCTATGACTTTTGATGTTGTCATGAAATCAATCTAGCGACACCCTCGTGCCACACTGTCATTATGGAGATTCTTGTTGGTTTGTTGGTTGTGGTGATCGTAAGTCTCGGCGTGTTGCTGTTTCGCCAAAATAATGGTGGCAATATTTCTGTAACGCCACAAAACTTTGATCAGACGGCGTTGATCGATGCGGTGAAAACGGCGGTCGACGCACAAGTTGGTAAGGCAACTCAACAAGCGCTCGAGAACGTCAACTCACAAATTGACCGCACATACCAGGCGCGCACCCAAACTTTGGCCACAGAAACAAAGAGTTTGCTCGATCCCGTCGCAACCCAAATGCACGAACTTCGCAATGCAGTTTCTTCTTTGCAATCAAACTATACGAACACCGTTGGTGTGACCGAAACAATCAGCAAACAAATCGACACGCTAAACCAGACGACGTCTGCTCTGCAGTCGGCTCTCAAATCAACCAGCGCACGAGGTGCATGGGGTGAACAACAATTGCGCAATGTAATTGAACTCGCCGGCATGTTGCCATATTGTGATTTTTTCGAACAGACGACCGTCACCGGCAACGATCGAACACAGCGACCAGATGCCGTAATTAAATTGCCGAACGATGGTTGTGTTGTAATCGACTCAAAGACCCCACTCGACTCATATCTCAAGGCACAAGAAACCTCTGATGCCACGTTGCGCCAACAACTTCTCAATGAGCACGCCAAGGCGCTGGCTGGGCACGCCAAAGTATTAGCCGACAAAAAATACTGGGAGCAGTTCGATCGTTCACCCGAGTATGTGATTATGTTTATTCCGGGCGAGTCATTTTTGGCCGACGCGTTGCGCGCAGATGGCGGCTTGCTCGAAGTCGCAATGCGTAATCGAGTCTTGATTGCGTCACCCGTCAACTTGTTGGCGCTACTGCTGGCTGTCGCCAAAGGTTGGCAGGCGTTTCAGATCGCAGAACACGCCGAAAGCATTGCTGCATTGGGTCGCGAGTTATATGAACGAATAGACGTAGTTCTTGAAAACGTAGAAAAAACGGGGCGGGGTCTTGAAACTGCGATCGGCGCTTACAACAGAATGGTCGGCTCTATTGAAAGTCGAATGTTGGCAACTTTGCGAAAATTTAAAGATGCCGGTGTGACATCTTCCGACTTGACTGAAATTTCAAACATCGACTCGGCTCCTCGACAACTCTCGGCACCTGAGCTCACCAAAGAACTGGACAGCTGATTGGTTTGGCAATCTAATTTTCGCTAGCATTACGGCAATGATCGCAGCAGTTGTTTGGCATTGGTGGTTGGGTGCGGGTCTGTTGATTGCCGGCATCGGCGCTCTAGTTGGTTTGGTCGGCGGTTACTTGAAGACGGTTACAGCGCTCAAATATCCGAACCGTCGTCAACGACAATCGCAGAAATAATCGGCCTGGGCCGATGCATGCCCTAGTTAACAAACTCAAAGCAAGTCAATTTGCAGGCGAACTATTGGCTCGTTGCAACTTTCCGGCGCCAGGCTCACAAATTAATTGTGCAGTCTCTGGTGGCAAAGACAGCATGACGATGTTTTTGCTCGCAGTTCTAAACGGGTGCAAAGTTACTGCATTTCATGTTGACCATTCTTTGCGCATCGGTTCAAATCTAGAAGCGAATATCGTCGCAGATCTTGCCAGAAAACTCGGCGCCGATTTTATTGGCAAGACAATCAAAGTTGATCTTGGACCAAATCTCGAAGCTCGTGCGCGCGACGCTCGATACAAGGTGCTGCCAGAAGATATCGCCACTGGTCACACAGCTGACGACCAGGCTGAAACGCTATTGATCAACTTATTGCGCGGTGCCGGCTTACAAGGACTCGCCGGAATGCAACACAACAAAAGTCATCCAATTTTGAATCTGCGCCGTAAAGAAACTGAGCAGTTATGTCACGAATTAGATATCAACTGTGTCGTCGACCCGACGAACGCAGATATGAAGTTTTTGCGAAATCAAATCAGGAATCAACTACTTCCACAAATTAACGAGATATCCCAGCGTGATGTCGCCCCAATTCTTGCCCGACAAGCCGAACTATTTCGTGACGACGCCGATTTTCTCGACAGCCTCGCAAAACAACTCGACCCAACCGATGCCAAGGCTCTGGCTAGTGCACCACGGGCATTGGCACGACGCGCAATTCGAATCTGGCTGACAGAAATTTACCCACCTGATTCAGCAACGGTAGAACGTGTGCTCGATGTCGCGCGCGGCGTGACAACTGCGTGTGAAATCGGAATGAACCGTGAGGTCCGACGCAGTCAGCAGCGATTACAAATCAATTCTCATCAACAGATTTGACTTTTGATGCTCGAAAATTAATAGCGAAACCAAAACATGGCGTGAATTTGCTGTGGTATTGTGCTCTTTCGATGTTTGAATCGATTTTGAAGGCGCACTAATGCCGCAAAAACTCCGTGGCAAGTGGGCTCTCGGCATTTTGCCTCGCAACCTCACTTGGATTATCAAAGACAAACTCGCGATTTGCGAACGACCAGGCGGGTTCGGGGTTAACCACCGTCGCGTTCGACGACAAGAAGAAATCATCTGGCTGCGTGAAAATGAGTTCGGTTGTGTGATTTCAATCAGCACCGCACCACATAATTTGCATAGTTACGAAGAACTGCAGATGCCATATCAACACCGCCCTATGCCACACCCCGATGAATTAGACCCGTGGTTGAAATTGTTTTACACCGAACTTTCAAAGTTGTTGCAGCGCGGCCTGAAAATTGTCGTTCACGCCGAAGAGGTCAGCGAGCGTTTGCAAGGTTTGATGGGCGGATACATCAGGTGGTCGGGTTTGGTCGACGACGCCGCTCAGGCAATTATTCTCACCGAGCGAATTGCAGGACGTCAACTCGACCCTGATTCACGCGAGCTGATCTTGCGTGTCCACGAACTTCGCTGACCAGTTTAGAATTTGTCCAACTGCCCGACATGGACGAAAAATCTCTTCGAATTTTCAACCTGACTGCATTATCGGTTCTTTTTGCGCTGGGATTATGGGCTCTCGTCGGAGATGATCTCTCTCAACCCTTAGAAAAACTTCCACTTTTCGAAAAACTCAACTTGTTTGAGATTCGGGATCGACTTAGCCCTGTTTTTGTCGTATTGGTCGTGTTGATCGCTTTAGTTTTATCTCGGCAGCCACCAATCATTTCGGCAAAAATCCAGAATACGATCGTGGCACTAACCACGACTGGCTTTTGGTTTTCGATTTCGAGTTATTTGATAGATGACGATGTTGCATGGGCTGGACTCGGAAAGAGAGTTGCAATCTTTTGTTCTGTATTGACGATTGCTGTCTTGTATTTTTGGCCAAGAGTCAAACATGATTTCGCCGCCAACAAAAAATTTGTCACTCCGGCTAGTGCGTTGTCGCTGGTCGTATTAGTAGTCGCATATCTGCCGTCAATTACACAGTTTTCAGGTGGCATTATCGATTTATTTGCATCGTCCACTGTGTTCAATGAATTGCTCCTACCCGTTACCGGAATTACGCCATTAGGAAATTTCGCATCACAATACACGGCAATGCTCGGTTGGCCATTGCTCGCAGTCAAAGAATTTTCGCCAGGGGTGATCATGAACGCAGTTCTAGTTTGGCTTTTCATCTTGACCGTCTTTCAAATTACGGTCATTGCCGGCATCGGAAAATTTATTTTCAGAAATCTGCCCTATCCAATGATTTTGCTATATGCAAGTTCGTTGATCTTGATGAAAGGTGAAAAGCAAAACGACATTACTGGGTCGATTGTTGGTTCGTTCTTCTCAATACCTTCGCGAACCTTCTTTCCGTCGGTTTTGGGTTTTGTGCTCGTTGTTGCGATCTTCAAACGCAGAAATCACAAAACTTACCAAGTAGTTCTCGGGGCACTTTTGCCAATCACGGCACTCAACAATCTCGAATTTGGGGTTCCAGCGGTTATTGCAACATTGTTTGTAGTGTTTGCAACGCTTCGATTGCATCGAATAAAACGTCAAGCATTTTTTTTGATTCTTGCTTCCGCGCTTACAACTTTTGGGTTGATCACGGTTGCGTTTGCTCTGCGCTCGGCGCCGCTTGATCTAGGTCTTTGGACCGCAATGGTGCGAGCCCAAGGCAGCGGTGGATACATGAATGTACCAATGCCGATTGTTGGCACATATTTGTTGGTGTTTGCGATTCTCGCATCCGGATTAGTCATCGGCTTAATGAACTTTTCAGCCACCAGCGACATCAATATTCTGAAATCAAGTGCGACCGCCATTTACGCTGGCGTTTGGGGCATTTTGTCGATGCCCTATTACACGGGTCGTTCGTGGCCGTCGCACATTCAAGTTTTTTTTATTCCAGTCACGATTTGTATTTTTGGAATCGCCGGAGTTTTCTATTATTCAGGTCATTTTGCCAACAAGAAACTTTCTTTCACCCAACTTATTGCTCGACTGCCTCTGACAATGGTTCTGGTGCTACCGATTGCAACTTTCGTGATTGCACCAAATCCAAAAACTGAGTGGCAACGCGCTACGGGTGGTGGTTCTGAGTGGTCATTGGTGAATCAAAGCAAAACGAAGGTCGTCACTTCGGTTTTTGCGGCAGTCGAGCGATACGGGCTTGACATCAAAAAGTCGGTTTATTTCGGCGACCAATACGCATCGACCGTCGAGTTGATAACAGGAATGAAGAACGGATTGGGTGTTAACACTTTGGAATACTCCCTGGTTTCTGCTGACCTTCGAGAGTTGGCGTGTCGACGATTGCCCGACCTGAATCCAAAATTCGTGGTATCACAAAATGACGACACAAGAATCAACTTTGTCGGGCCTTCCCTTCTTGACTCTTCATGCCCGGGAATGACGGTGCTTTACGCGCCAGATGATATTGGCGTCACTGTTTTTAGCTACACCAGACCTGGTGGCTAGCCGATATCAACGAATGACTGTGTTCAGCAACGCGCGTGGCGCATCGCGCAAAGCACTTGTGGCAACAGATGCAGGCATTTTTGCGCATTCGCTCTCAGCTATCGATACATATTCGCGGGCCGTCTCAATTGCGTGAGCGATGCCCGAATTCGAGCGAACAATTGACAGTGCGGTATCGCGATCATCGCCCGTAAACTTTCTTCCAAGTAGGTCGCGCAATTCAAGTGCATCGGTCGAATCGCTCTTGAGCGTTAGCAAAACAGGCAGAGTGTAGATGCCTTCTTCCATGTCATGACCTGCTCGCTTACCGAGTTCAGCATCGGTGGCAATGACATCTAAAATATCGTCGACAATTTGAAAGACCATGCCATATGCCGTGCCATAACTCGTCAATGCTTCGACAACTACACGATCATGACCGGCAACGAGCGCACCAATGCGAGCTGCAGTTGAAAAAAGCGACGCAGTTTTGCCCTCGATGCTGACGAGATACGACGGCACAGAGCGAGAAACATCGAACGCCTTGGTCAGTTCTTCGATCTGTCCCTCACAAAGATGGCCGATCGTCTGGGCCAAAAGCGTTGCAACTTCAGTGCCAAGCGCCGCCGCAATTTCTGAAGCCTTAGCCAACAAAAAATCACCAGCCAAAATCGCCTGCAGGTTACCCCACCGTGCGTTTACAGTTTCGACGCCACGTCGCGTGGCGGCTTCATCCATTACATCGTCGTGATATAGCGAACCAAGATGAACAAGTTCGCAAGAGATGCCACCTTGAATGACATCGTCGCTGACTGGCTCGTCATTGCCAACCGCAGCAGCGGCAACCGTCATCACGGGTCGAAGTCGTTTGCCTCCGGCGACAATTAAATGTGCGGCGAGTTCGTTTAGATGCGCATCACGATTTTTTACGGCGGTTAACAAAGCAGATTCAACCCGTTGACGATCGGCATCCATAAGCGGAAGCGAAAGTAGCGGCGAAGAAACTGACATGTCCACAGGCTAGGCAACTTGCCTTGTGAATCTGCGAACTAAGCGTTGTGAGGGTCGTCACGCGACTTAAATAGCCGCGCCCGCGCCGATACACTTTAGGACAGTCACTTTATTTGACGCACAAGGCGGTCAGAGTTGTTCGAAAGATTTACAGACAGGGCTCGCAGGGTCGTAGTTCTCGCCCAAGAAGAAGCGCGGTTGCTCAATCACTCGTACATCGGCACCGAACATATTTTGCTAGGCCTTATTCACGAAGGCGAAGGCGTTGCAGCCAAGGGTTTAGAGGCGCTCGGCATTTCGTTAGAGGCGGTGCGAGCCCAAGTCGAAGAGATCATCGGCCAGGGTGGGTCGTCACCGTCGGGTCATATTCCGTTCACGCCCCGCGCGAAAAAAGTTCTTGAGCTCTCGCTGCGCGAAGCACTGCAACTCGGTCACAACTACATCGGCACAGAGCACATCTTGCTCGGTCTTATTCGCGAGGGCGAAGGCGTCGCGGCCCAGGTGCTCGTAAAACTTGGTGCCGATCTCGGTCGAGTTCGACAACAAGTCATTCAGTTGTTGAGCGGATATCAGGGCCCTGGCGGCAAGGGTGAAGGCGAACCAGTTGGCGCCAAAGATACGCCACAAGAAAAAGGCGGCAGTCAGATTCTTGATCAGTTTGGTCGCAACTTGACGCAACTTGCACGCGATAAAAAACTTGACCCGGTGATTGGTCGACACAAAGAAATGGAGCGCGTGATGCAAATTTTGTCGCGGCGCACCAAGAACAACCCCGTATTGATCGGTGAACCTGGCGTGGGAAAAACGGCGATCATCGAAGGTTTGGCCCAAAAAATTGTCGCCAATGAAGTGCCCGAAACGTTGACTAACAAACAGTTGTACACACTCGACTTGGGTGCGCTTGTCGCGGGCAGTCGCTATCGCGGCGACTTCGAAGAACGCTTGAAGAAGGTGCTCAAAGAAATAAAGACTCGTGGCGACATTATTTTGTTCATCGACGAGATTCACACGCTCGTTGGCGCGGGTGCCGCCGAAGGCGCGATCGATGCTGCGTCGATTTTGAAGCCGATGCTGGCTCGCGGCGAATTGCAAACTATTGGCGCAACGACGCTCGACGAATTTAGAAAACACTTCGAGAAAGATGCCGCGCTCGAGCGCCGTTTTCAGCCGGTAAAAGTAGACGAACCTTCGGTGGCTCACACGATCGAGATTCTCAAGGGCATTCGCGACAAATACGAAACTCATCACCGCGTGACGATCACCGATCAGGCACTTGTTTCGGCCGCCAACCTTGCCGACCGATATATCTCGGACCGCTTTTTGCCCGACAAGGCAATTGACCTGATCGACGAGGCCGGCAGTCGTTTGCGAATCAAGCGTATGACGACACCACCCGATCTGAAAGAGATCGAGAACAAGATCAACGACGTGCAAGAGGCAAAAAAGCGTGCCGTCGAAGAACAACGATTCGAAGAAGCGGGCCGCTTGCGAGACCAAGAGCGCTCGTTGCTTGAAGAGCGCGCGCAAAAAGAAGTTGATGTCAAGGCACAAGGCATTGACTTGTTCGACGAAGTGAGCGAAGAATCAATTGCCGAAGTTTTGAGCATGTGGACGGGCATTCCAGTTTTCAAATTGACCGAAGAAGAGACCGCCAAGTTGTTGAACATGGAAGCCGAACTGCACAAGCGCATCATCGGCCAAGAAGACGCGATCAAAGCGGTGAGTCAGAGCATTCGTCGCACACGTGCAGGTCTCAAAGACCCTAAGCGACCAAGCGGCTCGTTTATTTTCTTGGGACCAACCGGTGTCGGCAAAACCGAACTCGCAAAAACTTTGGCTGAGTTCTTGTTCGGCGATGAGCAAGCGCTGATCGCTCTCGACATGAGTGAATATATGGAGAAGCACACTGTCAGTCGCCTAGTTGGCTCGCCGCCGGGGTATGTGGGTTATGAAGAAGGCGGACAGTTGACAGAGGCCGTGCGTCGCAAGCCGTTCTCGGTGGTGTTGTTCGATGAAATTGAAAAAGCACACCCTGATGTTTTCAACACTTTGTTGCAAATTCTTGAAGAAGGTCGCTTGACCGACGCACAAGGACGAAGCACCGACTTCAGAAATACGGTGTTGATCATGACCTCAAACCTCGGCACGCAAGACTTGCGCAAAGCCAACGTTGGCTTTGGCAAAAATGACGAAGCGCTTTCATATGCCCGCATGCGCGACAAGGTCAACGAAGCATTGAAGACACAGTTCAAGCCTGAGTTCTTGAATCGCATCGACGAAGTGATCGTGTTCCACGAGTTGGCGATGAGCGAAGTCGTGCAAATGGTCGACTTGATGAGCAAGCGTTTAACCAGCCAACTTGAAGGTCTTGGTCTAGGTCTTGAACTTACGGTTGAAGCCAAAGAGCTGCTTGCAATGCGTGGTTACGACCCACAACTCGGTGCTAGACCGTTGCGTCGGGCAATGCAGCGCTTCTTGGAAGATCCGCTTTCAGAAAAGCTTCTCAACAAAGAATTTCATGCCGGTGAAATCATCGTCATCGGTGTCGAAGACGACCCAGAAAAGCCAGAAGAAAAACGTTTTTCGTTCAAGGCTGTTGAGGGTTTCGCGCCACCAGTTGCCGTCGAACTTGCCGGTGCTGGCGAAACCACCCCAACTCCTGAATAAGTCGACACAGCGCGAGGGCGCTGGCACACGTTCGACGATTGGCGCCTGCGTAAACTAGCAAAGGCGTGCGTAGTCGTTTTTTAAACCAAAGATTTGTCGGCGTAATCGCCCTGGTGCTGGTTTTATGCTCGTGCCAAGTAAACGCGGTCGTAACTCTCGACGTTGCCCAAAGCGGCGCAGGATCGCTGACACTTAACATGATCGCCGATTCAGAAATCATTGAAGTCGCACCAAATCTCGCCGACGACTTGCGTTTTGAAGACGCGACTGCGGCTGGTTGGGTCGTATCGCGACCAAACAAGACCGCTGATGGCGGACTTCAAGTTTCAATGACGCACACTTTTGACAACGCCGAACAGGCAGGCAAATTGCTGGCTCAATTGAGTGGCGAGTTCGGTCCGTTCAAACAAATGTCGCTCACGCGAAGCGGCAAAGATACTGATTCAACTTTCAAACTTGACGGGGTGTTGCAAGTTGACGGCGGTTTGAAAGCCTTTGCAGATTCTCGATTGCTGAAAGTTATTGGCGGTGCCCCATTTGCCGAGAACCTGCAGCAAGCGGGGCTTGATCTGGGCAAAGCGATGACGATTGATTTTGTTGCCACGCTGCCAGGGGTGATCGAGCGAACGACAGGCATCGATACCGAGAACACCGTGAGTTGGCGAGTGCCTCTAGACGGTAGCGAGCAATCGGTGCTGACAACTTCGCGAAACACTGCAGTGCGTGCAACAGTGGCTCGACTTATTGCCGGTCTTTTCAAATTTTTGCTTTTCGCGTGGCTTGCGTTGATGGCCGCCGTGATCGCCGGTGTTCTATATAAGCGCCGTGGGGCGAGCAGTACACCCAGCGAATAATGTCTAGTGCGAGATGGTAAAACTTCGCACCGTATATAGATGCACCGACTGTGGCGCGGGGGTTCCCAAATGGGCGGGGCGATGCGGTTCGTGTGGTGCCTGGAACAGCCTCGTAGAAGATGTCGAAGGTGATGACGAAATAATTTCAATCGCAACAGGTATGGCCCTTGTGCCACCCGGCGAACCAAAACCAATCGATGCGCTCGACTCAAAGATCTCGAAACCAGACCCAACAGGTGTCGAAGAACTCGACCGAGTGTTGGGCGGCGGTCTCGTGCCTGGCTCCGTTACCTTGCTCGGCGGCGAGCCTGGCATCGGCAAGTCAACATTGTTGTTGCAATTGCTTGCTGCTTGGTCGGGCAAAACACTTTATGTAACCGCCGAAGAATCTGCGCAACAAGTGCGACTGCGAGCCGAACGATTGGGCGCAATCAAAACCGACTTGTGGCTTGTCGCCGAAATGTCGCTGACGAACATTATCAACGCAATCGATCAGGTGAAGCCCCAACTCGTGATCATCGACAGCATTCAAGCGATCGCCGACCCACAGTTGAATTCGGCACCTGGTTCTGTTTCGCAAGTGCGGGGTTGTGCACATCGACTCGTGCAAGAAGCAAAGGCGCGTGATCTGCCGATTGTTTTGGTCGGCCATGTCACAAAAGATGGTGGTCTTGCCGGGCCACGAGTGCTCGAACATGTCGTCGATACTGTTCTGTCGTTTGAAGGCGAACGACATCATGCATTGCGCCTGTTGCGTGCGGTGAAACATCGCTTCGGTTCAACAAACGAATTGGGATTATTCGAGATGACAGAACTTGGCCTTCGCAGTGTGCCCGATGCCAGCAAATTGTTTTTGGCCGATCGCCGCGCTGGCGTGCCCGGGTCGATTGTCGTGCCGGCACTCGAGGGTCACCGACCGTTGTTGGTCGAAGTGCAAGCGCTGACCAATTTGTCACCATCTCATGTTTCACCGCGTCGTTCGGCCCAAGGCGTCGACTCAGGTCGACTAGCGATGCTGTTGGCCGTGCTTGAGCGGCGCGCTGGTGTCAATCTTGCCCAGCACGAAGTGTTCGCTTCAGTGGTTGGCGGCGTAAAACTGAGCGAACCCGGCGCCGATTTGGGTTTATGTTTGGCGCTAATCTCAGCGGCAACTAACACGCCATTAGCCGAAGATCTTGTTGCGTGTGGTGAAGTTGGGTTGGCTGGTGAGCTGCGTCAAGCCAGCAACACCGCTCGTCGACTCGGCGAGGCCGCACGTTTAGGTTTCACTCGGGCGATTATTCCGGCGAGTAGCGCCAAAGACATAAAAATTTCTGGCATAAAACTTGAACCTGCCGAGACAGTCGCCCAAGCCTTGGCACTTGCTGGTTTAGTCACCAAGTAGCGTGTCGTTGGTGAAAATAACAGTCATTATTCCGACTTATAACGAGATCGAAAATATTGACTCAATGCTCAGAGCGGTGCGCTCGGCGGTTCCAGATGCCGAACTACTCGTCGTCGACGACAACAGCCCCGATGGCACTGGTCAGCAAGCCGAGAAGACGGCCAAAGAGATTGGTCATGTTCGAGTGCTTCATCGACCAGGCAAAGAGGGCCTCGGCACTGCCTATCGTGACGCGTTCAAACTTGTTCTTGATGGCGACACAGATGTGATTATCACGATGGATGCTGATTTTTCGCATGATCCGCAGACGATCCCGTTGTTTTTGCGGGCGATCAACAATGGCGCCGAAATTGTCGTTGGTTCGCGCTACATCAAAGACGGCATGAGCGTGAACTGGCCGCTTCACCGACTGCTTTTATCTAAATGGGGCAATCGATACACGGCATTCATGCTGAAGATTAAAGTCCGTGACTGCACGACTGGGTTTCGCGGTTATACGGCGAGGTCAATGCGCAAGATCGAGATTTTGAAAACAATTAGTCAGGGCTACGCATTTGCGAGCGAAACACTTTTTCGTGCATCGATGCGTGGAGAAAAACAAATTGTCGAAGT
>Ga0214923_10000475_pt1 | contig 61290 bp, 55 predicted proteins | sample LL1510_MetaG_FD_177993 | JGI IMG/M metagenome (GOLD analysis project Ga0214923, IMG submission 177993) | Freshwater microbial communities from Lake Lanier, Atlanta, Georgia, United States - LL-1510 | ecosystem: Environmental > Aquatic > Freshwater > Lake | place: USA: Georgia | collected...
ATTATGCCGCTCCACCGAGACAATAGTCATGTCCGTTCACAATTAGATGAGGCCGTTTCCAAGCTAATCGCCGGATTGCCGGCGTCAACACGAACTTGAGGTTCGGCACCTTCACCCGCCAATCAATTGTAATTCACCGGGGATGTGGCATAATTGGAATGCGATTCTGGGCCTGTTGCACGATGTTACCAAATGATTCAGATGGAGCATTTCGCAACGTAGCCATTCGGATGAGGTCTTAGGGGAGGAAGGTGGTTTGACGTGTTACTATCGAATTTAGATAGGCGGTTATCCCGCCGGTATCTGTCCGTCACGGCACCGTCCGTATCCGCAAAATATGTATCGGTGTCTCCGTTTCTTCAATTGGTCGCCTTCGCGCCCAGCGAGCGATCCGACGCGGCTGATGTCGCAACAATGACACTGGACGCCATTCATCAAGCGATTCAGACCCAATCGGCCACCACCACTCGCGAGACCATCGAGTTTAACCAGGAGGCGCCTCGGATTGTGGCGAGGTATATTGATCAGGAGGCGAAGGACATCGATACCAGGTTGCGCCAGCTGGTAGTGTCGACTCCCACTGAATCGAATATTCGATCATTCGTTGATCACGTCAAAACGGTGCTCGTGGCAACCCGGACATTGGCCAACCCCGATCTTGGCGAGGAATTTCAATTTTTGGTCGGCGAATCGAAAGGGCCGCTTCATGCCGCGGTCGACAGCGGATTTGAGACCCTGGACGGTGGTATAAATTCCGAACTTGCCGGCCATGTGACGGGTTACTCCACCTCCCCTCAGACCCAACACGAGCTATATTTTCAGGCGGTGCTGGGGTATTTGGCCACGCGATACCCCGATGGTCACTCACACGATTGTCGACCGATGACGATCGCCAGTCGCGATTCAGGAGTTTCGGTTAGAGTTGTTTCACCTCGACGCCGTTCTACTCCGAGGAGCGGTATATTTTCATCACCAAAACAGCGGGATCACATACCTCGATCCCGTTCGGAGAGTGATCAATCCCAGTCGGATTCGGATGACGAACAAGTCCTACAGATCCGGCGCAGACGTGAAAAATCCACCACGCCGGTCACTTTGAAGTCGACCCCGGTCGTCGATTCTGAATACTCGGTGTTAAGTTTGAAACCTCTCGGGTGGGAGCCCGATCCATCCCAGACTGGAAATAATACCCCGCGTGGCACTTTAAAGTCCGTACATCGGACCTTGAATTTGCGACCGTTCTCTAACACGAAGCCTACACCACAGTCCGGACCGTTGAATTCATTTTTTGCCAACCCATGGTCGCTTAAATCGGCTCCGCCGACCGGACCAACAAACACGACTTGTGAACCATTGCGGTCCGGTGAAACGAGAATTATTAACAGAGCCGTTCGGCAGTCCCCGATTAAACAAAAAAACCCTCGAACAGCACCTGTCCTGGATGTGATGCTCACACTCCGGACAGACTATCCCGAATCCGAAGCGCGTATAGTGGCGGCCTTTCCATCCATCAGTTCGGAGGTGAATGCCGGTCCCATCTCGGACAATGACTATCGCGAATTCGCATCGCGTTTTGTCCGCACGGTGATCAGGGTGAAAGATGCGACTGAGTGGGGCCCTGCGGTATCTGAATTGCAATCCCTATGTAAGGGTAAGTCGGCGACTCAATTGTTTAATAAAATCGTAGATACTCTCACAATTAGACGGCAACCCCAAATAACATCCTTTTTCAAAACGATTAGAGAGAACGAGTGGGAGTCCCCCCCACCGGTGGTCGCGTGGTTACGCGAGTGTTCGGTGATCACACCCAATTCTGGGAATAAAACGACAACCAAAATTACTATCGAAAGTGATTGGGAATGGGGCAAAAAACGTTTACAGGCCTTTGCTGATGAACGAACTATTGATCTGGTATTTGATGTTCAGGCAAAAATATTCGAGCTGCAGCTAAAGGGAAATCGATCCCCGGTTAGTCGGCCCCTGAGCCACAATCGCTCGAGTGACGTTTCGCCCTGCCAATTGGATTTTGGACCCGAGGGCTCATCGTTGATGACGACGCCGTGACGGGTAATGCGTTGAGTCACGCCACACGCGTCGTGACGGCGCCGGATTAGGTTTAGGTCGCTGAGCCCATCGGTCCAATGTAGCTGCCTTCCGCCCACCTGTGATACACTTTGTCAAAACAATTCAGGAGGGTATCCATGACCTTGTCTACAACTCAACTTAATGACATTTCACACGTGATCGACTCGGACCCCGAGGTAGCGGAGGGTCTGTTACATGAACTGGGACGGCAACGAAGCAAAATTGAATTAATCGCCTCCGAAAATTTCACCTCATTGGCTGTGATGCAAGCCCAGGGGTCGTGGCTCACCAACAAATACGCGGAGGGATTGCCGCATAAACGTTATTATGGTGGCTGTGAATTCGTTGACCGTGTCGAAGATTTAGCGATTCAACGGGCCAAAGCGCTTTTTGGCGCCGCCCACGCCAATGTGCAACCTCATTCCGGCGCACAGGCGAACATGGCGGTGTATTTTGCCACGTTGTCACCAGGGGATACCGTGATGGGTATGAACTTGGCTCACGGGGGGCATTTAACCCATGGGTCGCCGGTTAATATGTCGGGGTCGGTTTATAATTTTGTTCCTTACGGAGTGACCAAAACCACGGAGCGGATCGATTACGACGAAATCGACCGTTTGGCGGACGAGCATTCACCCAAGATGATCGTGGCGGGCGCATCGGCATATTCCCGAGTGATTGATTTTGAGCGGATTGCGCTGACGGCAAAGCGGGTAGGGGCCATTTTTTTTGTTGACATGGCACACATTGCCGGGTTGGTAGCGGCCGGCTTACATCCATCTCCGGTGGGCATCGCAGATATTGTCACCACGACCACTCATAAAACGCTTCGCGGTCCGCGAGGCGGCTTGATTTTATGTAACAGCGAGTATCAAAAAGCCATCGACAAGGCCGTGTTTCCCGGCATTCAGGGCGGTCCGTTAATGCATGTCATTGCTGCCAAAGCCGTAGCGTTCAAAGAAGCCATGAGCGACGCATTTAAAGGGTATCAGACACAAGTGATCGACAACGCGAAGGCCATGGCTGACACCTTATCCAAACGGGGCGTCCGAATTGTCTCTGGGGGTACCGACAATCATTTACTACTCGTGGATTTAAAAAGTAAGGCGATCACGGGGAAAACGGCTGAAGCGGCCCTCGACGAAGTTGGCATCACCGTCAATAAAAACGCCATCCCGTATGATACCGAAAGTCCATTTGTGACATCGGGTATCCGCATTGGAACCCCAGCGGTCACCACCCGAGGAATGGCCGTGTCGGAAATGACTGAAATTGCGGAAATTATTGATGATGTGATATCGGATCCCAACAATAGCAACCTTAAAAAACGTGCGTCTGAATCGGTATCACTCCTCAACAATCGGTTTCCACTATATCCTGATTTGGTGTGATTCGCCTTGGCTTTTTAGGCCCCAAAGGAACGTTTAGCGAACTGGCGGCATCGACCTATGGTGCCCGTCAGTTTCCTGACCAATCCCTCGAGTTAATTCCTATTGGGAGTATACCCACCTTATTTACTCAATTGGAAAACGATTCCACATTGGATGCGGTTATCATTCCCATCGAAAATTCAATTGAGGGCCCGGTGGTGATTGCGCAAGATATGATGGCCCAATCGGACCAACTGTGGATACAGGATGAATTTTCAATTCCGATTATCAATCATCTCCTCGTGCTTCCGGGAACAGACTGGCGTCAAGTCACCGACGTCGTGTCCCATCCCCAGCCACTGGGCCAATGTCGGCAGTTCCTGTCGTCTGCCTTTGTCCATAGTCCTCGACTCCATATGGCGGATTCCACCGCTCGTGCGGCCGAATTTGTGTCCCGTCGTGAGCCTGTCGCCGCTGGCGTTGATGCTGACACGACGGCCGCAATTGGGAGTGACGGTTTGGCGCACCGATATGGATTGGAGATTGCGGTCCCATCGATTCAGGATACCGACACCAATCGCACTCGGTTTTGGGTGGTGGGGCGCGTCCCGTCGCTGCCAACGGGCAACGATAAAACCACCATTATATTTTCGACATTAAAAGACCGTCCGGGGGGATTGGTCGATATACTCACCGAAGTCTCGGCCCGTGGTATCAACATGACCAGTATTAGTTCGCGTCCCACCAAATTAGTGTTAGGTGATTATTTGTTTTTTGTTGATATGGTTGGTCATGCATCGAAAGAGCCGTTACAATCAGCGCTCGCGACCATTAAGAAGAATGCCTCGTATTTTAAATGGGTGGGGTCATATCGTGTGATCGAGGAGTTATCATGTTAGATCCAAAAATTATTCGAGATCAAAGCGATTGGGTGCGTCAACAGCTCACCCATCGACACTATCCAGTTCAGTATTTAGATGCGTATTTGAACGCAGATGTGGTGTGGCGGGATCGATTGCAGGATGTTGATGCGTTAAAAAGCGAACGCAATCGACTGACCCCGAAAAGTAAACCAACCCCAGAGCAGCAGGCGAGTCTTAAACAGCTGTCCGATACCATCAAATCAAAGCAAGATGAATTATCTGTCCTTGAAGAGTCTGTCAAAAAAGCAGCCTTACTGTTGCCAAATATACCCCATGAATCCGTACCGATTGGTGAGTCAGAAGACGACAATATCGAGATAAAACGGGTCGGGGACCCTCGGATATTTTCGTTTGAGCCGGCGCCACATGAAGCGATTGCGGTGTCCCGACAGTTAATTGATTTTGATTCCGCGGCTAAGATTGCTGGATCCCGTTTTTCGGTATACAAGGGCTCTGGGGCTAAGCTCGAACGAGCGTTAATCAATTTAATGCTTGATATTCATACTCAGGACCACGGGTATACTGAATTTATTCCTCCGGTGGTCATTAATTCAGCCAGTCTCCAAGGAACAGGACAGTTACCGAAATTCGAGGGGGACTTGTTTAAGTTGGAGGGCACCGACTACTGGTTGAGTCCGACCGCTGAAGTCCAGCTCACTAACCTCGCTCGGGATACCATTATCGATGAGGATAATCTACCGATTCGGATGACCGCCCAAACGGCCTGCTTCCGGAAAGAAGCGGGATCCTATGGGAAGGATATTTCTGGGATTATTCGACAGCATCAGTTTAATAAAATCGAGTTGGTTCAACTCTGCCATCCCGACCAGTCGATGGCCCAACTCCATGAATTATTAGGGCATGCGGAGCGGGTCTTACAGGTTCTTAAATTGCCCTACCGAGTGATTCAATTGTGTACTGGGGATATCGGCTTTTCGTCGGGAATAACCTTTGATATCGAGGTGTGGTTTCCGTCGCAAAACACGTATCGTGAGATTTCGTCCTGCTCCAACTTCTTCGATTTTCAAGCTCGCCGTTCGATGATACGATACCGAGATAAACTCTCCTCAAAAGTTAATTATTTGCACACTATTAACGGCTCTGGCTTGGCCGTTGGTCGAACATTAGCTGCTATTTTGGAAAATTATCAACGGGACGATGGGTCGGTCGATGTTCCGGAGGCCCTGATACCCTATATGAAATCTGAGTTACTCTAAAGGTGAATAGTGAAAGATAATAAAGACTCTCTTCGATTTATAAATATGTTCAAAGCGCTGGCCAATGACGAACGTATTGAAATGGTTCGTCTACTCAAAAAAAATGGTGAAATGTTCGCTCAAGATGTCGAGCGACACTTTTATCTGGAGCAGTCGACGACCTCGCATCACCTAAATATTCTTCGCCGATCCGGTATAACGAAAGCCCGAAAAGAGGGCCGGAAGATTTTTTACTCGATCGACTACGAGTCCTTTAAGGAGATTTGGGATGCGTTTGGTCAGTCCATGTTTGGAGACATGACTTAGGGGTATATATTAATAAAAATCAATACAAATTGAGGCCTGCAACTGACGATGACATCTAATGAAAGGACGCGATATTATGGAAAATGGACACTCTGATCTCCCGGTTACAAATGATCAATCTGTTTTTATAGCCCCTCGCAATCGGGAAAAACATAATCAGTTTGTTAGTATTCTAAAATCGGTGCTTCCTTATATCAGTTCAGACGAAGGTAAAGTGGTTTTGGCGGAGGTGATGATCGCCCTTAAGGTTGAGGGGATTATCGGTGCAGAGCTTAACTCCAAGACGGAAAAAATGGTGAATGTGATTAGCCAGTCGATTATGAAACAACCGGGCAAAAAAAAAGAAGCCCTCCGGTTTGCCCAGAAATTACTCGAATAATGTTTCGATTCGCCGATCGATGGGAAATGACGTCTGAATGCAGTAGTGATGGGTGTCAAACCCACACCTCGGTACTGCCAGGCGATAGTGGGGGAGGGAAATCAGATGTCGGACTATAACCCAGAATTTTTTGGAACGCCACGTCTGTCTGAACAGTTGGCGGACGCCGCCAAACGACAATTGGATACACTGGGTCGGTCTGACCTTAAACATCAGATTGACGATGCCTTGTATGGTTCAAAAGAGCCCCATCAATCCGTTAATCTTGGCCGGGCCATCCCATCCGATCGAGGGTGGATGATTTAATGAATGTGTCGGGTGAGTTTTCATCGGCTCAGAGAGGCCCCAAGGCTCCGGCTCCATCCGCCACCGATCCTAGCCAATTTACGCAAGCCTTGCGTCACGCGACGACTCAAGTGCAATCCGTTGTTCCAGCCGCCCAACATGCCGGCCAGATGTCGTTAGCCAAAAAGAAAGAAAAAAAGAATTTGGATCGTGTGGCTGAAGTGGAGGCCTTAGCTGCCGAAAATGGGGATGAAACGATTGATCAGATCGTCGCTAAAATTGCGAGTCATATTCGAACCTTGTCGCACTACGAGCAGCAGAATCTAGGGCTTTAAGTCGGTGCGGCTGACGACCTGAATCCCCGCGCTATAGGCCTCCCTTCCGTTCTCGGGTACCGTTGAGGATTTAGAGGAGCCATAGAGATCAACCGGGAGTATTGCCCAATGCTTGCCATACTCGTAATGCTTGAACTGTTTCGGCAACATCGTGGACTCGGACGATTGATACCCCCTGATGGATGGCCCATAGCATCGATACGAGGCTCCCTGGTAATCGTTGATCAACGGGAGCACCGGTCAATTCGCCAATAAACGATTTTCGTGACGTACCAATCATGGTGGGATATCCCAGTGATCGGAATTGGGACAAGTTCCTTAATATGGCAATGTTGTCTGCCAATGTTTTGGCAAAGCCAATTCCAGGATCGATGACACACCGTGAAACGCCCGCCTGTGTGGCCGCCTGAATGGCAGATCGTAGTTCGCGGAGGGTGTCGGCCACGGGATCCGTGTAGTGTGGCGAGATTTGCATCAACTGCGGCGTGTCGCGACTGTGGGTGATCATTAATACCGCCCCGTGCTGGGCCACTACGGATGCCATTTCTGGGTCGTGTCGTAGCATCGATACATCGTTGATTGCGTGGGCCCCGAGCGACAGAGAATACTCGGCGACAGCGGCAGATCGTGTATCGACCGATACCCAAATATTTGGAATCGATAGAGCATGCCGTAATGCTGTACCGAGTCGTTCGATTTGGACATCCGCCGGAATTTCAACGGCTCCGGGTCGGGTTGATTCCGCACCAATATCGATACACTCAGCACCGTCCGCGACTAAAGTGTCGATATGACGGCAAGCAATGTCCGAATGAGCCCATCGACCACCGTCCGAAAACGAATCAGGAGTTGTGTTAACAACCCCCATTATTAGGGGCGATGCTGGATTAATTCGCTCCCAAAAGCTGTTGCAACTCACCCGAATGAAACATTTCTGTTGTGATATCGCATCCACCGACAAATTCGCCGTCGATATATAGCTGTGGAATGGTGGGCCAATCTGAAAACTCTTTAATGGCTTGACGGAGGACATCGTCAGATAACACGTCGCGGGTGTCGTAGTCGACGCCGAGATGGTTTAGAATTTGGACCACCTGGGCCGAAAACCCACACATGGGTTCTGTTTTGGTTCCTTTCATGTAGAGCATGACGCGATTGGATTTGATTTGGGATTCGATTTCTTTTTTCTTCGTGTCTAGATCAGTGGTCATGGATAACTCCTTAATTATTGGGTGCTCCATTCGGAGGGGGACATCGTTTTCAAGCTTAACGCATGGACCGATGTTGCAAATGCCTGGGTGAGGGGGCGCATTACCAATTGGTGTTGCTTGACTCGAGATAATCCCTCAAATTGAGGGGCGACGACAACGGCCTGAAAATGCTGGCCATCATCCATAGGGTCGGTGACAACCACGTCCGCACCCGGAAGGGCTGTGAGAATCGTTTGACGGATTTCGTGTGTTAGTGACATAACGAGATTGATATTGGAATATGAAATCTACCTTGTCAAATAGGTAAGGATGTTGAAGGTGCCGTTTATGTCAAAAAAGAAGACCAATTCTCCCTCGATCTCATGGATAAAAATTGGGCTAATTATTGGAGCCATTGGCCTGTTGAAAATAGGTTACGATGAATTGGCCTCTGAAGGGAACCCGTTGATTACGTTGATGTTTAAGGTCCGTGCGCCCTATCTCAACCCCGATTACCTTCGCAAAGTTAAGCCAACTTCGTTTCGGATGACAAATCATGATCAAACGGACCATGTGGATGTGGGGGGGCAATCGTTTGCTGTGGAATATTCGTACCGATATCCACAGGTTGAATACTACGGTGAGGTGTTGGGACGGTCTGATTTAAATAAACAATTGTACGCTGATTTTGAATCGGTCGAACGTCGGGTGTTGGACGCTTTTAAAATTGACACTCAGGCACACATCGATGCCAAAGAACTGATTCCAGGATTCGGAAAGCAGCCGGCAAAATTAACGCTCTCAGGTGAAGTGTCCTATTTTTCTGGATCGATCATATCGGTCCGGTACGACGCTCAGTGGAGCTACGGAGGACGCAAAGAGTTGTACCCCCGGCGAGCGGTCTACGGAGTGGCCATTGATATTTCGACTGGAAAAGTGTTGACGTTGCGGGATGTTGTTGGATATCCGTACTCGGAATTTGCGGTTCGGGTGTGGGACAAAGCGCGTATCGGGATTGTTGAGCAACACCTGGATATCAACCAATTCAAGTTATACTCTGACGAACCCGAATTTTATATTTCACCGGCGTCCTTGATCCTGGTTCAATTGTCCAATCGCATTGAGCAGGCGAGCGTCGAAGTTCGGATACCGTTTAGGGATAATCGAGCACTATTCCGCTCTGACGGACCCATCGGCCGAGTGTCCAATCCGACCGATGAAAGGACCCATGCCCAATGAAATTTCAACGGCAAAATAGACTGCTGGGTCTCTTGGCGGCGATCTCATTTACTCACATTCTTGATTTTGTCATTATGATGCCTCTCGGCCCCAAATTAATCCGAGCCTTCGGAATCAGTCCCAGTTTTTATGGGATGATTGTGTCCTCTTACACCTTTAGTGCGGGAATTTTTGGGTTTTTGGGGGCCTATTTGCTGGACAGATTTGATCGGCGTCACGCGTTATTGGTGCTTTACACCGGGTTTATCGCCGGTACTCTCGCCTGTGGGTTTTCCCCATCAGCGGGGGCGCTCATTATCGCTCGAATTGTCGCGGGTGGATTTGGTGGCATGTTATCGGCACTGATTTTTTCGATTATTGGGGATGTGTTTGCCGAGTCCCAGCGGGGTCGGGCGACCGGTATCGTGATGTCGGCATTTTCGGTAGCGTCGGTCATTGGGGTACCGATCGGACTGAAACTGGCGGATCGATGGGGCTGGCACGTACCCTTTATTGTCATTGCTGTCGTGGCCACGGGTTTAGCACTATCAATTCGTTGGATACTGCCGCCAATGACCGGGCATATCCATTCCGATGGCCGGGGGGCGCTGTCGCCAGTCTCGCTGGCAATTCGCACGCTGAAGTCTCCGAACGAATTATGGGCAATTGGATTAAATTTTCTACTTGTTGTGTCGAGTTTTTCCTTAATTCCATACATCAGTACCTACCTAGTATGTAATGTGGGGATGCCGGAGACTCGGCTATTTCTTGTGTATTTAATGGGTGGGGGTGCAACGTTTTTTACGGCACCGCTTATCGGAAAATTATCGGATCGATTTGGAAAACGACGTGTGTTTATGGTGGTGGCCGTGGCGGCGATCATCCCCATTCTATTGCTACCCCTAATGCCACGCTGGCCGATGCCGCTAATGTTAATTGTAACGACTCTGTTTTTTATTTTTGTATCGGGCCGCATTATCCCTGCAATGGCGATGATCACTTCCAGTACCACCTCGGATCGACGGGGAAGCTTTTTAAGTATCGCCACGGCCGCACAGCAATTGGGGTCTGGAATTGGGGCCTCAGTCGCGGGTGCTGTGATTGTGCAAGACACCACTGGCGCGTTACGTCATTATGGCCTGGTCGGATTTGTGAGTGCACTGGTGACTTTGTTGTCCGTATTGGTAGCGGGTCGGATTAGAATTGTGAATGAGGGGCATCGCGCTGGGGGGCGGTAAACGGTCATGATGCAGATCGTGTGGCGGTTTTCAATTCAGACTCAGGGTGCTATAGTACCCAGCCTCGCCGAGGTGGTGAAATTGGTAGACACACTAGCTTGAGGGGTTAGCGAGGCGACTCGTGCAGGTTCAAGTCCTGTCCTCGGCACCATTTTATTTATGACAACGTTAATTCAATTCGGGACATCGGGCTATCGTGGAATTTTAGGTGAATCATTCACCGCCACCCACGTTAATTTAATTTCAGACGCCATTGCCCAGTGGATGCATGCTCACGGATTGTCCCGCTTGTTTATCGGGTATGATCCCCGTCGAGGTAACTCACTCGATGAGGCGTCACTCGTGCGGTCGGCGGCGTCGGTGTTGATCGCCCACGGTATTGACGTAATGCTTTCCGAAACCCCGGTGCCGACACCGTTAGTGTCTTGGGCCGTCCGTTACGGGGGATTTCATGGGGGACTCATTTTTACGGCCTCGCATAATCCACCCGAGTATAATGGGATCAAATTTAATCCACCACCGGGCGGTCCAGCAATGACTGACGTTACGTCCGCAATCGAAGCGCTGATTGGCGTCGGATCCCCGCCGTCTAATCGTAATCTGGGACCGATAACGACCGGTTCATTACTCGCCCCGTTTGGAGAGTATCTCAGGGGTTATGTTCGGCAATTGGGCTATGGCGAGGGGGGGCTGCCGATAATTGTCGATGCTCGACATGGAACCGCCGGACCCTTGTGGCGGTGGATTGATGGCTCTGGCGGTGTTGTGATTCAGGATCTCCTACACGGCGACATGCGCTCTGATTTCGGGGGGCTTGAGCCGAACCCCACGGATCCCAATGTGATCGATGAACTGGGTAAGATTGTGAGGGAACGGGGCGCCCGTTTTGGTGTCGCTCACGATCCAGATACCGACCGTCACGGGATCGTGGACAATAATGGATCACCCGTATCGCCCGAAATAATTTCGGCCATTGTGTTGCTTGATTGGGTTCAGTCCGGTGTTAACTGCGACGGGATCGTGTCAACCGTGGCATCGTCGGGTGTCGCCCGTGCCATGTGTGACCGGTTAGAAAAATCGTATATCGAGACACCGGTTGGATTTAAATATTTCACCCCTCATTTTGAATCGGCACGGTCACGATTAATTGGTGTCGAGAGTTCTGGAGGGTTGTCGGTCTCCGATTATTTATTCGAGAAATGCGGATTTTTGCCCGCGTTATTGCTGGCCGGTGTATCCATTCGAAAAAATATGTCAATTTCGATGTTGGTGGAGGAAGTGGAATTGATTGTCGGGAAACGAATATTTACTGAAGCCAAGTTTTCATTCGATTCCTCGAAGCGAAACGACCTAATGGTGCAGTTACGTCACCTGTCGGCGTTGCCCGGCGTGCCAGTGGCGTCAGAGGTGTCCCGTGTTGATGGGACGAAATGGATTTATTCGGATGGCAGCTGGATCTTAATTCGCTTATCGGGTACCGAACCCGTGGGAAGAATATATTGCGAGTCGTTTGACGATTCAACCGTTCGCCATTGGGTTCGATCAGCGCTTAATTGGGCCACTCAGTTTGAATGAATCCGTTTAAAAATAACAAGGTTATATTTGTATTCTTTACAATCCTTTTGGATGCCATTGGGATTGGAATCTTAATTCCAGTCTTACCGGATGTTATTCGTCGATTTACCTCCGATCCAGTGCTCGTAGCTACCTATTTTGGATATTTCATTGGTGTGTATGCGTTAATGCAGTTTTTTTCCGCGCCGGTTCTCGGCGCCTTATCCGATCGGTTTGGCCGTAAACCAATTTTGCTGACATCGTTGTGTGGCGCGGCGGTCGATTATGTATTAATGGCGTTTTCGCCATCCATGTGGATCCTGTTTATTGGCCGATTAATATCTGGATTGACTGGGGCCAGTATTACGGTGGCCTCATCGTATATGGCCGACATCAGTGACGATACCAATCGATCGGCTAATTTTGGGTTAATTGGAGCTGGGTGGGGCGTTGGGTTTATTTTAGGCCCGTTGCTGGGTGGTTTGTTTGGAATACTTGGGCCCAAGGCTCCGTTTATTGCGGCGGCCATATTAAATGCGTGTAATTTTTTGTTTGGGGTGCTGGTGTTACCTGAGTCGCTGTCCGTGGTCAATCGACGTCAGGTAGCGATATCATCCTTGAACCCGTTCAAATCCGTGGTTCATGTCGTCCGCCCGTCGGCCATTCGTTTACTAGTCGTCATTTATTTTTTGGTCTTTCTGGCCGGTCAGGTCCACCCCGTCAATTGGACCTTGTATACCCAGACAAAATTTGGCTGGACCCCATGGCAGGTGGGATTGTCGATGACGTTTGTTGGCATGACTATCGCCTTTTCGCATGGAGTATTAACCCGCTGGTTGATTCCCAAATGGGGAGAACCTCGTTCAGTCGTTATTGGGCTGGTCGGTTACGTTATTTCCTTCTTTACTCTGGGAGTGATCAGTCGGGCATGGATGGTCATTCCTGCGATGCTCCTATTTTCTATTTCGGGAATCACGATTCCGGCTGTTCAATCAATTATTGCTCGGCATGTTCCATCGAATGAACAGGGTGAGTTACAGGGAAGCTTAGTTTCATTGGGTAGTTTATCGGCTATCCTGGCGCCCCCTATTTTTACCTCATTATTTGTTCATTTTACGTCCAAACCGACGTCACTGTATTTTCCGGGAGCCGCATATGTTGGTGCGTCCGGGGTATGCGGTGTGGCGCTCGCGGTGTGGCTGGTTAAACGCCGCTCAGATCGGTAAATCGTCCGATAGAATTTTGGGAAATGAAATGGCGTTAAGTGGGGTAGTGGGATTGATGTGCACTGATCCAGCTAAATTTGCAGCGGTGGCCGCCTCGATATCTCGAATTGAATCCCCAATGAGGTAACTTGTCCTTGGATTTATTGAATAATCCTGAAGCCCCTGCCGTATCATTCCTGGTTTGGGTTTTCGACATGGGCAGTGATCATCTGGCCCGTGTGGACAGTAATATACGGCGTCAACCGTTGCTCCGACGGAATCCATTTGTCGCATCATCCAATCGGTTAATTCAATAAACTCATCTTCACTGAAGTAGCCTCGTGCGATTCCGGATTGATTCGTGACAACGATAATGGCGTACCCAAGGGTTCGATGATGGCGAATACAGTCAAGTATTCCGTCGACAAACCTAAAATCAATGGCGCGGTGGGTATACCCATAATCAACATTGATAACTCCATCGCGGTCCAAAAATAATGCAGCACTGGACCTTACCTGAGCCGGTGAGTTCCACATGATAGGGGGCTTTATCACGTCCCAAACCGTTTGATGATCAGCTCAAATTCCATGGGTCGAACCGGTTGTATCGAAAGGCGGCTCCCTTTACGAAGCACCTCCATGCCCTGCAGTTCGGGAATAGCATGGAGGTCAGCTAATGAAATAACCGCTGGAAATTTGGTGTGAAATTGAACTTCGACGGAGACCCAGGTGGGTTGAGCGATAGTTGACTTTGAATCGAAGTAGCGATGGGTGGGGTCAAATTGATACGGATCAGGAAATGCCGACCGTGAGATGTTTACCACACCAACGATGCCCGATGGATTGGCGTTTGAGTGATAAAAAAAGGCGGTATCACCGATCGCCATTTGTTTCATAAAGTTGCGGGCTTGATAATTCCGCACCCCTTCCCATCCGGTCGATCCATCGTGATGGAGATCATCAATCGAATAGACGTTGGGCTCACATTTCATTAGCCAATAGTTCATAGATATATTAATACCCTAGGATACCACGGGTTACAATAATAATCGTAAAACCCATGGTTCCAAATGAATGGATTCCTAGCGGGTATCGACGAGGCGATACCGGGGTGGTGACGATTGGATTTTTTCAATAACGGCGGTACTGTGGCCATACAAGCCAATACCGATAAGTCGGGTCGATGTTTTAATCACCTTCATGGTTCCGGGTGATGAAACGGGGGTGATATCGGTCCCGAGATTCCATAGAGTGGCCGAATCGAAGGCCTTAATTGTTGGAACTTTCGACACCTTGCCCGACTCAATATCACATGCCGATATAGCCAGGAGCTGGGCCTGAATCATATCGTAACGGTGATGATATTGTCGGGTCATGGTCGACAGTATCGCGACGGTAGTAGCGGCAACGGCGGCGATTACCCACACGACCGGTAATAGTGCGGCGATACATATTCCCCGATGAATTACCATGATGCACACACGCGAGTGACGGTTGAGTAGGACCCCGTTAACTTAATTTGGACACCATTCGGCGTCGAAATAAATTCGCAGTTCGTGATGGATTCGGGTGCCATACTCTGACTTATTCCTGATACCTCGCGATAAATGCGCGTGTCGCTATACCTGTATTCGATCTCCGGTGAGGAAAGGATTCGAACGGACTGGGGATGGATAATAAACTCTCGTCCGATACCCTCGCGGCATATACAATCCGCGATCCACTGAAATTGTTGGATTTCGATTGCTTGATGTTTGATTCGGTTTAAATAAGCGACGGTGCGCTGCCAACTCGGAATGATGATCCAGCATGCAATTGAAAAGACACTCAGCCCGATGACGAGTTCGCCCAATATATGCCCCCGGTCACACATCCTATTCCAGGACATATCGTACCAATTCATGGGTTCCGATCGTCACGGATTTCCTTAGGATGTTGCCCGTACTTTGAGAGTCAATCGTTTCTAAACGACAGGCCGCGTCCGACAATTCATGGTCTCGTTGGGCTAGGTTGGCGGGAATACGGTACACCTGAACGACGATGGCAGCACTCACTGTGATAATGGCGACAATAATATATACCGCTAGAAGGGTATCCAACAGGATATACCCGTGATCAGGGGGCCATTGGAATAGAACAGGAGGTGTTCGTTGAGGTGTCGTCATAACTGGATAAGCGTCGGATGTCCCATGTTCGGCGATAATGTAATTTTGAATCGAGAACCCACTAACAGACTCCCGGAATATTTGGTGGTTCCCTGTGCGGTGAATCCTAGTTTTCCAAATCCATTGATAGAATAGTTATCGATTGGAGCTAATCCCATCGTTGGGATACTACTGCTTAGACTATTGCCTGACACAGTCATCGTTTGATCCTGGCGTGACGTGATTGCCTCGGTATGCATCGCATAAAGTTGGGATGTCGCCAGTTCGGCATGTAGGCTGTGTGTCACGTTGATGTATTGAATGGCTGAACGGTAACCGATAGTGGACGTTACAATACCCACAAATCCAATCACGATGACGAGTTCAATTAGACTGTAGCCAGAGTGCATTGAGAATCCAACCGGAAATCAAAAACGGCCCGAGTGGTATTACGTCAGTGAGTTTTGAGCCCGATAATAAAATCGATACCAGACTCCAGACCATGGCCAATGAGAGGCCCATTACAATAGAGATCCAGGCACCGTGAAAGGTTCCCCACAGTCCAAAAATACTGACTAACATGACGTCCCCAAATCCCAGGGCTTCCGTGCCATAGGCCTTATGGGACAGGATTCGAATGATCCAAAAAATTAGGAATGTCCCGGCTCCGGATAGGATGTATAGGACACTGTCGGGGTGACCTACTGCACGCACTACGCCCAGTATAAGCAAGGGATAGGTCATCCATTGTGGTAACGTATACGTACGAATATCAATTAAAAATAGTGCGATAAGGCCGATGTAAAAAATGATCCAGTAGGCCACCGAGAGTTTTCCTTTATTGGTGATGTAACTCATCGCCCGACATATAGAGATTCGGACGAGTTGTCCCAGTTAGTTTCGGTGAGCATATCCCTTATGATGTGCCCCAATTAAGTGATTTGAATTAGGTGTGATATATATATTTAAAAGAAATAAAATTTACATTAAATTCGATTAAATATCAATGAAGGGCCTGTTGCAAAAAGGGTTTGTTTCAGAAATAGCGATCTTGCCAAATGATTCAGATGTACCGGATTGATTATGGCGTTTCACTCCAAATTATTAACATTTTGGCAATAGTCGCGATCCCAATTCATTTTTTTCTGTGGCTATTCGATGCGTTAGCAGGGCCTATGTAAAGTGACATTTTAGTTGTGTCAAAAACGTAATGAACTCGTGGGAGACGTAATCGGGGTAGGTCCACGGGAGAGCGTTCCATTGTTTATGGGTAAACTGTAATTCAAGCTCCGCGTAGATGCCATCGCGAATAGGAATCCGATGGGTATAGTTTTTGGTAGTTAATAAAATAAAATTGTGTGGATACAAGATTCCAGGGTCAATATTAAACTGTCGTGAGCCATTATAGGTATATCGGCTTTCAATCGATTGGCTAGCCATTTTTAATTCGGCCAAATCGGTAATTAATTGTGGCTTCATGGCGATCCATTGTCGATAGAGTCCAGCACCCATTTCCTCGGTGTAATAGGATGAACCAAACTCGAGTACGGGCGAGACAAGGGTGGGGCTACCAAAGACGTCGAGACTATTTTCCAAATCGATGCAGGGTTGATTCGAGAGGCTAAGAACGCCAATAACTACAATTCCGGATGGAAATGCAGCCGGTGTACCCATGGGGGCTATTTCGATAAACGGTTAACTAAATCCTGAAAAAACTGCGGATTTCGATAGCCAGCAAATACGTCACTAATCATGCCATTTTTTCCGATGGCCACGGTGGTGGGAATGGCTGTAATTCGTGTGAATTTTTCCTTTAGGTCATCGTTGGCTTGAATGATGGGATAATTGAATCGGGTTTTTGCAGCAAACTGGCGAACAGCCTGTGGATCCTCGTCCATCGATATCCCGATAATTTGAACTTTATTACCCATCTGTTTTTGGAGCTGAATTAATTCGGGAATTTCCGCAACGCAGGGTGGGCACCAGGTGGCCCAAAAATTGATGAGTATTACTTTGCCTGGGTACTGCTCGAGGCTCACGGGTTTTCCGTCAATCGATTTTGCTTTAAATGCCGGTGCTTTTTTAATGGTCGGTTGGCTTGTTTTAGATATCGGGAGACTGGTAACTGGTTTTTCTTGACCAATCAGCGAGGTAGAGATTGCGACGAGTAAGATCAAAAAATAGGCATACTTCATGAGTGAACTCCTAGTAACGATTGATAAACCGAAATGGCACGACGTGCCATTTCTTCGGCTGAAAATTCGGCTCCCCGCTCAGTGGCCTCGGCCGATAAACGGTCATAAACCGACCGGTCATCGATCAATTGGATGAGTCGCTCCACATATTCATCCTGGGAGTCGTTTGTTAGAAATCCCCCTTTTGTTAGGATATGTTTGACCCCAAGTTCGTTGATACATACCGCCGGTTTACCTAATGCCAGCCCTTCAAGCAGGCTTAATCCTTGGGTTTCTGTTTTTGATGGAAAGGCAATAATGTCGGATGCGGCATAGGCGGTGAACACTTTGGCATGGGGAAGATATCCAGTTAACACAATTGATTCGTGAATGCCTAATTCATTCGCCAAGCGAAGCAGATGGTCTCGCTCGGGACCATCGCCCACTAATAGTAGGCGTGTGGTTGGGCGTGCTGAATGAACTAATGCAAACGAGCGGAGTAGAAATTCAACATTTTTCTCTTGTCCAAGGCGTCCGACAAATATTAAGACCGTTTGATTTGATTTGATTCCATATTTAGCGCGAAAATCTCCGACATCTGAGTGTGATTTGATCAGTTCGAGGTCAATTCCCGTCGGCAACACCGTGAGTGGCGTTGTGACGCCATAGTCTAAAAGTTTCGATTGTATTTCGTTTGTTGGAACAAAAATATGATCACATCGATTGCAAAAATTTTTGGATAACAAGAGCAAATCGATGGTCTGTCGAAACCGTTTCGGAATTAATGGGAAATAATGAAGATATTCCGCCCAAAATGTGTGGTAGGTATGGACAACGGGAATTTTGTGCTTCCAAGCCATATACTGACCCAAGTGACCCATAAAAAAAGGTGTTTGAATATGAATAACGTCAAATTTGAGCCGCCCAAAAAGGCGTAGTTTGCGGGATAATGGCGATATAATTCGATATTCCGGTTGGAACGGGAATGGCATCGATTTGAATCGCCATATTTTACCGGTTGATCGGGTGGACTTATCCGTTTTAGGTCCTAAAATTACAACTTGATGACCTAATTTTTCGAATTCCCGTACGAAGGTTTGCGTACTAATCGCAACGCCATTAATTTGCGGAAGGTACGTATCGGTAAAAATAGCAATCTTCATCTTTTGATCGTTAGTTGTTTATAAATTGATTCGTAGGCACTGACCGCACTATCTAATGAGTGTGAGTTGACGATTTCAAGACTCTTTTGGCCCATTTTCTTTGCTAAATTGAGATCTCCCAAAATACATGTTAAATGGGTTGTTAGCTCTTGAACGTTCATCGGCTCAAATAAAAATCCGTTCTCCCCCGATTTAACAAGCTCGGGTAGTGCATATTTGTTGGCAGCGACTACAGCTAACCCACTCGCCATGCTTTCTAAGGTTGTTATACTTTGAAGTTCACAAAGTGACGGCATCACAAACGCATCGGCGCATCGAAACAGGTTTTTATAATCGGCGTCGTCTAAAAAACCAGGAAAGGTCACGTGATCGCTGATACCGAGTTCCTCGGCCAATAATTGTAGGGATTCTTTTTCTCGGCCGTTGCCACCAATAATAAAGTGAGCATCGACCGTTTTGAGGATCGCCGGGATTGAGTTAATAAATACGTCCACATGTTTTTCCCCACTTAATCGACCGGCATACATTGCGGTGGGTTTATTGGGTAAATTAAAGCGTTTTTTTAAAGCAGTCGGATCATTTGATGGATTGAAAATACGTAAATCGACTCCATTTGATACCGGGCGATTTGGGGCTGTTAGCCCATTTTTTGTCATAAGGTCGACGGCCGTTTGGGTGGGAGAGGTGACGAAATCGCAGTTGTTATGGAAGGAGGAAATAAATTTCCAGTTCATATCGACTAAAAATTGTAGGTTATTTAAAAACCGAAATTTAGCCATGAATGTGGTGATATTTTCAGGTAACCAATGGTTGGTAGCTACTACGGGGATCGCATTTTTTTTGCAGTAGGCCAAGGTCGCTTTTCCGATGGGAAAGGGGTTGTGAATATGAACGACATCGGGCCGGAACTGATCCAGAATTCGGTTGATTTTTTTGCGGGGGCGCCATGCAAGGCGATGGTCATTTTTGACAAACGGAATTGGCTGCGATGCCAACCGGTGAATTGTCGTTCCGTGGTCGGTTTCAGTCCAATCATTCCAGCCTTCGGATGGTGCTAAAATATGGACCTGATGCCCCCTAAGGTGCAGTTGAAGAGCCAAATTATGTTCGGCTACAGCCCCGCCATCAATAAGTGGGTAATAGGCCTCAGTTGCAATCACTATTTTCATATGTTTCCTCTTTCACTAGTTGACGGGTGCGGGTGGATGTCTAATTCGTGACATGCCCAAACAAACATTCCGGATGACCACGCGAACCATTCTTCACTTCGATAAAATAAACGACGGACCGGCGCTCCGTGGTGGTACACCTCGTAGACGCCGCCGAATTCTACAATCTTATGGGCCATTTTTGTAACTAGATCGACGGCGAGGTCACGCTGATTGGCCACTATTTTAGCCACAATATCGGTGGCGCCGATCCAAAGCCAATGCATTCCATTGTGGTAGTCCGCCATGTTAATCAAAAAAAAGGGCCAGTAAATATGTCGTTTAGAGTAACCGGGGTTTCGGGTTTCGGTAGAAAAACTTGAGTTCATCCCGTTTTCAGAGATATAGGTTTGAATTGCGGCTGCTTCGTCGGGTCCGGCAATACCGAAAACAATGGCGAGTAAGTTGCCATCTGACGAAAAGGTTGATTGTCGATGATCTGCGGTGACCCAGTCAATAAAGTAGTGTCCATTCCAAAATGTTGAATAGATCTTGGATTTCACATCGTGATACAACCGACTAAAATGATCGTGATCCTCATGGTTAATTAATTTGCAAATTTCAGCCAATGATCGAACGGCATGGCACGAGAGGACGTTGGTGTACAACACTTTTCCCTCTTTTTTCAAACTGTCCGCCCAGCCAGCGAAATACCCTTCTTCAATGAGGTGATCGTAATCCGAATCTTGTGAAAAGTTCCACTCCAGGGCTTTTTTTAATAAGTCATAATACTCTCGAGCAAATTCAAGATCACCCGATTTAGCGACATACTTCTCCGCTAATATTAAAAATAACGAATTATTGTCTACGGCGGCGGAGTGACCTTTATCGTCGATATACCTTGCTTCCGGAACTCGGGCATCGATTCCAAAATATTTTAGTAAAAAATTTTTTTGGCCGACCCGAAGTGGAATTTGACCGTCCGTATCAATAAATTTAAGTAGGGTTTCAAGCCCCGCTTTTACTACACCTAGATCGTTTAACGAGAGAGCCCCAAAACTGGCAAAACAAAAATCTCGGGCCCACAAATCGGAGAAGTGCTTCCGTCCCGCGTAGATGCCCATGGGAGTGTAGCGACTTCGCAACGTTGTCACGGCTTTGTCGTATGCGAGATAAATGTCGGGATGGAATTGGGTCATTGAATTATTATTCTAAATGAAAAATGATGTGGTGAAAACTCGGACGCATCATATATTATACCGATTATGGAATATGAACTGTTCATAAAGCTCTTGAGAAAGCATTTGTACTTGGTGTACCACGAGCGATTCAAAAACGAGAATGCGAATGTGATCAGTGAACGTTTTGGTGCGAAACATCCGCGTCTTAAGCCCGAATTTATTATTGTTAATGATCAAATTCATGGGTTCAAAAAGCTGGATGAACAGGTGCTTGGTTTAGAGAAATTTCCAATTTTCATCGAAATTGAGTTTGTCGAAGAAGATGGTGAGAAATTTATCGAGGGAATTGATATTCATGCCGAGGCGAATATTCGCGTAACCGACACACTATCCGAAGTCACACAGTTAGCCACATTGTTTGAAAAAACAGTATTGGTTGAACATACCCGATTGCTGACTGATGGCAGCGAAGAGTCGTTGGTGATCTACTCAAAGATAAGCGAAATGTACGACGATATGTTTCTTGATGAAGATGTTGACGACGGTTACGTTGATGAGTCGGAATTGACCATTTTAATTGAACGGTATTTAGTTGGATTCTCCAAATTTTTGCAGATGTTAGAGTTAGTCGCTTGTAAACATCATACAATTTCCGAACTCGATGATTTGTACCAGTTGCCCGGTGCTTCCTAGTGCCAGTTAAATCCCGTTTTGCACAATTATTGGACGGGGAATGCTCGCCGGCGGATTCTGTTTCATGGCTGACAGAGATGGCCCATCGCGGCGAGACCGTCGACGAAATCGTCGACGCCGTCACTGAAATGAGGGGCCGAATGCTGAGGGTTCGATTGCCCAAGGTGGCCATTGATCTCTGTGGCACAGGCGGATTCCCCGGGAGTCGGTTTAACGTTTCGACGGCCACTGCCTTTTTTCTCGCTGGAATCGGGATCCCCGTGGCAAAACATGGTAATCGAGGTAGTCGTAGCCACAATGGTAGCTTCGACTTTTTGGAGGCATTGGGAATTTCGATTGACCTGGGTTCTGAAAAAATAGGCGCTATTTTTGAAAAAACGGATTTGTGTTTCTTGTTTGCGCGGATCTTTCATCCAGCTGTGGGACGATTGGCGCCAGTTCGACAGCAAGTGCCTGGGCGAACGATTTTTAATCTCATTGGACCGCTGTGTAATCCTGCTGCAGTTCCATTGCAAATCATTGGTACTACGTCTGAAAGTCAGGGAAAAAAATTAGCTGAAGCGTCCAAACGCTTGGGAACGGATCGCACGATTATCCTGGTAGCTGAGGACGGTCGGGACGAAATAATTTCCAATGGCGTAACCCATGTGTTTGAAGTAACTCCCCGGAGAATTATTTCGTATTCAGTCGACGGACGCGAATGGTGCGATGGTGTTGGTTACATCGATGGTGGGGATGCCGTGGCAAACTCGAAAGTCTTCGAGAGTTGGTTGGAGAATACCGCGTCTCACCCGGGGCTGAGTTCGTTAATCGCGTTGAATGCAGGCGTGGCTTTATATTTGGTCGGAGACGCTGCGACATTTTCCGAAGGATATGAAAAAGCACTGTCCCTGACATCGTCGACGAGAACTCTACAGACGGTCAATCGTTATCGAGAACTCAGCCAGTTGTAGTGGTTGCCGACGGTAGGGCCACTATCCGTGCGGTTGTTCACTCTTAATACCCTAACATTTTGTGTTTGGTTGTGATCCCACGAGCATCATTCTGAATTTGTCCTCGGGGTTTTGAGTCGGTAGAACCTTGTTAATAAAAAAAATAACCTGCCATTTGGCAGGTTATTTAAAAGTGATAAACGGTTATGAACTAACCTTTTACTTTGTCCCAATCCGCTTTGCTGCAGAATTTGGTGAGCTGACGATCTTTATATTTTGCTCGGAAAGCATATCGAATCTGTACGCTGCCATCTTTTAATTTGCGCTCGTACTTTGTTTTAGCGATATCGCCTTCTTCGATTTGGACTTTTTTTCTTTCTTTAACATCATAAAATTCGATAGCCATGACTAACCTCCATAAAATCGTCGAAAATTGTTTTCTAACGTATCGTTTAAAAACGCCGGGAAAAACCGCCTTATTTGAACCTGATTACAATAATCAAGTTGCGATAAAAACGCAAGGGAAAAAGTTCACCGCCGGATAATTGAAAATTTCTGCTTTAGAACGAGGTGGGTATCGGTATTATCAAGGGTAATAATTAGAATATAGGTGCCGTTCGGAAGAACTGATCCGTCGTTACTGGTAGTGACCCCAGGAATTTCATGGTAGCCGGGAGTTAATGCCGAGGCGCTTAAGGTTCCCGTGGCGACTTTTTTATACCTCAAGTCGTATACAGAGTAGCTCCCTGTTAATGCGGACCCACGAAGAGAATAAGCCCAAATGAATGAGTCGGTCGATGGGTTTACCGGATTTGGGTAAGCCAATAAAACAGAATTATTGCTGATCGCGTCGGCACGTAATCCGCCGCCGATATTCACTCGGGTAGTGGTTGATGTGATTTCGCCGAATAGGTTTGCGATTTTGAATGTGATGTCGGCCGTTCCTGACGATGGGAGCATCGTTTCCGCGATGACACAGTCGATTATTGGCAACGCCACTGTAATTGACGCGATATGGGTTAAATCTGTCGTGACACCGTTCGCGTTGAGAAGCAATTGATAGGAATTTGGAGAGACTCCTGTCGCGTCTGTAATCGTGTAAGTTAATTTAGATCCGACGCCGACGGAGTCATTCGCTTGGATTGATGAGATGATAGCCGGTGGTGATGGACTTCCGATTTGGAATGATTGAGTCGCGGCATTTCCTAACGTGTCGGCTATGTAAACATTTAGTGTCGATGACACCGACGGAATAAATCCCAGTGGGGATAATGCGATTGATAGGGTTGGGAGTGTTGCCGTGAAGAGTTGGGGGGCTGTTAAAAATGATGCGCTAGAAATCTGGTTCGGCGATTGGTAGCTGACCCGAATGCTATCCATGGATATTCCGGTTAAATCCGCTATCGTAAATTCAGCCTGTCCGATGAGTTGCTGACTAATGTATCTGGCCGACGTCGAAATTTGAGGGGCCGATAAATCATCAATAGTTATCGAAATGGTGGGGATTAACGCGATGTTATTGTTAATATCACTGAATTCACCTGAGATGTCGATCCCCGTGGTGTTGGATGGACGTAGCGGCATTGTATACCGATAACAATTCGCGGTCACCAAGGCGCCGTCTGACTCTCGCCTCACGATGACCGGCGTTTCGTCGGCGAATAGCGTGTCGGTCACATGGTCGTCATGTGTTGCCCCGTAGTATGTTCGAATAGCAAGCTGTAATCGTGGTGGCACGACATTGGAGTCGGTTCCGTAAAAAATCAGTGTGGGGTATCGATTAGTATCCCAGACCAAGCCCAACGATTCTAAGTTATTCGAGACCATCGACGGGGCCACGTGATCACTGGCAATGGCTGATACGGCGGCATTGGCATTGACGAAACCATAGCCGTACCAGTCATCTTTTCCCGGTGGTCCAAGGTCATCGGCCGTCGCGGATAATATTGTTCGGATTTCCCGAACGGTTAAATTCGGTTGAATACTCTTGAGTAATCCAACGACTCCGGATACTACCGGGGCCGCCATCGAGGTGCCGGAGGCGAATGCGTACGAGCTTGGCCCAGGGGGGATTGTCGAGCAAATTTTAGTCCCCGGTGCACTGATAAACACAGGAGACCCGAAATTACTGTAACGTGTATCAAACGCTAGCCCATCAGTGGCTGATACCGCGATGACGTTGGGAAAACAGGCGGGATACATCGGGTATACCCCAATATTTTCCCTGGAATTTCCTGCCGCAGCCACGACTGGAATATTGGCTGAAATGGCCTCACGGATTTTTTCCCTGAGCAATAATTCGATTTCAATGTCTGTGCCCCCTAAACTCAAGTTGATGACCGATGCATTGGAATGGATCGCGTAGTCGATGGCAATAAGCAACGATAGGGTAGTAAACGAGTCGTCCCCCGGACTGTTTGCTTTAATTGTCATAATACGTCCCCCAGGGCAGACTCCCGCTATCCCCACGCCGTTGCCCATTGCCGCTGCGGCAATACCGGCCACGTGGGTGCCGTGAAAGTAATCGTCGTTGATATCCCCAGTTTTTGTGGCCGAGTTCCCTCCGTGCATATCATCGACATAACCATTGCCGTCATCATCCGACCCATTCACGATTTCCGAAGGGTTCGTCCAAAGTTGTGACACTAAATCCTCATGGGAAATGGTTGTCCCGGTGTCAATGATGGCAATAACCGTCGACGGTATTCCAGTCGTGGTTTCCCACGCTAAATTGGTGTGGGTAAGGGCGATAAAATTATTCCCAGTGGCGCTGAGCGGGTCGTTGTGATTTACGTTTAATGCGGTGTAGATGTAGTTGGGTTGAACAATCGAAATGGATTCATTAAGAAGGAGTTGGCCTTTGCAACTGGCTATAAAATCATTCACGTCACTACCGGGTCGAAGGGTGATTCGTCGGAGATTTTTATCCGAGAAATATGATAGATTCGGTCGTTTTGATGTGGCGGTTCGAATCGAATGATTAGCCATCGGGATTCGTTTGATTGAGCGGATACGTTGATCGTCCTCAATGTTCCGTTTTGGACCAAGGGAACGGTCGTTGTTATGCGTTGTTAACGAGGACACGGGAATTGGGGACGTCAGAATCAAGACTTCATTTGGCATATATTCCGGGCTCGCAATGATTGGTTGAATCATTAACAATAGTCCTAGAATCAGCCGCTTATTCATCACGCACTCGCATCGTGGTTCGGACTTCAAGGACCTTTCGAACAGCTGGTAAAATATCGGCCTCGTCTAAATTTCGCCAATATACTATCCATTTTGAAAATTTCATGCAGCCATCACATTCCCGAAGGTAAAACGAATTGAGGGGGTTGACGGTGGTCGCACGCCAAATCAGTTTGGGATATAATTCGGCCACTTTTTGCCATAAACTTCGGCCGAGACCTGTTCCTTCCTCGGTTTTATCGACTGCTATTTTGTCCAAATAGGGGATCCCTTTTACTTTCTTTATGATGGCTACCCCTTCGTAGTTTTTTTCGTAGACTACCATTTTTATTTTTTCCTCAAAAAAGTCATCAACGAGCACTTTACCAAACGCGGTCTCGAGTAATTTCTTGAGTCGATGGGTATCCAGGTCGGATATTCTTGACGTGGCGGCAATCATATATTTTTTTACAAACGTTCCGCGCCCTTTAATCGTGAATATTTCCTGTAACAGGTTTTTTGACGACGTAAAAATGGCGGCTGAGTCGGGGGATTTTTTTAGTATATTCCGAACCGCTCGAACGATGGGTTTCATTTCTACTTTGACATGGCTCCATTCACGGCGTTGAGACAGATTTAGAAACGGAAGAATCTGGTCATTTTCGTCTAAAATGCCGCCCACCTCGGTAATGAGTACGTACTTTAATGGATTCAGCTCCTGGACTAATAATGTGCATAATTCCTCAGCATCAACAAATACTCGCCTCCGATTCCGTCGGGTGAACGGACTAATAATCGGTAATTTTCGCTGCGCCAATACGTCCGTGATCAGTTCGTTGTTAATCGACCAGTGGGATACACGTTGTGACGTAACGTCGACAATATTTTCTAAAATTTCACCGGATCCTCCGAATTTTTCGAGTTGATTGACAAAGCGATTGGCAACCGGAGTGAACCGTTTTCCAGCCAAGGTATCCGAAATAGGTAACGGATCGACGTCGGAATAGGATGTTGTTTTGAGATCCAACACTACAACGGGGTAGATTCCCATGTGTTGCATGAAGGCGAGGCTTTCGGCAATTTCGGCGAGTTCATGCTCAACGACGTAAAAACTGATGCGAACCACAGCAAATTGGTGCCTCGGTATAGTCTGGAAGCGATTGGCAAAAAGTTCTATTTCTTCGGTGGTGCCTACTTTTTCGAAAAATTTAAGAAGTAGGTTATTCATTCTCTCGGTCGAAATTCAAAGGATCGATGAGCTGGTTATTTTTGAGTGAGGCCATGACTTTACTTTCAAGCCCATCTTTATAGGCGCTGAGTTTGAGTAGAATCGTTGGGTCTCCAACGGAAATAATTTGGGCGGCGAGTATTCCGGCGTTGAGTGCCCCATTTAAGGCCACGGTCGCAACGGGGACCCCGCCGGGCATTTGAAGGATTGAGAGAACCGAATCCCATCCATCGATTGAATTGCTGGATCGGATGGGAACCCCGATCACAGGAAGCGGCGTCACGGCGGCAACCATACCCGGAAGGTGGGCGGCGCCGCCCGCACCCGCAATGATTACTTTCAAACCGCGTCCATGGGCTGTTTCGGCATAATGAAATAGTCGATGGGGGGTACGGTGGGCAGACACGATCGTTAATTCAGATGAAATATCGAATTCGGATAAAATTGTCTGGGCCTCGGCCATAATTTCCAAATCAGATTGGCTCCCCATAACGATTCCGACTACTGGTTTCACTCCGCAACGACCTCCAAGGAATTACGTATTGTTTCGGCTAGTTCCAACGCGGGGGTAACCGAATGCGATAGTATAGTTACATGTCCCATTTTTCGAAAGGATTTTGTCGTTAACTTTCCATATAGGTGTACAAACACGCCTGGGGTCGATAACCACCGGTCTAAGTTTAGGTACCGCGTCGGACCGGAATGCCCATCTTTGCCCAGTAAATTAATCATGACGGCCGGCTGTTGGGTTGGATTTTTTCCCAGTGGTAACTGCATCACTGACCGAATGTGCTGATCGTATTGAGAAAACGCACAGGTCTCAATCGTATGGTGACCGCTATTATGAGGTCGAGGGGCCACTTCGTTGACAAGTAATTGCTGATCCGTGGTCACGAAGAATTCAACGGCCAGCACACCGACCATTGATAATGCGTTACTGATATCCCGGGCAATTTGGGTTGCTTGCTGAATAATTGATTCGGACACTCTCGCTGGAGATATTAGCGTCGCCAGTAGATTGGCTGCCGGATTCGCACGCATTTCGACGACATCGAATACTTCCTGATCGCCATTCACACTACGTGCCACAATCACGGAAATTTCGGTTTGGATTGGTACCATGGTTTCGACGACTGACGGACCATCGAATGCGCTGGCAATATCCTGTGCGGATCGGAGAATGAGGACCCCTTTGCCGTCGTAGCCGTGGCGCCGCGATTTGAGTACGACTGGAAATTGGAGATTGGTGGGATCGAGTTCGTCCTTACTGTCGATCAGTTCGAATTCCGGGGTAGGAAATCCGTTGTCGGTGAAAAAACGGTTTTGTGTCCCTTTATCTTGAATCAATCGGAGGGTGTTTGAACTCGGAAATACTTTTTTTCCGAGACCCTCTAAGTAAGCCAGTGCATCGCAATTAATATGCTCAAATTCGGTGGTGATGACATCGTACTTGATGCCGAACATGACAACATCATCATAATCCATCAGTGACCCGACGGTGAGCTCGCTGGTCGCATTTGCACACGGACATGTTGGGTCCGGATCCAATATTCCACAGGTAATATTGAGCGTCTTTGCGGCTTGGATCATCATGAGTCCCAGTTGGCCACCCCCGACGATGCCGAGTCGTTGTGTTATTTCCATCATTCATAAAAGTGTAAATTCATGAGCTAAAAATGGAAAGATGTTTCATTAAATCGAGCGACACCCGCGGTTGATTGTGTTTACAAAAAAAATTCGATATAGTTCCGAAATCATGCCATTCAAGGTATCAAATTATGTCAACGCAATCGTTGTTATTGCGGCACTTGGGTATTTTGTCGACATTTACGACTTGATTTTGTTTAGCATCGTCCGAATGCCCAGTTTGCGTTCGATTGGCTTGTCTGGGGATTTGCTGTTCAAGAACGGTGTGTTTTTGCTGAATATGCAAATGGCTGGAATGCTACTTGGGGGCCTATTGTGGGGGATTGTTGGCGACAAAAAAGGGCGAGTGTCCGTTTTGTTTGGGTCGATCCTCTTGTATTCCTCGGCTAATATTGCAAATGGATTTGTACACTCGGTGACGACCTACGGAATACTTCGATTTATTGCTGGAATCGGGTTAGCTGGAGAGTTGGGGGCGGGGATCACGTTAGTGGCTGAATCTCTGCCCAAACATACTCGAGGGGTGGGGACGGCGATTGTCGGTGGGATAGGGATCGCCGGTGCGGTGTTTGCGGGTCTGGCCGCCGAATATTTTGGGTGGCGCACTGCCTATTTTCTTGGGGGTGGATTGGGTATGGCGTTGTTACTGCTTCGGGTCGGTGCGTTTGAGTCCGGACTATTTGAGACCGTCGCGAAGGATTCCACGGTCGAGCGAGGAAGTTTGCGTCTCCTTTTTTCATCCAAGGAGCGCATTGTACGATATGTTCGATCCATTTTGATTGGGTTGCCCACATGGTATGTCATCGGCATTTTAGCCACGTTTTCACCTGAGATTGCGGCCGCAGTGGGTGTGCCGGGGGCCATTGTTGGTGGGCGGGTGATTATGATTGTTTACTCTGGAATTGTGGTCGGTGATTTGGTGTGTGGCGCATTGTCTCAGTGGTGGAAATCTCGTAAGAAGGTCGTACGTTTCTTTTTGTTTTTGACCGTCGTTTCCGTGGCAGGGTACCTGTACTTTCCATTTGTTTCACCTCGGCAATTTTATTTAGCTAGCTTCTTTATCGGGTTGTCTGTGGGATATTGGGCGTTATTTGTGACGATAGCGGCTGAACAGTTTGGCACCAACTTACGGGCCACGGTCGCCACCACTGTTCCAAACTTTATTAGGGGCTCCGTTATCCCAATGACTCTTGGGTTTGGGGCCATGAAAGACCGTATTGGGATTACTCATTCAACGATCGTCGTGGGTGCGATATGTTTCGCCATCGCATTTTCGTCATTACATTTTATGAAAGATACCTTCCATACTGATCTCGACTATATCGAAACATAGCGGGGTTCGGTATGGTCCAAGGTTGAGAGGTTTACCGTGACCCATATCAATTTTTTTGAATTTTTTGAGTGGAAAGAATCGAGCCGCCAGAAAAGTTTAGACGAGGTTCATAAATCGGTGCCCGTTCCTAAACACTTTTCCTGGTTGCGAAAGCTTTTTGCGTTCGCTGGTCCAGGGTATATGGTGGCGGTGGGGTATATGGATCCCGGGAATTGGGCCACAGACCTTGGAGCGGGATCTGCTTTTGGATACTCATTACTCTTCGTGGTTCTCGGATCTAGCGTCATGGCGATGATTCTCCAATATTTATCATTGAAATTGGGGGTTGCGACCGGCCGAGATTTAGCGCAGGCGTGTCGTGATTTTTATTCACGACGTACGAGTGTCGTGTTGTGGATTTTTGCCGAAGTGGCCATCATTGCCTGCGATCTTGCTGAAATTATTGGGTCCGCAATCGGGTTGAATTTGCTGTTTCATATCCCACTCACGCTCGGGGTGCTACTGACAGGGTTGGATGTCATGCTATTGGTGATGCTTCAAAAAAAGGGATTCCGATATTTAGAGGCGTTGGTGCTGGTGTTGGTGGTTACCATTGTCGGGTGTTTCGGGTATCAGATTGCCGTGTCCCATCCGTCGATTGCAGATATTGCGGGAGGATTCTTGCCCACGACCCGCCTGTTGGGAGATCCGAAAATGATGGTGTTGGCTGTCGGTATTTTAGGCGCGACCGTCATGCCGCATAACTTGTACCTTCACTCGGCCATTGTTCAAACGAGGGATTATGACGAGTCTCAGGACGGAAAACGAGAGGCCATTTGGTTTTCGGCGCTAGACTCGACCGTTGCGTTGTTTCTTGCGTTTTTAGTCAATGCGTCGATTTTGATTGTTGCGGCGACTGTGTTTCATCGAAATGGATTAAATACGGTGACTGAAATCACCGAGGCGCACCGATTATTAGCACCGATACTAGGGTCTTCGGTGGCGGGTGTGGTGTTCGCTTTGGCATTATTGGCTTCCGGCCAAAATTCGACGATCACAGGGACATTAGCGGGGCAAATAATCATGGAGGGGTTTTTAAAACTACGATTAAAGCCGTGGGTTCGCCGTTTGTTAACCCGCCTGCTTGCTATTGTCCCTGCGCTGGTCGTGATAATGATCTGGGGAGATCATGGATTGGGGACTCTATTGATCATTAGCCAAGTCATTTTGAGTGTACAGTTGCCCTTTGCGGTGTTTCCGTTGGTCCAATTTACGAGTAATGAAATCACGATGGGGGAATTTAAAAATTCCACGGTCTTGAGAATCGTGGCGTATGGAATTGGGGGCCTAATAACCTGCGCGAATCTATGGATGGTGTGGTCGGTGGTGCGCTAGGGTAGTAACGCCGTGTCGTTATATCCTCATTTTTCACCGAAATGGGTCTTAAATCCATATTCGGCCGCAAAACCCAGCCCCCCAATTGTGTTATAATTAAGACCAATCTTTACATTATCTAAAATACGGTACGATATCGATGTTTCAAGAGATAGTACCCCCTCTGAAGAAATTACATGATAGTGTCCTCCAGAGAATCTGGAATCTTTATATTGGGTATAAACGTGTCTTGATCCAACTGACACCCCTCCCGAACCGTAGAGTTGTTGAGTGAAATAGTATCCAACGCCCACATCAATGAGCTCATAAAAATTTCCTTCACCTTCTATTTCTGTTCCATAGTTATACAGTTATTGATCGATTTCATCGACAAGCTTCCCTTGGGCGTTGTTTTGCGATTTCGAGATACCAGCGTAAAAATAGATTGGCGTGTTAAAACAATGAGTAACCCGAGCGTTATAAATGTTCTCTCCCCTAACACCTAGCCCAAGCCAAGTATTTTCATCTGCAGTTGTATGGTTGGCAGTGACAACCAGTGAAACGACTACTAAAATAAGATGGCTAATTTTGTGAACTAACTTCAATTAATTTTTTTCAAAAATATCGAGTTTAGAGACATCGACCTTGCGGCCGTAAAATGCGTAAAGAATCGCGCCCAACGCCATCCATGCCACCAAACGAATCCATGTGTCTCTCGGCAATATGGCCATTTGCCCGATGGCTGCCAAGGCGCCTAACATGGGAATCCATGGCACCAGGGGCGTTTTAAATGGTCGATGGATGTCGGGGCGAGTTTTTCGCAATACGACAATGCCGACGCACACAATTGCAAATGCAAATAAGGTGCCGATTGAAACAAGCTCCCCTAATAATCCAATTGGAAACAGACCTGAAATGATGGTTGCTACACTCCCAGTAACAATCGTCGTGACAGCGGGAGTTTTGAATTTCGGATGTACTTTGGCCAATCCCGAGGGCAAGAATCCGTCATTAGCCATGGAAAAGAAAATGCGTGTTTGTCCCATTAACATCACTAGAATCACGGAACTGAGTCCGCAAATAGCCCCGAGTTTGATGACCGGTCGCAGCCAGGTCAATGAAGCACCCATTGCATTAACACCCACGGCAATAGGATCGGGTACATTGAGGTGACTATAGTTCACAACGCCAGTGAGAACGATGGCGACAAGTATATAAAGCACGGTCGAAATGGCGAGTGATCCTAAAATTCCGATCGGGAGATCTTTTTGGGGATTTTTACATTCCTGGGCGGCCGTCGACACCGCGTCGAACCCGATGTAGGCGAAAAATATTACGGCGGCGGCTCGGAATACACCGCTGACACCAAATTCGCCGAAAACGCCCGTGTTGGCCGGAATAAACGGTGAAAAATTGGTGACGTCAATATGTGAGATCCCAAACAGTATAAACAGGGCGATTACGGTGAGTTTGAGCGCGACAATAATGCTATTCACTCGAACGGATTCTTTGACTCCGATATAAAGAAGGAAGGATATCAACCCAATAATGCCCATCGCCGGTACGTTGAGTAGGCTACCTGTGGCATGCCACCCACCGGATGCAGAATAGGATAGGGGGGCTTGAGAGAGTCGAGCTGGGATATGAATTCCGAAATCGGCTAAAAAACTAACGACGTATCCCGACCATCCGACGGCTACGGTGGCAGAAGCAAATAAATATTCCAGTATTAAATCCCACCCGATGATCCATGCGACGGTTTTACCCAACGTGGCTAATGCGTAGGTGTACGCACTGCCGGCTTTTGGAATCATGGACGCAAATTCCGCGTAACACAGGCCAGCTAACAAACAGATTACGGCGGCGACGACAAATGACAGTGAAATTGCTGGACCGGCGAATTGGGCAGCGGCAGTTCCTGTGAGTACGAATATTCCGGCTCCGATAATGGCTCCGATCCCTAAATTAATTAAATTTCCTCGTCCCAGAACCCGGTTTAATTGATTTTCCTTCACGATAAGCTCCCTTACAAAAATAAATGGAAATGACAGATTACGGGGTTAAAATTAGATTTTTTACCGAATCTAATTCTAATCCTGCCGCAACCGCTGAAATTTTTGAGATAACGGATATTAAACGTTTTTGATGGTTTGGCATAGGGCTGAAATCCGAAGTCCATGGGAAAGGGGTCAACGACATCCCAATTGAATTTAAGTTGTCCCGGCTGCTTTTCATGGAGTGGGATCGATAAAAGCCGCCCACGATGGTATGTCCGAGTTGATAAATGCAGGGTTCGGCGATGGTGTTATTGACGGTTGTCTCGCTGGGAATACCTTCTTGTAGAATAAAGCGGTGGATCGGAAGGCTACCCTTGCCTTTGGTGAGTTTAGTTTTGTGCTTTCGATTGAGGGTTAATATGTCGGTTGGACTTTCGATCGGTAATACACCCATGCCATAGGTACCCGAATCTGATTTCAAAAAAATTAAGGGTCGATCCGTCACGCCATAGTGATCGTACTTGGATTGAATGCGAGCGAGCAACCGACTGGCGGCCTCGGCTAATCGATTGCGATCGGATTCGGAGGTGATGGCGACTTCATCAACCGTTTCCTGATCACATAGGAATAGCCAAGGGTCAAATGAAAATCGTTCACCGGCCTCCGTTAATATTCGCTTAACCCATGAAAAATGTTCGGATTTATGCCGGCGATGCCAGCCTGCGAACGGGGAGGGTGCGATCGGAATATTGAGAACGTTAAAAACCGTTGGAATTCCAGAGCTGAGGTCATTATTCAACAGCGCAATATCGTATTGTACTCGAGTCGATTGAATCTGACCAATGACTCGGTGAAGGCAATTTAGGGTAAGGTCGTTATTAAGGGCTGTTTTGAGTGTAATGCCGTTTGATTTTCCACAAAAGCCAGGATCGTCATCGAGAAAGGTGGCGATTGTGACTTCGAACCCCGCGTCGCGGAGGAACTGATTGAGCATGTAGACGTTTTCGAGGTACCACAGATTACGGGTGTGTTCTTCCGGGACGAGCAGAATACGTTGCGTGTTTGGAAATTGTCGTAAAATTTCTCTCCGAAACGACTCGACGACCCGCGGATGGTCATCGGGATGAATGTTGTTGAACCCCGCCGGGAATAGGTTCGCGTCGACGGCCGCCGCTTTGACGTGTGACAGCCGGACATCGATCGATGAGTAAATTGACGGCATGACATGAGCATACGTCGCATCAATCCAGTCAAGTACGGCATCAAGAGGAATGTGGGAAAGTAAGGATGGCAACATGGGGCGGTACTTTACTATACTAAGGGGATGCAACGGAAGGGACTCTGGATCTGGTGTTACATCGGGATAGTCGGGTGTGTGTTCGGGTATCCGGCAACTGTTTTTTCGTCGATTCAACGAATATTTTTAAAATACAACGGCAACGTCGAAGCGCGGGTGTGGACGGATCCGGGGCAGGGGCCCAGGCATCGGGTACCGGCCATCGTCTACGTGTATGATGAATTTTTAGACCGAGTAGGTGAACCCCGAGCCATTCAGGAAGGGTATTCCGTGAATCAGCATATCCTCGCGTTCTCGCGCTGGGATGTGGTCGTCATCGTTCCGATGGAACGTTACCGGCGATTAAATGCGGTTCAAGGCGCGATTCAATACGCTCGAAAAATGCCCCAGGTTGATCCCAATCGTATTCATATTGTGGGTATTTCGGAGGGGGCGGTGATCGGGTTAGCGGCGGCTCAGAGCACACGTGTGCGCTCGGTGACTGCGATTACCCCGCTTGAAATTAATGACAAGGGGGTGTATTCCTACCTCCATTATGCATCCGGTCGATTACTGACTACGCCGATAATGCTAATGTCATCAGAGTACGACAAACATTGGGAAAAGTTGGACAATCGTCGATTACGGTGGTTCTTTAAAACCAATCGACAATTTGAACATCGAATTTATTTGCAGGATCGCGTGGGGTTTTGGGACCCGACCCGGTCGTTTATGTGGGATATTCGAAATTTTATCTACAGAAATGGAGGTGTCAGTATTCATGAGAGCACGAACCCACGCCAATCCTTTTAGTTTTCGAGAGGCGCTAGCCCCGATTGACCTGTCGACTGCATTTGAATCTCCATCGCCGGTGGTTGATATTGAAATAGGTACCGGAACCGGCTTGTTTTTACGTCACTATGCCTCGAGATTTCCGGATCGAAATATCATTGGGGTCGAGGTTCGAAAAAAAATGGCGGACCTAGTCGCCGATCGAGTGGCGTCCGACGGGTTGAAAAATGCCAAAATGGTGTATGGTACAGCCGAAAAATTGCTCGATGAGGCTCTAATCGGACAGGTGATCGATCGGGTATTCGTGTTTCACCCCGACCCATGGTTCAAGAAACGACACCATAACCGTCGGGTAATTCGCCGACAGTTTCTCGATCAACTGTCGGCCAAGATGGTCGGCGGGGGCCAACTGTATATTTCGACAGACGTAACGGAGTTATGGGAAGCCATGGTTGATACTTTATCGGAGGCCTCGTGGATTCCGGTTCAAGACCCTGATTTTTGGGACACACTCTATACGACTCATTGGAAGTTGTATACGGAGTCGGATGCACGTCCCCAACATACTGGAATTTGGCGGATTCCGGGGACATTGAATCACTGATTTTAACGGGCGGCGCGGAATCTAAAGTGCATAGGTTTAATGTGATCCCGTCTTGGGTATTCTCACTCACTGTGGGGGGGGGCTTTACTTCTTTTTTCTTTTCAAATCATTAGTCTTCACGTTTTCTTTTCTTGATTTACCGTCAAGCATTCACTTCGAGACCCCCCCATGGGAAAAATGGACGTTTGGATCGGACGACATCCAGCGGTTAATGTTGAGTGTTGTTTTTATTGCCGTCACGCAACTTAAGAATCGATACTAATTTTTCATGTAAAGCGTCAATTTCAAGTAGTGAATTTACTCCCGCCAGTAACGCATCGGAGGATGTTGATGACAGGATCGCCAACGAGGCGTTTCTCAGTTTGTCATCGATCAACAGTGTGTCGGTTGTCACGTTGTATTTCCCAATCACAGCAATTAATTTAGACAACTGTTTGGTCGTGTCAAATAACTTATGATCCTGGCTATTGTCCTTGTTTTTCGATGTGTTCAATTCTTGTGAACTTTCTTGTAATGTTTTGATTATTGTTTCCAATTCTTTAGATGCTTTCGATGTTAGATCGAGTTGCTGTCGATGTCCAAAACATCTGATTGCAGCCTGGGTTAAGCTAAATTCTATTCCCTTCGACGTGGCGCTTCCAAGAGCTCCGCCAATTAGCATGCCGCCAATTGCACCGACTCCAAAACTAATTCCGCCAACGACGGTTGAGCCGACCCAAATACCTAACCCCAATGACGATGAGGTTAATCGTATTCCATTTTCTGTTCCTTGAGTTCTCAACTCGTTTAACAGGTGTGCTCCGAGATATTCTTCTGGGGCACTTTTATTTGGTTTTGAATTGATTTTTGTTAGGGAAAATAATTCTCGTCGAATATCAAAATTTTTGATCATGTCTCGGGCTGTGTAAGCCACATTTAATGTGCTCATGGCGGGTGTGGGATCGATCCAACCAACAACTTCGTACAAGTGCCCACCGTATTTTTGAGCGGTCGTCACTAGGGCTGCGTATTTTAATTCTCGGTTCTTTGCGCCCGCATTATAACAATGTTGTGCCTTTGAAACTGAATTAATCGTTGGTCGTTTATTTTTATAAACTGGATTTGGTTGATTTTGAGAAATCGGTGTCGGAACAATGCCCAAAGTAAAGTCCCCAGTGCTAGGTTGCGGGGGATTGAAAGTTCTTAAAACTCGATCAGCCACTGATGCGCATAAAACCTTTATCTGCTTCGTCGTGATATTAATACGATCGTATAATTCAGAAGCTCTGACGAATCTTTCAGGATTGAGGGAGGTAGCAAACGGTCTGAAATTTTGAAGTTTCAATTCCCCCCCCTTGGTTCGTTGACTAGCGCACGGTATATTTCCCCACTTAATTTGCACCCAAACATAAATCGGCACGGTACGCTTGATTCCCTGGGCCAGGTTTACTATAGTCTCCAACGGAGAGATGCCAGAGTGGCCGATCGGGCCGCACTCGAAATGCGGTGTAGTCAGCGATGATTACCGTGGGTTCGACTCCCACTCTCTCCGCCATCTCGATTTTTCCTACGAACTGACATTCGGGTCGCTGGTATCGGAGCCAACTTCGCTCGGCGAATTAAACCGCGGTTATCGTCGTCGTCAGGAGGGCTGGTCTTAGGCTTGTTTTACAATAATTCGTCAGCGTCAGGGACGACGTGCCACCGGTATCATCCATTACACTCCTTTTAATATATGGCACATCCAAATCAGGGGTAGACCATTTGAAAAATATGGGTCAAAATCCCCTCCAATTTCAATCACAATCATTGAATTAGCCAGCCACATTCATTCGGGTAGACGGTGGTTGGGACAAATAAGGGAGACGATATGAAAAATGTTGAGTCGCAGGGCAGCGGTTGCCCAGTCGTTCACGGTGGAAATATTACACAACAGCATAATAGTAACAGCCAAATGTGGTGGCCCTCGGCGCTCAATTTGGATATTCTTCATCAGCACGACACCAAAACACGGCCCCATTCCGACGGATCGTATCGTTCGCGGTTGAAGTCCCTCGATGTGACGAGTCTAAAGCGTGATTTGCGTGCATTAATGACTGCGAGTCAGCCTTGGTGGCCGGCGGATTGGGGGCACTACGGTGGACTGATGATTCGGTTGGCGTGGCATGCAGCGGGTACCTATCGAATTGCCGATGGGCGCGGGGGAGCAGGTACAGGAAATCAACGCTTTTCGCCACTCAATTCATGGCCGGATAACGGGAACTTGGATAAAGCACGGCGATTGTTGTGGCCGGTCAAAAAAGCATATGGGAATGCCATCAGTTGGGCGGATTTAATGGTGCTGGCCGGAAATGTTGCCTATGAATCTATGGGGTTGACCACGTTCGGCTTTTCGTTTGGACGAGAGGATATTTGGCATCCCGAAAAAGATATATTTTGGGGTTCGGAAACCGAATGGCTGGCGAAAAGCGGGGGAGAGGGGAGTCGATACAGTGGCGATCGTGAACTTGAAAATCCGCTTGCCGCGGTGATGATGGGATTGATTTATGTCAATCCGGAAGGGGTGGATGGCCAACCCGACCCTTTGAAAACGGCGGCTGATATTCGGGTGACTTTTTCCCGAATGGCCATGAATGATGAGGAGACAGTTGCACTCATTGCCGGGGGGCATACCGTCGGCAAAGCCCATGGTAACGGTAATCCGAGTCGCCTTGGGCCGGCACCCGAAGGGGCGCCACTTCACGATCAGGGGTTGGGCTGGATCAACCCGACCGCCCTTGGAATTGGACGAGGTACCGTAACCAGTGGATTAGAGGGCGCTTGGACCCCCCATCCAACCCAATGGGATCATAGCTATTTTCGAGTGTTAATGGACTATGACTGGGAGCTTTCGAAGAGTCCCGCGGGGGCGTGGCAATGGATCCCCGTTGAAGTCCGCCCCGAGGATATGGTTCCTGATGTTGAGGATGCGTCACTCCGTACCCCGCCAATTATGACCGATGCCGACATGGCCCTGAAATTAGACCCTGGGTTTCGCGTAATTTCGGAACGATTTGCTACGGATGCACGCTATTTTGAATCGCAATTCTCCCGTGCATGGTTTAAGTTAACCCATCGGGATTTAGGGCCTAAATCCCGATATTTTGGCCCTGAAGTTCCATCAGAAGATTTGATTTGGCAGGACCCCATTTTGCCAGGAAATTCTGACTTTGATTTGGGCAAAGCGCGCCAGTTAATTCGTTCAGCCGGGTTATCTCTACGGGAATTGGTCGTGACGGCATGGGATAGCGCTCGAACCTTTAGGGGATCCGACTTTCGTGGGGGGGCCAATGGCGGTCGTATCCGGCTGGCGCCTCAGAATACTTGGATTGGCAATGAGCCCGACCAGTTGGGCCGGGTATTAGCGATTTATCAATCCATTGCCGCCGAAGTGGGTGCTAGTGTGGCGGATTTAATTGTACTCGGCGGTAATCTGGGCGTGGAACATGCGGCCAAAGAGGCAGGTGTTGACATCTCTATTCCATTTTTTCCAGGACGAGGCGACGCTCGTATTGAAGACACCGATATCGATTCATTTGCTGTTCTTGAACCAGTGGCGGATGGATTTCGAAATTGGCAAAAGACACATTACAGCGCCAAACCAGAAGAGCTGTTGTTAGATCGTGCTCAATTGATGGGGCTAAGTGCCTTGGAAATGACGGCGTTGGTGGGAGGAATGAGAGTTTTGGATGCCAATTATGGGGGGAGTAAAGACGGCGTGTTTACTCATCGGCCGGGGGTGTTGAGTACTGACTTTTTTGTAAACCTGACGGATATGGCGTATCGATGGGTTCCAACCGGTCGCAATAGTTATAATATTCTTGATCGAGTCAGTGAGTCGATTGTGTGGACGGCTACCCGGGTCGATTTAGTATTCGGTTCGAATTCGATATTACGGGCGTATTCGGAATATTACGCTCAGGATGATAACCATACACAATTCGTCCGTGATTTTGTTGCCGCATGGTCGAAGGTTATGAACGCGGATCGGTATGACTTGATGGGGTAGCATTGTCAGTTTGGAAAGGGGGGGGGGGTACGCTTCGGGAATCGTTATTGAGTTCCGGTGTAAATGCTGAAATCATCCGGTAATAAGGTAAAACATATGACAACACTCCGACAAAAATTAATTGCTGGCTCTAGCGGTGCAGCTACTCGTGAATTTGAACCGTTACATGCTGCGTTGAAGACCTATACGACTTCGAGCTCATATCAGTCGCCGCAATTTGGTAGAAATATACTCATTGAGGCCATAAAGTTAAATATCCTGGGTCACGAGTTTTCCCCGATATCAGCCATTAATTCCGTTGGTAAGCCAATTTCTTTTGTAGCCATCGATGAAGTATCAACGGGCCATCCATTGAACATATCACCGCCAGCTGTACAAGAGAATGTCGGCCGTTTGATCACTCTTCTGGATTGGAGCCAAACCGATTCAACGGGCAAAAATTGTTTTCATTATCTCTTTTCGAATTCCCCTCGCGTGGTAGCCAATACATTGAAACATTTGAATCTAGAGCGATTGAATTTAACCGATATCCTTACTCACGAAGCACCGCTTTCCGATACCATTCGGTTGACGCCGCTCGAATATGGCGCGTTTATGGGGTATTCGGCCACCGTTCAACAGTTTTGCGACTATTTATTGGACAAGGCACCGAACATGACCCGTATCCTGATGATGAGCCGTGGTGGTAACGGGGAAACGTTATTGGAGAGATTGCGGAGCTACGATGTTCATTTATCGGCCTCTTAGTTCCCGCTGACGCAGAATCTGGAACGCTGAAAAACGGCAAACGGTGGTATTTTTCCGTGGCTGTTTCAATTCCGTAAAATTAATGGTATTCCGTTAGGAAACGCGTGGTCTGGTCGGAAACCGGTTACATTTTTTGACATCGCTTGCGGCGATAAAAAGAATATTTTTCAAACGTTATTGTATGAATTGTGGCGGTATTTTAGGGGGAGGTTCGACCGACCATTTGCCGTCGCACAGCCCTGGTTACAATCAGTCCTCTCCCCCTTAATTCTACTTAATCCGATGGCGTTTTGCGGTGGCCGGTGTCGGATCCGACACCGGATCGGTCCTGTTATGATTTCCTGTCGACTATTAATTATTTCAAATTTGTAATTATTTTACAGTTTCCAGTGTCAATTTTGTATTTAAAAAAATCGCAATTTTGTTTGATTTAACAATAAATAAGTGCTACTTATGATCTTAATCACGGCAGGGAGGGAGATAGTCGGGTGATCTGGTCTAGTTGGGTAACCACGCCCGCACCCAATACAGTCAGTTCTAATCAATCTAGATCCAGCGAGATCAAGCGGAAACAGTAGTGAGTGTCAAAATACGGAGGTCCACATGGCTAATATCGGATCAGTTCAATTTTCGATGTCGGGGTACAAGATGTCCACCCCGTCCCCAACACAATCAGCTCGGGACCAGCGGCGCGATAAGTATGGCGGGCAGCCACCGTCTGAATCCCCCAGTTCCCCACCGATTCGTGGCCCGTTGCTTAACTTTCTATGTGGGGGAGTGGGTGGTTTGGCCGAATTTCCGATTCGATCCGCCATTGAAGTGACTAAGAATCGCTCGCAATTAGACGGGTGTACGTCGACAAAGGCATTCTTTGGGATATTACACGAAAAAGGACCCAGCGGTTTTTTTCCATTTGCGACGAATACGGCGACGGTTCGTTTTTTTCAGCGAGGGGGCTTGTACGCGCTGACTGAATCAAATTTGGACAGGTACCAAAAAAATATTCTTGGATTTGGTTACGAGTTGTTGGTGACCTCGATTAATCAAGTCTTGACTGTAAATGCCTCCGTCAAACAGTCCGACATTGGGACGTCGGGGCTTGCGTTTTTAAAACGGCAGTACGATACCTTTGGCGTCAAAGGGATCGTGACCCCATGGTTGGCGGCGCGCAATCTGATGTTTTTAGAAGTTTATAACAGTTCGAATCAGGCGCTCAGAGATTATCGGGAAAGTAATCCCATTTTAGCTGCGGCGGCTAGCGCGTTTTCCGCGACAATTATTAGCCATATTTTCGACCCTTCGGCAACCTTCCAGACTCGGTATCCGGCGACCCGCGTGATGGATGTGCCGCGGCAGCTTTATTCCCGAGGGGGGATAAAGGAAGTGGTCGGCCGTGGGTTGATGCTTCGATTAGCGTCTGTTGGAACCGGTGTGATGGTGTCAACGGCGGTCGGACATATCGCTAAACGCGCGATCGAAGATACGGAACTATAGCGTCAAACAGTTGACGATTTATTTTACGGAGGTATTTGTATGTTAGGGCATATTCGACCGTTTGTTTTTCCGCTGGCGACCTCTAATTTGATCCACACGGCGCGTAAGCCTGTATCTCATGTCATTCGATATAAAGGTCGCAAGGAGCCCCACTATATCCCCGGGACACCAAATTCAGTAATAAAGTTAGGTTTTGCTGATTCGGGGGTTGGAGGTCTGGTCTTTATGCTGCATGTACTCGACCATTTCAAGGAAAAGTTTGATGAGTACGCCTCGAAGTATCATGTTAATTTTGCATTAGTCCACCTTGGGGATGCTCACAACGCCCCTTATGGAACAAAAAGTCGGGATGAAATTAATCGCCTCACACGAAATTTATTGAGCCACCTTGTTCGAGAAGAAGATTGTAAAATTAATGTCATTGCATGTAACACGGCATCCACGACCTGGGATGCATCTTCCGAAAATTGGGCGAAACATTCGCTGGGGCAGAGTCACGTTTTTCCGATTCTAAATGATTCCGCGAGAGAGCTCTACGATCAAGCATTGCGGCCATTTGTGGATCGAATGATGAGTCCTCCGAAAGAGTTGCATGTTGGAGTGTTGGCGACCCAAGCCACCACGAAAAGTCAGCAGTTTCCAAAATTGTTATCCGAAATTCATTCGGATCGCTTTCCAAAAGGAGCCTACACGGTCGTACTTAATAGTGAATCTCACAATAAGCCACAGGTATTTTCCGGGAAAATACCTGTGGCTTCCGGGTCGGGGACCGAACGGGACATTCTAAGTTCGATTCAAAGAAATACCCATGACGTTCCGGTCCTATATGTCCATACCCATGCGCCAAAAAATTGGGTGAGTGTCATGGAAGGTAAAGTCCCCGGTGACATCGACCACGAAGTGAGGTCGGAGATCCAGTTGTTTCACAAACAATCCGATGGGCATTTTTCGAAAATTAAAACGGTGGGATTGTTTTGTACTCATTACCCCTTTTTGGAACGCCAAATCGATACGGCATTGACATCGCTCGGTGCTTCCAAGACTCATTTTGTCACCCAAGGCCCATTAATCACGGATCGATTGATACGGCCATCGATTGAGTCGTTACTCGGTGGGAGTCAATATCCCAAACGAATCCAGCCTATATCCCTAGAGGATGTACGGTTTTCGGTAAAATCAATTACCACGGGAAATCCTGATTTGGATGTTGACATCGCGTCATATCGAACCGCCATGAAGGTGGCCAAAGTTATTGCGCCCCAATTATCGGATCGTGTCAATTTTTCGCTGATGAATCCAATTCACTCGTATCGTTTTTTCAAATCAACTGAGGGGAAATAATATGCACATCTCTGCGATCAGCCGATTCAGTCCAATCGTACTTACTACATTGAAAAAACATGCGAGTTTGAGTACTGCGCGATCAATTGAAAAACCAATCCCTATTGTCGATGAATCCCAAATTTCGGTATATCGATCATTGCGTGACCAAGTCAATTTTGTATCAAGTCTCCCGGCACCAACGGCCCCCATCGTGTTTCCAAATGGATTCGCGATTATGCCGACGGCTGCGAGTGGAGGAGGGGATATCCGATGCGCCATGGACTTCGCCTTAAATTTAAGTCAGATGGGTGTCGTTGGTATTAAAGTGATTATCCTTGAGGGGCCAAATCGTGGGGAAAATGATCACATTATTAATTCGGTGTTGCGCTCTCCTAAATATGAAAATATTCCCGTATTCAGAGCCGCTGATTTACCTGCCGATTTTGTAGTGCCTGATGTGATATTGGCGGGGCCAGGTGCAAATAAGGACACCGAAGGGCGTATTGGCCGGCTGTTCGCTAATTATTCGCCGCAACCCTCGTATCACTATCTTCAAATGGAAGAGCCGGGGTTTATCAGTGGCGCCTATAAATTTGCCAAGGGTTCCGAAAAAAAAATAGGGCTGGGAATATATGATTTTGAATGGGGATTACCAGTACAAGCTGGGTTAGGGCGACCGATCGCCTCACTTGTTGACCAAAATCCAGCGCGATTATTGGACTTGAACAACCATTGGCTCCGTGATCAGCTCCTAAAAGGACAGGCTCCGGAGGGCTACGCCTCGAACTCATTGACTGCGTTAATTTACCATCATATTGATTATGTATTTGCTCGATCGGTGTATATGTTGGCATCGGCATTAAAAGACAATGAAAAACATATTGATATCGTGGCAAAAGTATGGGTTCCTGGTGGTGACTATCGACAAGTCGCCTATACACTACGGCGGTCGTTTGAGCCGGATTACCGGGGAATCCTTGGCATGCTGAATAAGTCGATATTGGCCGACCTTGGCATTGGAGAAGTGGAGTGGATTCGTCCGGACGAACCGGCGAAGCGGATGACCATCATGGACCGTGGAAAAAAATTAAGGATTATTGATCCGTTTCCCCTCCACACCGACGATGTTGATTGCTTGCGAGATGCGGCGATTCCGATTCAGGGGATTTCGGGATTAATGTCGTTATCACGAAATATTGAATTAAATAAAATTCCGTTACTCGAAGTATTGCCCGATAATCAGGCGCTTTTTAAAGAAATCTTAGCCCTTGCCGAATCAATAGATCCAGGAAAAGTCGGATTGTTTAGATATTTGAATGTGTCTGAAGAGGTATTGAAATCGGTTCCATATGAGTATCTCACTGAATGGAATCCGTCGATTGAACGGTACGTCCCGACTGAAAAAAGGCCTCAGGATGTTGACTTCAATGAAAAAATACCCGGTACCGTGGGGAAATGGAGACCCAGTAGATATCAGATTATCAAAGGGAATCGCGACGAGTGTGTTGAATCGACGGAAGGCATCGTCGCTATCGGGGAATTAATGCGCAGTGAGGTGTTTCTTCGCCAGGTTGAGACGTTTAACCAATTTTTGTCTCATGATTCAGTGTATCCACGGTTATTAAAAAAAATCTCTTCGATTCACGAATCAATCCGGCCGTCGTCAGAACCTGACCCCTCGATTGGATGTCGCTTGAGTTAGTAACTGATTGCATCCGCCCCACCCATCTGCTAGGTTTAACCGGATATTCCATTGTCTTCCCCAAAAAAAATATAAGCGAGGTTTTTATGTATCGATTTTTAAAAGGAACAGGAGTAATTACGGCGTGTCTCGCATTAATGATTCCCATTTTTGGAATGATGTCTCTCCCGACTCCTCAAAAACCTGCAACGCCTCAATATGTGCTCGGGTTCGCAGACTCTGGCGCAGGGGGGCTGATATTTGCAGTCGATGCTTACCGCGAATTGCTCCCTTTTTTACAAAGCATTAGCTCCAAATATAATGTTGAATTTGTGTTTGATCATATTGGCGACACTAAAAATGCCCCCTATGGTCAAAAATCTCCCGAGCAGATTGCGTCACTGACTAAGAATTTCGTGGGTTACATGGTGAACGATGCCAGTGCCAATGTGGCTGTCATTGCCTGCAATACGGCCTCGACTGTCGTTGATGAGTCCATGGCGACGTATTTTTCTCAAACGTATTCAGGAATCCCGATAATGCCAATTATTGTGAAGAGTGCGGAGACATTGTACAAACGGGCCAAAGTCGTAGAAACCGCGGATGGCCGTCGTGAAATTACCATTGGTGTGTTAGCCACACCCGCAACTGTTGCGAGTGGCCAATATAAAAAGGCGCTCGAAAAAATTCATTCGGAACGTTTCGGTAAGGACGGGGTGGTCATGAATGTGTATTTTTATGGACCGAAACAATGGGTCTATAATATCGAACATGGTGCTTCAAAGGAGGCTAATCAAGCTGAGATCGCCGGGGATTTGAACTCATTTTTATCGGTTAAAGGGGCGGAAAAAGTGTCGGCTATTGGTTTGTTTTGTACTCATTTCCCATTTTTTAAAAATGAGATCGCAAATTATTTTTCAGCCCGGGGAATTAAAGATGTCGTTTTTGTTTCTCAGGGGAAAATATTTGCCGCAAAAATTCGATCAAAGATCGAGGCCGATATTGATTCTGGAAAAATTAAAAAACGGGCAGTCGCGCTCAATATTAAGTCCGTCCCCCATCCGGTGGTTAGGAGTCATATTACAGGCGATAATTTGTTAGAAATCAAAGGGGTATTATCCAAGATTGCTCCTGATATGGTCGATTCTGTAGTGTTTGATAAAGTAACAATTACTCCGGTTGCGATTTAAGGCCATCGATCGTTCCGGTACTTAATCGGGGGTAGGCTTCCTCGCTTCCGGTTTCAAAAAGTCAGATCTTATACAGTAAATTGACCGTAATATGCGGCCACCCTTTGATTGGTCTGAATGGGTGGTCCGGTGCTAACGGGAACTTGAAAATATTGGTCTTTATTGCTGTTGAAAAATTACTGAAATTTTTTTTATGTAAAATTCGATAACTAGGTGTGATCGATTGCAGTATTCGTTTCAAAAAAACAGGAGTTGATTTAATGACATATTTATCAGTTTCAATTATTTCTCCAGTATCGGCGGTTTCAGCCGGCCAGCCGTCCTCAAATACCTCCCAGGCCAATTCTCCGTCACGATTTCCTGGAAATTCCCATTTAAGTTCCAGCGTTCCTCACGCTACGGCCGTGATAACCTCCGATACCATCGAAATTCAGCAACGGCAATTGGTGCCGGTGGAAGTGTATGTACATGCGCCCGAGAGTGCTCCATCGCGAGATTCGTCTACCTGTTTTAAATTGCCACAGGACGGACTATCCTGGTACCGCGTCGGGCAGGAAAATCAGCCTGATTTTAGATTGCTTTTCGCATTGTCGCACATCGTCGCGGCTGGGGGGGCATTGGCGTGTGCGGTTTCGACTACGAAGTGTACGCTTCCCCTCCATGCCGTTTACATTGTTGGCGGGTCAAGTGTCGGTGGGTGTATCGCGAATTCGGTAGAAAATAATGGACAGGATCCTAACACCCCATTCCAAAATCTCGCGCGGTGTGGTCTTAATCGAGGCATCACATCGGGGGTAATAACCGGCGCTGCCGTTGGGATCAGCCTTGCGTTAGGTGATCCAATTTCGAGCGGGTTAAATTTGGGGCTAACTTCATCGATTAGCGAGGGATTTAATGGGGCGTTTTGCTACTTTCGCTCCTTGGGGGTTGTACCGGGCCCTGCGGGTCCTGTGATATAACTTAGCTACGTTTGATGTTATTCAAAAAAATTGCGCTTAATCAGGTTCGAAATTATCGGTCTCTAAAGCCTGGATTAAATTACGACCAGATTAAAATCGTCGCTCAGTCAGTCTTAAACTCGGGGTACCCGCTCGATATGAAAATTACGGTGTTGGCTGCGCTTTACGACCGGCACCGTCGGGTTCTGGGGGAATTGCGGCTCGACAATCAAACTAAACCGATTCCTCCCGGGCGCAGTGGGTTCATGGATGCAAATATCGACTGTGGTTGCGATTTTGTCGATAACAAAATAATTGATATGTCTAGATTCTTTTCCGAGGAGCTACTGCCGTCTAATCAGGTTAAACCTTGGGTTGTTAAGGCGTTGACGAATCCAATTAATCCAATGCCCGGCGTTCCACTAATGACACTTTCTGAGGCGATCAACGTGTTTGATGCCCTTGACTTTTTTCAAATTAGCGGGGCTAGCGATTGGGTAACTGATTTATATGGCCAACTGTGGAGTCGAAAACCAGCGGATCAAACAGCATATTTTTTGCCTGACTTGATGAAGACTATTGATGCCACGCCGTCGCTGGCGTACGAGAATAAGTCTGTAGAACTTACCGATATCGATGACCGCCGACATTATGTTTTAACCCAAATTCAATCGGGCGAGATTAAGTCTGATGATCTGCTTTGGCTGTTTGCGTCGTTTCGCGACGTGTTGAAGGCCGACATTGATCCAATCACACTTCAATTGGCATCGAAATTTAAAAAATCACGAGAGTTGCAGCGATCGATTTATTTTCTATACGCATCGGTTCGGGATCAGTTGTCATCTGAAGAGGCCGCTTTAAAACGGGCTGAAACCATACAATCATCCTCTTCTAACCCCCGGTCAAAAAGGTGCGATTTTAAAGTCGATATATAAAGCGACCGGGTATCATCTGTCGGCCGACGATGTGTTGAGAGAATACGAACTGATCTTGAACGCTCAACCCTTAAAACGGCAGGATAAAATCGAGCGGTTTAAGGGGTTGTTTCAAGTCGTTGGAAAAAAATTAACCAGCGAATCCGTTAGCCTTATCCGATCCCACATATTGACCATGGATGATTCTGAAACCATCCTTTACGAAGGCTTGTGCGCACTTTATCAAAGCGCTGCGCACTCTCTATCCCCAACCGATCTCGTCGGTGAACGGGATATTATTTTAACCGCATCGCAACTAAACGGTGATAGGCCGATAGTTTATGTAGCCATGGATTCAGAAGAAATGTTCGTCGGTGAACCCGAGATTATTGGGCCTCTTCAATCCGGCAAAAAATGTTCGGTATTAGCGTCAATGTATAGGCAATCCGCGGATGGTTTATCGGATACTGAACGGCAACACCACGTGACGTCTATTTTGCAATCAGACTATCTGAATCCACCGGATAAACGGTTGGTACTAAAATCGATTTACGACCGGGTTTGCAGCACCTGGACAGGCTACCAGATTGCAACGGAAACGGACTTTGTTTTGGGTCAGTCTGGCATCGACGAATCGGTAGTGGCGGCAATTTACATTAATGGTGAGCATGTCCTGTCGTCCGAACAGATACACCATGAAATTAATAAAATATTAAATTCAGATTTCCTTTCATTTAATTCAAAAGGAAACCTAGTTAATCGTCTATTTCCGTGGTCGGTTAGGCTCGTTTCCCCCGAACGACTGGCATCAGAATCCGGGAGGGTATTAGCCTCAACCGTGTTGCCAAACTCAACCATTTTTATTTGTTTAGAAACGCTATATTCGGCTGGAGCTGCCGATTTGTCGGGGGACCAACTGGCTGTAGAACGTGAGAAAATTTTAAGATCGAATTTGCCAAGTAAAGAAAAACGAGGCGCGATTGAGGCCCTTTATGGGTCGGTAAATCCGGTTGTGCTAAGCCAGTCGGTTCAAAATGAACGCATCGCCATATTAGGTTCAACTATCGATGCCGACCAACCGTATCGAACCAATATATCGATGGTTTTGCTGAAGCTATATACACAGACCAAACGACACTTGCCCCCTGATCACATTGAAACCGAAACCAATGCCATTTGTAACTCACCCCTAGATTCCTTTGAGCGATCGGGCTTGCTAGATGTGTTAAAGCCACTCGAAGATCAATCTTTCGGTGAAATGCTGTTGGGTATTTGTTCGATAAATTAACAAAATGGTCGTGGCGCACATAATACACAAAACCATTTCGATGTCTGCTCCGGTTGTCGATTCTGTCGCCCAATCGTTAACTCTTGATGATTTAACTCGAATGGGGTTGACCGTTTTTTCAAATGTTTCGACCCGGGTAGAAAGTAATCAGGGACAACTGTCTGATTTGAATATTCAAAAAACACTGGCGGTGGGAATGCCCGTATACCTTACCCAATCTGAGGCCCAGCAGGTGAGTCGTCCCAAAGCGATTGTGTTAACCAGCCACGAGGTTTGCACTTGGGGGGTATTAGACCAAGCCGTTGTTCGCCGATTATTGACCGCACTTCAAGCCAACGGAATCAAAATATATATCGCTGCGACTGGACGGCCGCCGGTGCCACTTCCCGATACCGATGTCGCGTTTTATTGTGCGATTCAAAATATTCCTGAATTACCTGCTAGCCAGCAGTTGTTTGATTGTTCGAGGGCGTATTCGATCAATTCGGATGACGTGGTTGTGTTGGACGTGATGAAACTGCGGAAACTGCTGTGTGAATGGCAATTGTTAACCGCGCCGCAGGGTCCAATTGATGGCGATCCGCAATGCTGGGTTAGCGACGCGCTATCCGATATGTTGAAACACCCCACCGTTATCGGGATTGATTCGCCCCTTTTAGACCAACCGGGTGTGCTTCGATCGATCATTGACTCGGTAAACGCGATTGAGATGTCGTTGCTGCAAATGGATCGATATCACGATATTCTTAAATTAAATCCATCGGTCATGATTATCCCGGTTTTTACCGCCCAGGATGTCGAACAGATTACTAGTGGCGTTGGGTCTTACCCCGTCGAAAGTGCTGCCCAGATTTTGGCCCGAGTGACATCGTGGGCAACGTTTAACGAAGTAAAGCTGACGGGTACGGTTAACCAGTCGTATGGCGTTTTGAATCAATATCCTGACATAAAAAAAATACATGGCCGCTTGGTTATCTCCAGGTGGGAGGATTTGGAGTCGCCCTATATATCACGGGTCACCGAGATTTGTTTCGACACCGTTTCGATTTCTGGCGATGCATTAATGGCTGTTTTGAAACAAGCCACGTGTTTAACGGCGCTTCGCCTTAAAGATATTACCCTGACTGAACTTCCGTCGACCTGGGATATCATCACCGGTCCCATTCGAGAGCTAGAGGTAACCGCGTCAATCAATAATGGAACCAACGAGGATGATCGATTCTTTGATTTTTTTCAAAAGATCGTTACAAAATTAAAAATTGATACCTTGGTCTTAACAAAAGGAACACCGGATCTTTTGATTCTGGGCATCTATATATTGATGCCTATGTCGTTGTATAAAAATATTAACCCAGAAATTACGATCCATAATTTAAAGATAAGCGCCGATCCAGGATATGATTCCGAAATGGACTTCATGACGAGTGGTTTGAGACTTGAGTCAATTCTGCACCTCGAATTGGACCATTATTGGATCGATCCGGCGTGTTTTCCTAACTTACGGTCACTGAGTGTGTTTACAAATCAAATCGATGACATTACCGAATGTATTTCGCCATTACGCCTTAATGCGTTGGAATATATTTCTGATAACGAACTCAAATGTTCGGGGCACCCTACACTTCAATCTATTAGGCCTTCAAGTGCCGATTTATTCGGGGAATTTCCATTGTTACGAGAACTGTATACTGATAATTTGGATAATATTCCAAGTTCCCCAAATCTATCGTACGTTCAATATTTTGGATCTAACTTGCCGATCGAACACTTTCTTGCGGCATCTGAGGGTCGGGTCATTCGCGAAGTCGGGTCGGTTCATCGATTAAATCAGTCGAAATTTCGAGGCTGCACCGAACTTATAAATGGGACGTTGACCAAATATTGGTGTTCGTCCGACGACATATTACCGAGTAGTCGGGATCGGTTTCTCAAGGTGACAGAATTGGTAATTGACGTTGAATTCCCCCTGTTACCCAAAATTATGCCGGACTTTGCGCCTGAATTGAAACAGCTAATTTTAAAGTTAGACTGCGATGTTGCACCCTCTGAAACAGAATTATCGTTATTTTTTTCGTCGTTTGACAATCTCCGCCATATAAGAATTCTATCGCCTGAACGGCACATTCCGTCGTTGACGGGGTTGAGCAAAACTAGCATAAAAAATAAACTCGGAATCGATATCCCGGTGGCCGTTGACCTTATTGACACGCCTGCTAAACCTGGCATTGACCAGTGGCAACCGTATCAACCTCAAGCATTACGGCGTTACAACGTGGTGAGTAGTTTTTTTTCTAAAAATGGTGTTTCGATCTACGCGGGATACGAACGAAAACAGCTATATCGATGGTTCAATGGAATTTTTAAACCTATTGATTTATCAACTAAATTTAAGGCATTAACTGTAAAGCGTGCGGCGTCACGCGCATCCATTGAGACCTTGTGGAAAGCTGACGTAATGCATCAACTGGGTAAGCTTCAGGTGGTGTTGCAACCTAAACATCTAACAATCATTCCAACATTATTACCGAGTGATCGTGTGGCGGCCATTTATGCTGATACCGATATGCCCTTTCAGGTTGGCACCACCACCGGCCAATCGTGGGTAATTCAGGCATGCGAACAGCCATTAAATTTTACACTTTTTTATGTGTTAAAAACGGATTTTAAGAACGAAATTCCTAAAAAAATTTGCCGACAACTACAACATGCCATTAACCAAAGCAACTACACGCCAAACGTGCCAGACTGGGTGTCTACATTTGACGAAGGCATTGTAAAGAATATTATTTTGTCAAATTGCCCGGTAGATCAAAAGCTATCTAAATTAATTGAGTACTGCAAAGATTTTAAAGATGACGCCCCACAAGATGTCAATGTGCCCGGTCCACCCCATCTTAAAGACCTCATTATTGCAACCATTACCCAGGTGGGAACCTGCGCGGCGCGTACCCGGGTGTTTTTGTTTTGGGCGTCGGTGTTGGGGGTTACGTGCGTTGCTAATAAGAATGACGTCCATGAATATATTCAATTTTTTGTACCTAACTTAAAACGGTGGTTTTCGATTGATTTAGGTGGCGGCCAGGCTGACTCGTATCGCCAGGTAAACCCTGAATTATTAGATAGCCCACCTGTAGTGGCGATCAAAAAGCCGAGTGCCAAACCCCAATACCCTTTGGAATTAAGTAAAGAATTGGATGAATCAACCACCACCAACAGCCAGGCTGACTCGTATCGTCAAGTAAACCCTGACGAATTAGATCATCCACCCGTGGTGGCAATCGAAAAACCGAGTGCCAAACCCCAATACGCTTTGGAATTAAATAAAGAATTGGCTGAATCAACCACCACCAACAGCCAGGCTGACTCGTATCGTCAAGTAAACCCTGACGAATTAGATCATCCACCCGTGGTGGCGATCGAAAAGCCGATAACCACCAACAACAGCCCGGCCATTGTAGGTAATGTTAATAAACGTTTGGGTAAAGAGACCTATTTTATTCAGCCAAAGGATCAAGTGCCCTTTGTATACCGACTGATGACATCTAATCCTGATCGGGTGGTGCAGTATATCGCATCGAATGACCATTTGGATCGGTTGATGTATGGCGTAAGCCTTGATGGGGTCACCAATATTCCGAGTGCGACACCGGGCAATTTAAAGCAATTACTCATATCCAAGACGCCAATCCATATTGTGGTAAATCTGGATGCATTTGCGGGGGCTGAATTGGTTAAAATTAATTCAATTTTTGAACCAACCCCCATGTTAGCGGGGTTTTTGTTAGCGCCAGGGTCTTTCGTGACGGCGTTGGTGTCTAAGGTGGCCTCGTTTGGATCGGACGTGACCTCACGCATTGGTAAGCCGCTTGAGTTGTTTGATGAGCAGCTTCCAACGATTAAAACTGACCGAATCGAATGGAAAACCGACGACCCAGACCGTTTAGAGCACTATCGGATCGTATTGATTGACTTTAACGGCGCTCAATCGAGGCAACTGTTATATGGTGGTATTGGAATAAACAATAACGGATTTTATAACGTAAAACCGGTAGATCAGGACCCAAAGCCGGTGGCATTGTACATTGGTAAATCCAGTCCCCCTGCAGAATTTTTATATGAGGTAATGCGGTGGGGCCAATGTCCTGGGCAGTCAATTGTATTGGTGCAACGCGACTTTCCAAAACGATACGAAACCCGAATCAACCAATTTAAACGTCGGATTTTACCCCTTGAACAATCCGAATGGTTTTCGGTGTTACAATCAGAGCCTTTTGAGATTGTTAATCAGGACATTGTTACCCAATGGCGAACCGGGTTGCGGATTGCTGACGGCAAGTTGATACGAAATTCTCGTGTTAGTTTTTCCCCCAACATTACCATTGTTGTGACTGAAGATCTTGGGATAAAAGACTGGTATTGGCTAGCCACTCATGTGCCAACCGAGGCCAAAATTCGTACGCTATCTGCCAATGGTATACAGGTTGCGTCCAAAACGAATAAAAAATGGATTGGGTCTGACATTATTCTGAGTTCCAATCCCAGGCAAACCGCAACTCAACTTGACAACGCCCATTGGGTGTTTAACCCAAATTCAACTCCGGAATCCGAACTGTATACCGTAACGATCAATTTTAAGACATGGCACGCCACCTGTACGGATACGTCGTTACTGGAGTTGTTAAAAATCGGGAAAAACCCGGTGGTAATACGGGGGATTGGTGTTGATTCGGCGCTTTTTAAAACCTTGTCGCCATTGTTTTTGGGTCAAAAACACATATGGATTAATTCAGAACGTGTTCAGATCCATGCCCCGGTAATCGTGGTGTTGCCCATCGATGATGCCCCACGTCTTACCCAATTGGAGTCCAAAACCGATGATCCGGGGATAGGGGGTCAAACACCTGCCGAAACAGTCCGTTTTGCCGATTCTGATGAGTTGATGTTGCTGCTAAAACAGCGGCGGATGATTCATTTGATTGGCCCGTCCGGTAGTGGAAAAGACACCGTGATCACCCAAACCAATGCCAAACGGTACGATGGGCTAACCGACATTGCATCGTTTTTGACCACCGATTCAGCCCGCTACCAACTATTGGTATTACGGGCTGAATCGGTGTTGGGGTCGGAGGTTGAGTGTTTAGAGTCGGCCCTAGATTCGGGGGTAGTTCATTTTAAAGGTAAGCAATTTAAGATCGATCCTAACCAAAAAGGAATTGTCATTGTTGGCGATTGGGTGGATCGGTTTCAAGCGCCCGGTTGGGACACACGCGTAACCAAGGGATTGTACAATCCGGTTGAACTCGTAATGGGTCAATCCTCGATGGACCCGCTGATCGACCCGCATTATTTTAGCAAAATACACGCTGCGGTTGATGCATTTAATGTCACGCCGAATTATCGGGTGTTTTGGGAAAATATCGTCGATGGCGCGGTTGAATCGCTATCCCAATCCACCAGACTTGACGACTTGTCACAGTCGTTACAAACCCAGAACGTATTGATCTGTCCATCAAATCGACCGATTTTAGAAGCGGTGTTTCGATTTATTCAGAAACGAGAAATAAAATCAAACCTATCGAAGATCAATCCCACTGAGTCGGGGTATGTTGATATTCCAAAATCGATCGGCATCACGACATTGGCAATAATCGGATTGTCCGGTTTGGGAAAAAGTACCGCAGTAAAATCGGTTTGTATCGCGATGGGGTACCGATTACTGGCTCCTACCGAAGCGCCATCCGATGAAGATTTAAACACCAGAAAATTCTTCTATCAACTGACGGCTAGGTCTGTGCACGACATCGAAACGATGATCGAATTGGGAAAACAATTTGGCGTTCCTGTTTTGATTGATGAATCCAATCTGATTGCGTGGCATCACTATAAAAGGGCCGTCAAATGTGGCACCGAACCAACGCCTGGATTTGCACTGCTTTTAACCGGAAATCCACCCGAAGGGTATATCGGACGCAAAGAATTTCCTGCCGACATGGTAAACTTTGCCCATTGTATTAACTGGAATACACCGTATACTCAGGCCGATTTTACGCATATTTGCGCGAGTGCGTTTTCGGGTCTGGTGCCAGATTTTGTAAGCGGGGTAATTAACCAATACCTTGCTGAGGTTACGAAGGGAAGTTTTCCAAATTCTCGGCCGGTGTTTGAGGCGATTCACGGGGCGAAGAACCTATCGTTTAATTCGATGAGAATAGAAGAGCCCAATCGAAGGCAAGAGTCAAAAATAGATAAAATGCGAGCGATCCTAGACCGCTGTGTGATTTAACTGGGGGCATTACAAGGATGAGGCTAAGTCTGCCTTGCGAGACGAAGTTGGGGATCGTCTGACATTGATTATCGCGATGGGCAGTATTCCATCGTCTTAAAAGTCGTAAATCGATCACCTGAAAACCCGCAACAATCTCTGAAAATGGCAAAAACGTAACCCCACATTTGGGAGATTTTGAGTTCGTAGGATTTTATAGGGGTGATGTTGACTGTGACGAACTAGGGTTCGTGGGGATAATAGATATGGCGGAGAGAGAGGGATTCGAACCCTCGCTAGGTTTAACCCTACTAACGGTTTAGCAAACCGCCCCCTTCAGCCACTTGGGTATCTCTCCGTTTGAGCACTCTAGTCTACCAATTGCTTAAGTGTGAAGCAAGAAAAAATACCCCCACCGCTAAAACGAAAGGTCTAACAGTCCAGTATCATCTCGGACAAGTGGTTGCCGGGTAACAATTCCTCGAAATTCAGCCGCATGTTGTATGACCTCAAGCTCTCTCTGCAACTCCTGCCGTTTACCTGGTTTGGACGTTTTACTAATAGTTGCCTGTAGGTCGTTAATAATTTTTTCCAAACCGTCGCGTTCGGACGACTGGATCTCGGTATAAACTGACGGTGATTGGATTTGGGGTGTTCGGGTGTGTGTTAGATCAGATGGTTTGGGTACTGTGTGTCGAAGTGGGGTAACGGTAACCCCGTGGGCTCGACGAAACGGTTCGAGGGGATCCATCGGCGGTCCGATGACGGGGTCCAATCGCGCCTGTTCCGCGTAGTGATATTTTAAGTATCGACATGCAAAACAACTTTGTGATCCAAATGCGTAGCCCAAGGTTTCGTCGGCTGTATTTACAATATTCCCGGGAGCCGTGCGAGATTTTAGGGGGGACGTCATTTTTAGGGGAGAGTTCATTGCTTGAAACGTACGGCCGAGCTCATGAGATTTATATTTCTCAAGGACGGAGTCTTGTTTTTTTTGTAACGGTACCGATATTTTTGCGTGCATTGTTCTGCGTTTTGAAACCTCGGAGTAAGGGTGGCGCACTTCTTTTTCACTGGATTGACCCTGGTAATAGGCTTCAAACACACGTACATTTTCGAGATCACCTTCCTGCCGTTCGAAATTAAAAAACAGTTTTCGATAGGCGCAACTAGTTCCGTTGTGTGTAGTCACTTTTCCGTCAGGGGAAACGGTCGCAGGTATGACTTCAGGAGATGGCGGTATCGCTAGTTTGAAAACAATTCGATTCAAATTAAGCGACGCAAGTTGTTTTAAAAATGTTGATACACTGCCAAAAATCGGGTCCAGGGTCCCATGCCCTATGGTCATGTGCTGATGATATATTTCTTCCGCCGAGTAATGTCGTTTTTCCAGATCGTGGTCGTCTGTAACGCTTAGACGGGGTGGCGGCGTAGCGAGAGTGTTTAAGTAGGCGTATATACTTTTAACTACTGGATAGAGATGTGTGCTATCACCTGAGCTTGCAATAACGAGCGTCCCTGTCTCTTCGTCAACTCGCGGCCGTTTTGCAAGAACGCCGATCATCATCTGTAAATCAATATTGAGATTTCGAATAAATTCGTGAATGTATATCATTACTTTTCTCGACGTTGGGGAGGCTAAATTAAACATGTCATATGGGCTGGTAATGTTCTTATCAATCAACTTTGTTAAATTACTAGCCGCTTTCGAGAAATCGAGCGATTGGGTTAACGAATCGCCATCAAAAAAAAGCAATCGGCTTGAAATTTTACTGGTATTTTTTGCCCCTCGCTTACCCGGGTCATCCTTAGGTTCGCGCGACTGGACACTCGAAATAAAGTTGAGATATCTAAAAAAAGCAGCAATATCGCGACGCGAAAGCATCGTATGCGTGGGATTAATATTGTGTGAGACAAACCTGTCGATTTGGGTACTTGTAAGTTCAAAAAGGGGATCTTTTACTGGAAACAACCCATTAATACATCTCATTACATGTTGTGAGACTGCCAGGTTTAACGTCCGGTTCTCGATACTTGCACGGGGATTTTCCCAATCGATAATGAGTTGCCTCAGTAAGTCGACAACGTTACGTTTTGATAATTCGGGTTGATGGGGTGCTTCTTCTACTGCTTCAGTTCGGAAAAGACTCGCTGAAAATCCCTCGATTCCCGACATCATTGGCGGGGTCGGAGAGTGGAACGATGTCTCGCGACTAGGCGCGTCTGGGTCGAATAATTTAAAGGGGATCGGTGATCGGTTTGATAGAAATGTACTGACATCTGGATTTTGGAACAGGGAATCGGGAAGTCCGTTCACATTAAACATCTCGGGTGCTTGCTTTGTCGCGAAAATGTAAGCGATAATTAGCCGCCAATGGTGGTCCCCGATATAGGTCGCGGATGACGCTCGAATGCTCGAGAACCGGTTGTACATCCTCAACCGACTTCGACCGACTTTTGAATGATTTGAGTCGATCTGTCTCACTTTTTCCGCTAACCTCGACGGCAGCGCGTCGGAATCTGCGCAAAAAATCGTGTTAAACAAAAATCCGTCGTGGGTTTCTGTGATAAATCGACTGTTACTTAAGTTTTCAAGAAGTAACACGGGTTCAGTCAACCGACGTCGCACCAGGCCCATTAGGCCCATTAGGTGCACTTCCACAAGTTCTGGCGAGTTAAAGGCATCCAGTAGCAGCGTTTGTTTTTCCGTTATCAGTTGGTCTAAACCGCCAATGGGTTCGCGACCTTCGTCAATCGGACCTGTCGGTCGCGGGCGAATCGAATCGACATCGCCAGTCCCATCGTGAATAGGGAATCGGCGAGGAATGGGTGATCCATCCACAGGGTGAGAACTGTCGTTTCGGGTGTCAGCGGTCAATTGGCTACCCAAAAAAGCGCTTTTCTTTAGTTTCCCCGGTGCTTCTGCAGCTAGATTACGGCCTGGAAACGGAAGTGTTACTGGAGACACTTCGCGACTGGGTGGTCCGGACCGGCGCGGTGGTGTTCTAAATATGTTCCCATGTCCTGAAATGCTCATCCTGGATCTCGTTTCGTAGTTAATTTTAGGGCGGACAGGGTTAAGCTTGGTGTGTTCAGTGAAAATAGGTCGCGACCGGCACGGGATCGTCGCGTGTCGGTTAGGTCATTTGCTACTCTTACTATGCCTTGTTTAATTCTAACCAGCCCCCCGGGTAGATTGTTTTAGATGCCCCACATTGGGGCGTGCCTTATATAATTATCGTTTTTTTTAAAAATAAAATTTCAATTATTTTTAAAAGTGGGGGATAATCACTTTTTTTTCTATTCATATCGTCCACTCCCCCCGGCGTTACATCTGTTGACTTTGAAGCTAGGACTTCTTATCAGGCTCGATTACGAAATCAAAATCATAGGGTTGAGGATTCTGAGTCCTAAAACTCAACCGATATTTTCCATTCTTAGGGGAACCAAATATCAAATACCGGGTGACCGAATCATTGGAACGGACCGTTTCAGCCATCAGTATCGATGACACTTTATCCATTTCACTATCCGCTTTGTGCCGTGCATCTCTGTTATCATCGGCTTCAATTAATCGGCCGACGACCGAGGGATCACGGGGATTTAGAAATGACGACAACCCTTTGAAAAAGTGTTTCGTGTCCAGTTGACTTTTCAGTTCATCGCGGGTCATTAATTTAATGAATTCTTTTGTAGGATTTCCATCATGCTCAAACGATAATGTGGCCTGATCTGCGGTCCAATTTATACTCGAACCCGTTTTGTTTTTAAACGTCACTTCGATAGCCACAAAATCCATATCGCCAATTTTGTACTTATAAGGGCAGGCTTTCAGTAAAATATCGACTCTATCGTCAACGACAACCTGGTTTCCCTTATCAAACTCGATGATTTGACCCATATTTGTAGTCGATTTTAATCGTGTCTCGTTGCAGCCGGTAATAATTAACCCAACCACAAGAAGTAATCCCAAACACAATTCTTTTTTCATAAACACGAGTCTCCCAGTAGGTGAAGTAGTTAACAATCTAGTTCGTAAAGTTGAGCCTAAAGGTTAGTCAATTGAAGTGTCTCAGTCAATTGTCGATCCGCAAAAGGCTTTGTTGCGAATTGCTCCATCTACCACATTTTCGCTCTCCTCAGGTCGCTCTGCACCACCACGTCGAGCGAGAAACGGCGCATCTGAATCATTTGGCAACATCGCTAATTCTGAAAATATGCCATGTTGCAACAGGTTCCAAAGTTATTTCTATGAAATATTGCTGGGCCTGAAGTCGTTTGGTTTACAGCGCAACACGACCCGAAATGATATGAGCACCGTCTTTGGCCACATACTCGACATCTTGATCGGTCGCCAAAATGTGACTAGGAACCCCTTGGCCCGATTCCCCTAAAACAACTGTTTTTTTTGAAATACTTGCGTCCATAAACGAATACGATATCCGAGCGATTCCATGGAAAAATCCATAGTACACATTGAGTTGAGTAGACGAAACCTTGAATGCGAGGCAGGTTACAATCCGGTGATCTAACTCAATATCCACTGTTGACGTGCCATCGTGAAGTCGTAATAGGGGAGTCCGGTCGGGCCGTCGCTCGATCCAAAAACTGCCTGTTCCGACTGAATTAAAAAAGTCGACCTGATCACCAATTCTTACGACAGACGTTCCTGGAACGTGTGTTGCCGCAGCAAGCACTCGCTTATGTTTCAATCGAGACCCCCGAGGGAAAAGTGTTTTAGAAGATATAGACATGTAATTTATATGAATTTATACTATATGTCTATATTAAAAAAATTATCGCGTCCATGAGGGATGTAATGGCAAATTCAAAAGGGGGATCTGCTGTGTACGGATCGGCTATTTGGCAGCTCGGAAATGCGTGGAAGCGCTACGCCGCTGCCGCTATTCGTACTGAAAATGTTACTTACGTTCAGTTTTTAGTACTGAAGGCGGCGAGTGATTTATTGGGAACCAAGTCGGTAATTACTCAGACTGAGATCGCTGGGTACCTTAACGCTAATCCTATGATTATTTCGAGTGTAATTAGAGCATTAAAAAAGCAAAAACTGGTCATCATTCGGGCTCACCCCCGGGATTCCCGTGCGAAGCGAGTCCTACTGAGTGAAAATGGTCAACTCACGACGTCTCGATGTTGTGATATCTTAGAGCACCATGAACATGTATTTTTTGAATCTATCACATCCGATTTTGATGCGTTCCGATCTCATTTGCTGCGACTCGCGGCGGCCCATCCGTTTGTTATGGATACCTAACCAGGGATGGGCC
>Ga0214923_10000476_pt1 | contig 61183 bp, 49 predicted proteins | sample LL1510_MetaG_FD_177993 | JGI IMG/M metagenome (GOLD analysis project Ga0214923, IMG submission 177993) | Freshwater microbial communities from Lake Lanier, Atlanta, Georgia, United States - LL-1510 | ecosystem: Environmental > Aquatic > Freshwater > Lake | place: USA: Georgia | collected...
AAGCAGAGTTCAAAGAAATCTTCTTTGCCATCTGAATATTATTACATCGGGCAATTTCTTTAAGTAATTGTTTATCTTTGGTTTTTTCGTATTGTTTTTTTGCCTCAATCATCTTCTTCTTAAAGATAACACGTTCATTATACATTTTTTCCATCAATTCAGGAAGAAATCCACGAACATCCTTGCGATACATTGCACCATTTGCACATACTGCATAATCCTTATATTCTTCAAAATCAAGTTTTTGATTTAAAATTTTATCTACCGAAACTGTTGGATGACGTTTATCAATTAAAGTTTCAGGTGAAATATTAAATTGCATAATCAAATGTGGATATAGAGAGTTTAAGTCAAAATTGACAACCCAATCATATATTCCCGGTTTTGGTTCTTTTACATAAGCACCGGCATATTTTTCATTCTTGGAAGAACGATTTTTTTGAGGAATGACAATATTTCTTTTCTTCAGGTAATTATAAATGATATTGTCCCACATACGAACCTGATAGAATACATCAGTAAAATTGACTCGGGCATCAAATGCCATCGTCAGTGCCAATTCAATCAGTTTCATCTTGTCTTCCAATCGGTCAACAAGTTCCACGTCAACAATATTATACTCAATAAACTTCTGCCAGTTTTTGGTATAAAACTCTTTGAAGGTTTCATACTCGGAGTGATCTAGTTTTTTCTGTCCGAGTTCAACTTCGGCAATATAATCCAACCGATAAGATTCTTGTGCCTTATAAGTAAATTTCTTATAAAGATCCATATAATCAAGTTGAGTCACTCCACCAATATCAAATATCGTATGTTTACGTCCATCAATAAAGACCTCACCTTCACTCACAAGTCCCCAAAGAGACATTCTCTTCATCAACTTTTCACCAAGAATACGATTTAGTCGTTTACAAATATAAGGAATATCATAGAGTTGTAGATTCCATCCAGTCACAATTTCGGGAGTATTATCCATCCAATATTGAATAAAAGTGTTTAGAAGAGCAAACTCAGATTCACAATAATGATAAATCAAATCACTACGATTATGAGTAAATGGTTTGATTCCCCAACTTACAATCTTCTTTGTGGCATAATCTTGTAATGTAATCGCAAGAATTTCTTCCGAGCAGGACTCAACATCAGGGAATCCATTTTCAGACGCAACCTCAATGTCTATAGTTACAAGTTTGATTTTGTTAATATCAAACTTTATCTCTTCCTCAGAATACTTATCTGAGATGTATTGATAAATGTATCTTTCATTTCCATAGATTTCAAATCCATCTACATTCTCATACTTCTTCAGAAACTCACGACAATCTTTTACAGTTCCCGGTTGAACCGCATCAACAACCTCACCAGATAATGTTCTGTATTTGCTTTCCTTTTTGGATTTTACAAAAAGAGTTGGTTTAAATTCTTCTCTAAATTCAATGTGCTTCCCATCTTCATATGCCCGAACCAAGAAATAATTTCCAATTAACTGAACATTAGTATACCAACGCATTATTTAATTAAATCCTCGTATTTTTCAAGAAGAGTAGGAGTTGGATCTGCAAGAGTTAAGATTTTATCAGAACTTATCATAAAGGTGTTTTGCTTCGTAACTTTGTGTAAAAGTGCTTGTAGTGTGTGTTCACCTTCTTTATATTCAGTTACAATATGTGGATTTATCAGTTTACAATCTGGTTCTCCAATGTCAGCACCAACTTCTTCAATCTGTGAGACCAATATTTGATTGTTCACCATCAACAGAATCTTTATCATCTTTTCCATAATTCATTACATCCTCAATGTACATTTGTGTTAGTCGGGCAATTGGTTCAACAATCGTCACAACCCAATCCGAAGGAACTGGTATGACTTTATCAACCGTTAATGGCATCCAAGGATATAAAGATACTTGAAATGCTGATTTTTTTTGTTCTTCCGTAGATTCTTCGGTCAGAAGAGTCGGTTCTCGCATTTTTACAATACAAGGTTTATTTAGAAAATATCCGATTACGTGACGATTTTCATCTTCTCCAGAAACCATCTCTGAAATATCTGCGATCAAATCTTCTCCAGATTTTAAAAGCAAAAGTTTTACTGTCATTTACACTCCACATCTCTTCTTATTATACACAAAAAAAGGGGAGGTGTCAATCTGGGTTTTGCCAGATTACCTCCCTTATAGGCAAAAATAGTTAATGGGTGGCCCCACGCAATACTATTTAGAACCAGACTTTCTTTTTCTGATGCTCTGGAATAATGCGTGTGAGTTTGATCATAAGAAGTCCATCATCAAACTCAACTCCGGTGACTTCTACATCATCAGAAATCGTCCATACTCTTGTGAATGACCTTTTTGCAAGTCCCTGATGTAAATATTCACCATTTTCTGTGGAATCTTTTTGGCCCTCCACAAATAACTTATTATTTTCTGTATAAACAGAGATTTCTTTTTTACTAAATCCTGCCAGAGCAATCTCAACTCTTGTGGCAGTATTACTTTCTTTGATTACATTATATGGTGGGTAGTTTGACTCTGTTTGATGTAGAGAGTTAAACCGATGAATCCATTCATCCATACCAATCGAATATTTGTCAATATCATTGAGAAACTTCTCAATGTTTCCAGCATTATATTTTGCGAGTGTCGTGTACATAATCGTTCTCCTTAAAAGCAAGAGTGTGTAAATATCAGACCCGAAGCATCTGATACTAATAATTATACAATAATCATAAAAAAACGGGGTAGTGAACCCCGTATGATTTTATTCGGTTTCTGCTGTCTTTCCCTTTTTACCAATATTATATTTCTGTTCTAAAATCCAGTCTCCTTTATCTTTATATGCTAGTACTTTGATTTGATTGAGTGGTGCGATATCCAAAATTCTGTCTTCATCTACGACTGTCACAAGTCCCCAATCTAGAAGTAAACGAACAATACGATTTCTTCTCTGAACATCATTTACAGTCAGATTTGCGTGTTTACCATCCAGAGCAAACAACTCTTTGAAATGAACAATAAAGTATCTACCTTGCTTATGAAGAATATGACAAGATTGATAGAGTTTTTTCTCTTTACGAGATGCCACTCCAATACGTGTCAAAGTCTCACGAACCTTTAAGAAGTCGTCAGGCTCATTCAAAATCACTTCTACCATTTGGTCTTGAGACCATTCAACAGTAGGTTCTACCGTATTCATTTTGTTCCTCCAGTATCAAGTCGTTGTTTAATAAAGTTAATCTGATCTTTTGATAAAATTTTCAGTGCCTGAGATGCTTTTTCATTACTATATCCATAGTATTGTTTGATACACTCCAAGTCCTTGACTTTATCTTTATGGATCCAGGGAGAAAATCTCTTCCGTTTCCTTACAGTATTTAGATAAAATGAATATTGCATATCTTTATCTAAAGAATGATGAAGATTCATTTCATTTGTAAAAAGAATACAATCAATACTTCCAGATAAACATTTGTTGATAATGTATGGCAAATACTCACGGACACTATCAGAATCAGTTTCCATAATATTGTTTTTTGTCTGATTGATAGAGTTCAACCAATCTTTGAGTTCAATCATCAACGAGCCCCTCACTTTTTAATTTATTATAATTATAGCATCCATCAAAAGCAAATTGGATTTTTGGATTTTTGTTGTAATTAAAAAGAAGAAGTTCTTTACGTTGTTTTTGGTCTCTCATATATTCACCCACAGAACGCATCGTATAAGTCAAATCAAACTCGGCAGCATTCCAGTTTTTAAATCTATCTTTTACCAACTGATCTGAATTATAACTTATCAATTGATCCATATTATTATTATCGCAATCAACAGCAAACTTATCGTGATCAAATCCTTTGTGCATTGATCCTTTGTTGCCATAGAGATTATCCTTAATGTCATAAGGAGGATCAAGATACATAAAAACATTTCTGTTTCCATCCATCATATAATCATAAGAATAGTTAGTTATACGCCATTTAGAAATAAGTTGTGAATAATCCGGCAGTTTCTCAATACCACGCATACTGAAATTTGCATTAGATGCCTGTGGTGAAAATGATGAACTTTCGGTAAGACCACTAAAAGAACACTTATTTACAATATAAAATGCAACGGCACGATCAAAATTATTCACAGAAATATCACCAACCTTAACTTTACTTGAAAGAAATAATATCTTTGCCGATACCGGATCATTATAACTTGATTTTAAATCTGACAAAGCATTCTTCAAATCTGTTCCAAACATCTGAAGTTGTTGCCAGAAGTTTACAAGAGGTTCATAAAGATCATTTGCCCAAATAGTTAAGTCTGGATATTTTTTGGTAATATAAATTGCCACAGATCCACCACCAAGAAATGGTTCCCGAAACTCCTTATAATTTCTAAGATCTGGAAAGTATGGATCCATCTTTGTGACCGCCCTACTTTTGCCCCCAGGATATCTTAAACAAGTCTTAAGAGATTTCATTTAAAGTTACTCTCAATCATTATTTCTGTTAATGCTGCTAAAAGATTTATCTCTTGGTCTGCTACAAATGCCGATTGATATTGATATTTCGCCACAATAAGAACACAAGCAGCAATACTGGGACCATCCAGATGTTCATATAGAGCATCATACACCATACGAAGAATACTAGTGGCATCATTATCAAGGTTTGCCACAATCCATTTACGAACTTCCGGAAAGTTCTTTTCTTTGAGATATTTAATGAGATCATTTACTTTAACGTCAGAGAAAGTAGCAAGAATGGCAGAATCAATGCCACCAGATACGGAATAACGTTGGCATTCATTTAGGACTCTTCTCCAATCAGGAAAATGCTTATTTATCAGTTGAACGAGAACCTTATCATCTGCCTCAACTTTTTCTTGATCCAGAATCTTTTTGAGCCTTTCAAAGAACTTTGCTGCGATTTTTGGTCGTTCTTTGGACTTAACACCAAATTCGATAACGGCACATCGGGAATGAAGAGGTTCGATGATTTTGTTTTTGTAGTTACAAGTGAAGATAAATCGGCAGTTGCTATAAAATGCCTCAATATTCGCCCGTAAGAGGAGTTGAACATCGTTCCCTGTGTTATCACACTCGTCAATAATGATAACTTTGTGTTTGCCAGTTGCTTGAAGTGATACGGTCGAAGCAAAGTTCTTTGCCTGGTTCCGTACTGTGTCGAGAAATCTTCCCTCATCAGATCCATTAATGACATAAAAATCAACTCCTAATTCATTACAAAGTGCTTTGGCAACTGTTGTCTTACCAATCCCAGGAGGACCAGCAAGTAACAGATTTGGTATTTGTCCTTGATTCACAAAATCCTGAAATGTTTTTTTAATACTTTCAGGAAGAATGCAATCTTCAATTTTCTTCGGTGCGTATTTTTCTACCCACAAGAAATCATTATTCATAATTTAGATCCATTCAGGTTTTTTCAATTCAGAACTTGGGATAATTTCCCACCACTCATTCCCATCAAAAATATACAATTTAAGTGTATCCTTGTCAAGAAAAAAGTCACCTTTTTTATACGTCATACCCATTCTGGACGCCTTTGAGGCATACGAAGATAGTTATCCTTCACCCAAGGTTTAGATGCGATGTATCTTTTGTAAGCAGTAAAAGTGTCAATGCTATCGTCAAGTTTATATTCATCAGGCATAGCACGAACAAATGGAGTCACTTTATCAATCTTACCTTTAGGAAAGATGTAATAGGCATCTACAAGAGTTTTGTAGCACGAATGAGTTTTATTATACCGCAAAGTATATTCATCACACAAGTTCATTCCCCACTTGATTAACCAATAGGCATTATCAATAGTCTTTGCTGCCCATTGAGTACAAGGGTGATTACGGAAGGCACCCTTCTCTGTCTTGTAGGGGGTTCCATCGGTCTTGGGAAGAGTTCCATATCCGTGCCCCCATTTTTCTGATGCCACGATGGAGAGCATTTGGCAGCACTCTAAGGGCATCTTAACTACGTGTTTATCTGGAAGACAAGTGGCACTCTCGGCAGGAAATGGAGATGTGACGAAGATATTCATTCAAAAGTAGAATCAGGCTCCATAGCAATATAATACTTCAAATCTCTGTCGGTGCTTGTAAATCGTGATAAAAGTTTTTGTGAAATGACAACCTCATAGGCACCAGGAAGAATCTTGATATTCTCTACTTTAAAGTTAAATGTAAAGACACTATCGGTTTCTCCAACTACTATAGAAAAATTGTTTGACGTGTCATTCTTTTTATCTCTTACTACTAGTTTGATCACACCTGCATCACCAACAGCAGAAAGGTCGGGAAGTTGATAAATCGCAGATGCCTTGAGTAACTTATCTAACTGTTGAGTATTCAACTCAAAGCACACATCCTCACTCGGAAGAGTAATTTCTTTATCTGGTGGAATCACGATTACACTTGGATCAGCAAAGAAATACTTAGATCGCATTTTACCTTCACGAATCACCACATAACCATCATTATCAAAATCCAATTCGGCATTTTGGTGAAGATTAAGTCCATTTAGGAATTGGTTTAGATCGTAAATACCAAAGTCCTTTGGAAACTCTTCGGTAATCTCTGCTTCGGCAAGAATATTCTTCATCACAGAAATAGTGCGAAGTTTGTTTCCTTGCTTGAACAAAATTGATTGATTAATACCAGAAAAATTCTTCAGCAATGACAATGTTTTATCAGAAAGTTTCATAGTTTGATTTTTGAGTTTCATTATTAAATCCGGCAAAATGATATAAAAGAACACCGTAATGTATAATCTTCAGAGCATCAAGTTTTGACATTCCATCCTTCTTACCAAAACGAGAAGAATACTTAATGAGATTATCGCGGCAGAAGGGAACTCCATCGTCAATCGCATCAATCATATCCAGAACCTGAACCTTTGACTTATCAGAGGCATAGTGTCCACGGTAAGTTCCCTTAATATATTCTTCTACTACTTTCAGAGTCTTTCCTTCACCAAACTTCCAGAAATGATCTGAATTTAGTGATGGTTTTACCTCATAAGAAGTGGGAATAGTGTGGGAATTTAAAGAAAGAACATCTGGAGATGCATATGGATTTCCAGTTATACTAAAACCATCATCTTCCCAGTAGTTATCATAGTTAAAGGAAATGTGGTCTTCTCCCATACCACCAAGAAGATGACTTCCAGTAACAGATCCAGTAACAGAAGATCCAGCTGCTACTGCCGAATAACCTTCGGGAATAAGACTTTCATAATCGGTTTCAAAATTTTCAGTCATAAAGTTTCACAATCAAAGAGAGTTTTATCTTTTAGTATTATATCAGTTTGTTTTCATTTTGGCAACATAATCACGAAGAGCTTGCCGTTCTGCCAGAATTTCTTCATCGACTTCATCAACAGGCATCTTGAAATCCACATCAATCTTATCATAAAGTTCCAAGAATGCCTGTTTGGTTTCATCATCAAAACGATTTATACAAACCTGTATTGCCTTTGCTTTATCACCAAAAATGCTGTAGGCACGAATGATGTGAACGAGACGGCGGGTGCTGATGATTTCCTCAATACCACCATCATAGAAGGTCTTACGGATTACATCACCCCAATCAACAAGTCTCTTACAGAAATCACGATCCTCAAGACCAAGATCCAAAGAAATACCCTCTAAAATCTTTTGCTCAACAGCAGGAGCAGGATAAGATTGTTCAAAGGTCACAGGAAATCTTTCTAAGAATGCTTCGTTGAGCACATTAGTTCCGATAAACCTACCATCCTCAGAACCTTTACCTTTGGTATTTGCAGTTGCAAAAACATTAAATCCAACAGAGGGTTTTACAAACTTACCAATCTTTTTCAGAAAGACACCTTTACCTTCCAATACAGATTGAAGACAGAGGATTTTATTGGAGGCAAGATCAATCTCATCCAAAAGTAAAATAGCACCACGTTCAAGTGCTTCAATCACAGGGCCATTATGCCAGACAGTTGCACCGTCCACAAGACGAAAACCACCAATCAGATCATCTTCATCAGTTTCAATCGTAATATTTACACGAATCAATTCACGTCCAGTCTGAGCACAAGCTTGCTCCACAGAGAACGTTTTACCATTACCCGATAGACCCGTAATAAACGTTGGGTAAAAAATACGGGACTGAATAATTTTTTTAATATCGTTGAAGTTACCAAACTTGACGAAAGTATCATCTTTATCAGGAATAAGATTTTGCTCCAAAGCAGGAAGAGCAGCAGGAGAAGAAAAACTACGTTCTATTTCTTGAACCTTTTCTTGCGTCACTTCCAAGTTCCACTTACCACGAGAGGTTTTATATTTCTCAAGATTTTTTGTAACGGTTTGATAAGCACTTCCATTACTAGCACACCAACCACGAATGTCGGCACCAGTAATTTCCGATCCAAAAAGTGTTTTGAGAGAAGAAACGATATAATCGGGAGTCATTTTGAGACGGAGCATAGTGAGTAGTTTGTTTCAACTTTAGTCATTATAACAGCAATCAGAGTCTCAAAACCAACCTACTGGACGGTTTCTAAACTGTCTCTGATTTCACTCAAACGATTTAGACTTACTAAATGTCCTTTATATCCAGGATAATATTTTTCTACAAGAGCACCAATACCCATCGCAGTAATGGCACTGTCACACTTCAAATAAACTCTTTTATTCTTGTGATCTATTGCACAGGGCATTCCCCAAATTTCCTTTTTCATTTTAATTGATATTCAGGATACTTTTCTCTAACCTTAGATCTAAACCTTCCATTAAATGATGGGGGGTTTAGTTCTCTTTTTTGAGTGATCACTTTAGCATTATGATCAATAATCAAAAGTTTATCAATACTGTTAGGTTTTTTCATTAGGGTTCAATTGTAAATGTTTTGTTTTTAACTTTAGTATCAAACTCACCAGTTCTACCTGGTTTCATACCTCCTATACTAACATTCTTTCCCTTGCCTGGCCAAGATGTTTTAGAAGTTCCTTTTAGAGTTGAACTTCCTCCTGGTTTGCGTTGAATCAAAACAGAATCTTGATCGTATTTTTTACCTAACTTTTCTATTGCTTTTTTAAATTTTCTTTTACCTTTCTTTCCAGGAGTAATAATGTGTGATTTTTCTCCTACTTTTTTTTCTTCTGGAGTGCCCGGATTTTCTGTATATCTACCAGCAACTTTTGTAGGTCCTGGAAGACCGGCACCCCTAATATCTTTTTCAAGTTGTTTTGAACGTGCTTTATTTTCTGCCTTTGATTTGTCTCCTCTTTGAGCAGACATAATCGCCATTCCACCTTTCTTTGACTTACTCATCACACGAGTAAGAGAAGTCTCTTGAATAGAGTAGCATTCTAGCACAAATTCTTGAAAAGTCTTCATTTTAATCTTTTTAGGTATTTAGACAACAAGTTCCATAAACTGTCCTAGAACTTTCTTATTCAATTTTTTGATCTTAAGACTTTTTACAAAGGCACTTTTAATCTGTGACTTTGTGGCATCTTCGGCAACTTCAAATTCAGAATCTTGTGAGAGAGTGGATGCAGAAAGTCCAAAGTAGGCATCATAACTTGATTCTAAAATATTCAGACTCCGATTCTTCTTCCAATCAGATAAAATTTTATTATATTGAGGAGATAATTTGTTGTAATAAAGACTCACAAAATTTGATGTATCACGATTCTGAAGCACACGAATACCGATCATATTGACTGTCGGAAACTTATCCTTAAGATTTGATATCAAAACTTCAGTAAATTTATGATATTCATACTCAAACTTGTAAGTCGTTCCGATCTTACGATCACGAAGAAAAGTTTGTCCAGGAGAAATACCACGAACACCAATATAAGGTTCAGATCCACGTTTGACTTCAATATGATAAGGAAGACAATTTGCCTCACCATCAGTCAGAACTACACACTGAACTTTTTGAAGTTTATTTTCTCTCTGAAAATTGGGAAGAATTTGGTGTAGGGCAATCAGTGCCTCATTCAGTGGAGTGCTGGAAAGATATAATCGAGTTGGAGCAACATATCTACATCCACACCCATATGGATTACGAAGAGCAATAGTCAGTCTCCAAATATTGAGCATCTGATGCTCCAGAGTTTTCATATTCACTTTACTTGTAAGAAGATTCAATAAAGAAAAATCATCGGCAACATAAATCAATCCTTCTCGTTTTTCATAATGTGAAGAATAAACTTCTTGTGACGTTTTTGGACTTCTCCATTCATTTGTAAAGGCATAAACCTCAAAAGGAATTGAGACTTTTTTACAAAACCAGATTAGATTGAAAAGTTGCTTACAGGTGTCCTGAATAACTTCATTCATCGACCCACTCCAATCAAGAATAAAAATCAACCCGTGATTTTTACCATCAGGAATCACATTTATTTTCTTAAATAAATCCTCATTATACTTGTAGGTATGAAGACGTGCAGTATCAAGAACTCCTGTGCGAGCAGTTGATGTTCTGGCATAAGAATCTGCTGCCTTACGACACTCAAATTCCTTTACGAGATAATTGACTTCTTTTTGAGCAGAAGTCTTAAATTGCTTATATGACCTATCTACCTCTTCATATAAATCAAAGTTATGAGTTGTATCATTATTAGCATCAATATATTTTTTTTGTCTTTCGAAATTTTCATCAATATATTGATGAATCTCTGAATTTTTGGCAATTATAGTTTCTAGATTGAGATGTGGAAGTTCAACATAAACATTATCTCGGTTATCACTACTTACAAGACTCTCAATTTTTTCACGAAGAGCATCGGCAGTGCGAACTTCAGGTTCTTGTGAAGAAAGATCTGGTATTGTTTGATTTCCACTAGAATTTCCGGAAGATTCTTCTGGTTGCTGTAATTGTGGGGATTCTTGTTGATCGTTCTCACTTTCTTCGGTTTCTCCCATCTGTTCACCAGAAGAGGAATTACCTTGTTGTTCGGAATCGTGAGAATCTAGATTAGCAACCTTTTGTTGTTTCTGTTGTTCTTCCTTACAATACTCATAAAGTTTCTCTGCGGCAATAATCACATCTGTAAAAGTTTCACAGGAATCAATACACTCAATAATTTCTTTCTCTTTGGAATTAAAATTTAGAGGAGAAAGAAAATTACCAACCTTAAAGTAAAGGTTTGTTTTATCAGCAAGATTTAAGGTTTCTAAATCTTCGTCAGCAATCTGAAAGAAGTCTTCATCATTTAATTCTTTATATCCATTATAAAAAGTCTTTGCAAGTCCTGCATACTTACGTTTCATTAATTTTTCAATGCGGGCATCTTCTACAATATTCACAAACTGTTGAGGAATTGTAGTGCTTTCAAACCAGTCATCATCGGGAGTAAAGAGGGCATGTCCAACTTCATGTCCTACAAGCAAATCATATACGGTATTACTTGCTTTATCCCACAGAGGCAGAGTCAAAACACGAGTATGAACATTAAAACAAGCAGTCGCAACTTTCTTGTGCTCAACCACAAGATCTTCGGTAGCAAGCAGTTTTGCAAGTTGAGACTTGATTTCGTGACTAACTGGCATGAGTTTTGTTTTGTATACACTCATAATACAACGAAAAGTTGTCCTCTGGACAACTGCTGTGCCACCTTATAAAGTGTTTATATTATGATCCGATCCGACTAAATCCTTTTACTTTTTCAAATTTTATAACATTATCAAACTTATCATCTAAACCAGTTTTATGAGAGATTACAAATATATTAGCATCCTTTATTGTATATTTAATAATCTTAAGAAATTCTTCTGTTCCAAATCCATCTAAAGAACTATCAAATACTTCATCTAATATCAGAAGATTTGTATTTACAGAATTTTTAAATCCAGCAACTTCTCTCCAAGTAAAAAGAAGTGCCAAATCTATTCTCATCTTTTCACCCTCACTAAAGGAAGCATAAGAAAAATCTTCGTGAATTGGTGACTGAACTGTCTCATTAAACTCTTCATCAAGAGTAAAATTAATATAAAAGTCCATCATTTGTAAATACCGATTTACCTGCTGATTTATCAGGGGAAGATATTTCTTAATGATTTTAGACTTAACACCACCATCCTTCAGTAATCCATATGCAAAATCATAATAGTTAATGGAGTCTTTTTTAACTGCCAATTCATCATAGGTTTTCTGAAGAGTTTCTCTGAAAGACTCTAGTTTTTCGTGTTCAGTATTTTTATTTTTAAGTTGGTTGGTAAGTGTTTGAATTTCTGATTCAAAGTCTCTGATTTGTCTTTGACATCCAGAGATTTTAGTATTGTTTTGAGAAACTTCATGCGTGAGTTTTGTAATCTCCTTGGAAAGAATATTAAATTGACGCTCTCTTTCTTCTTCTGATTTGATAGTTTCCTCAAGTTCTTGATAACCCGATTGTAACTCCTTTGCTTTATTTTGAGCGTCTGTAATTCTATGTAGTCTAAATGTCTCATCAATCTCTTGAGTACAAGTAGGGCATACCGTATTTTCAGTAAAAAACTTGTGCTCTGTGGTAATCGTAAGAACCTTTTGTGAGATTTTACCTTTGAGATTTCCAAGTTTACGAAGTTTATCTGCGGCACCTGTGACTTCTTCTTGCTCTTTGATATACTTAAAAATACTTTCTTCAAGTGAAGAATTTTCTCTCATATAAATGCCAACTTCAGTATCTAAATTGGCAATCTTTTTTTGATTGTCATTTATCTTGGCATTTCCACGATTTTCCAACTCCTCAATAAAGTTTCTTTGCATTTCAACCTTATCAAAGAGAGATTCTTTTTTGAGTTCTAAAGTCTTTACTTCTTCACGAATCTGACGAATTTTTTCTTTAATTACTGTATTCATAGAAGAAAAAATCTTTATGTCTAAAAGATCTTCAATCACTTCTCTTCTGTGAGCCGCAGGAAGTTGCATAAAAGGAACAAAAGTACTGCTACCCAAAATTACAATTTGAGTAAAGGACTTATAGTTCATTTTAAGAATTGTTTGTTCTAACCACTTCTGCTGATCGACAGATGCGGATGCCTGATCCAAAACTTCACCATTTCGATAAATTTCAAAAATATTTGGTTTGATTCCACGAACAACCTTCCACTCGGTAGTTCCAATAGTAAACTCAACTTCTACAATACAGTCCTTTTCATTTACGGTATTGATGAGTTGTGGTTTATTAATTTTCCGAAATGGTCTTCCAAATAAAGAAAAAGTAAGGGCATCTAAAATTGTACTTTTACCAGCGCCATTTGTACCGACAATCAAATTAGTCGAATTTAGAGTAAAATCTATTTCCGTGAAATGCTGTCCTGTAGATAAAAAATTCTTCCATTTTATAGTTTTGAATAATATCATTTTAATATTTTGGTGGAATTACAATATCATTTTCAGTAATAACAATATAGTTATATTCATATTGTTCGCAGGTCTTTATTATTACTTCATCTTCAACTTCAATTACATGCATTTCTGGATAATCTTGCTCCTCCAACATCATAGCATATCTAACTGCATCATCTTCTTCTTCAAAAATATAGATGATTTTATCTCCGTTAGGGTTAAGTACAGAATAGACACCCTCATCCTCTTGTCCCAGAATTGTAAGTATAAACATTTTTAGACTAACTCACAGGCTTCCTGATATATTTCTTTAAACATTTTTTGAATTATTTTTTTGTCTAGATTTATTTCTGATTCTTCAATATATCTGTTCAGAACAGAAAGAGTATCTTCTGATTCAAATGCCTCAAAATTTTCATTTTCTTCAATTTGAAAGTTTTCAACAATTTTGAGTTCTGCCACATTTGAAGTATAAAGTTTATCAATAAATTTTTCAAACTTTTTAGTATTTGTTTTTTTACGAACAATCACTTTTACAATTTTATTTTCATATTCACGAGTATCAAATGTCTGATAGTTTGTATCTTCATAGTGAATAATATAATAAATTCGATAAGGATTATTTACAGGAGTATGTTCTAGTGTTTCGGTATCAAAAATATGAAATCCACGAGTATCATTTACATCATTCCAATACATTTCATAAGGATTTCCCAAATAAAAAACGACACCATTAGTAGAACGAGTATGATAATGCCCAGAAAATACTTTTGTAAACCCATCAAAAACTATAGAATCCATACCATCATCCATCGTATGTCCACGATAGGCTTCAAATCCATTCAATTCCAAATGTCCCATCGCAACCTTACATCCACTTTTTTTGATAAGACGTAAAGTTTTTTCTTCGTTATCGGCACATATCCAAGGAATCAAAAGAGTATTTAAATTCCCAATTTTAATTACCTCAGGATCACTATAAGTTTTGATATTAGAGTAATTTTGAAGTAGAAGAGATGGAGAATTTACATTATTCGTGTTCTTATAGTATGCATCGTGATTTCCCACTAACATATGAACATTATATTTTGAAAGAGGATCTAAAACAACTCTTTTTGTCCATTCTAAACTTTGATAATCAATTGACTTGCGACTATCAAAAGCATCTCCCATATGAATAACAGTTGTAATCCCGTGCTGTTCCAGTGTCGGGAAAAAAATGTTTTTATAAAATGTCTCAAAATAATCCTGAAAAAGTTTAGAACCTTTTCGGCAACCATAATGAGTGTCAGTGATGATTGCGACTTTCATTCAATAACGAAGTTTAGAGTGAATTCCATCCTTGATGCTATTGTAGTCTGAATAGTTTCCTATGTCAACTGTATTGTCATCGGTAAAGACCTCAGAGTACTCAGAACGTTCAAGAATTTTATTTTTAATTTCTAACTGACGTTTTTCTTTTTGAATACGACGAAGAAAAGCATAATGAATAATCTGTGTAAAATACGCAAATGGGTTCTGTGATTTCTCTGGGTCAAAGTTATGAATATACTGAACACAGTTTTCAATACCATCAGAAATCATATCTTCCTTGAACATATAGTTTACGAAGTTTGGTTTGAAAGAAAGATGATTTGCAATCTTCAAAAAACACTCACCAATATATCTTGGTATTTCTGATTTTGTATCCCATCCTTTTGATCTATCTTCTCTTGTTGGTTCTCTACCATACTTTCTAATAAAACTGATTTCAACATCCTCACGATACTTTGTGAGAGCAGCAAGAAACTCTTTATTATTGACATAATGTTCTGACCTTTTTCTTTTGGTCATAATGTTTGTGGTTATCATAAGTTTTACTCATTATTATGTAGATATTATAACACTTTTAAAAATAGTTGACAAGTTTCTCAAATCTGATAGAATAACCTTTGTGAGGGTTGAAAAGTTATATTAGCTACTTTCATAGAGCTTCTCTAAGATATCTTTAGCATCATTCACACTTGAAAGATATCCCATTTGACGATTAATGTTTGATTCATTATTTTTTCTCTTATAAGATTGTCTCAAATAAGATTGATACATTGCAATCATTTCAATATCATAAGATTCAGAAAGAGTCAAAACATCATCAAGTTTGATAATAAACATATCTTCTGTTGTCGTCTTTAACCAGGGTTCTATCTTATATCCAGATTCACCACTTCTACTTTTATATTCAGAGATTACAATTGGGTTTGAGACAATCAAAAAAGTTCTCTCTTCCTCTTCTGAGGCTGCGACTTTGGCAAAAACTTCTTCACCAGACTTAAGTTTGAGAGTGCAGTAAAAATCTTCCTCTATCATTTTTTTAGTTTTATTGTGACTATTTCATAATTAAAGTTTTCTTCATTATATATTTTGATTCGTTCTATCAAATGATTGAGTGTATAATTCTTTTTTGAGTTATAAGTACAATCATCGGCAATATCATAAAGTGTTGCTTTGACTTTATCTTTACCTTTACGAAGAACTCTTCCAATACTCTGAAGATTTCGTATTCTTGATTTACTTGGTGAGGCAAAAATTACATTATGTAGATTTTTGATATTAATACCAGTGGAAAATGTTCCATAGGAAGCAACTATAATCGCATTTTTTTCTTTTTCAGTAATCTCACGAACTAATTCTCTTTCTTCAGCATTCACTCCACCGTGAATAAAAAAGACTTTACGATCACTTTGCTTATTTTTATTTATATTTTCGTAAAGTATTGCTCCATGTGTTTCTACTCTTGAATATAATACCAAAGTGTTTCCCTTTAGATCTAAAGTCAAGTTTGTGATAAACCTATTTCTTTGTTCGTGAGAAATGAGATATTGTATTTCATCTTCATAGACATCAAACTTTTGAGGAGGATGTTTAAGGACAATACACTGAATATCTAACTGTGAAAGATGACCTTGTTTCATTAACTCATCAGTTCTCGTAACTTTATAAGAAGGACCAAACAATCCCTCTAAAACCCATTTGTGAGTCTGAGTACCATCAAGAGTACCGGTAAATCCAAAACGATATTTTGCGTGATGAAGTTTAGTCATAATCTGAATCAATGACTTGCTCTTGAATAAATGAGCTTCATCACCTATAATGACATTATAATCCTCAAAGAAAGATCTTTCTAATTTATAAATAGACTGCCAGGTTGTAATTGTGACTGAGTGTTCATTTGTCTTTTCTCTACCAGAATAAATCTTGTGACAGTATGATTCAGAATCCCAACCATAATCCTCAAAGTCCTTATACATCTGCTCTACAAGAGATGTCGTTGGAACAACTAAAAGAATTTTTTGCCCTTTATCTACATAGTATCTTACGATTGAATAAATCATCAGAGATTTTCCTGAGGCAGTGGGTGATATCAGCAGTTTTCGATTATATTTTAGTGCATCGTATACTCCATTTACTTGATAATCACGAGGAGTATGAGAGCAAATAGAACTCATATAATCTTTTACACCCTCTAATGATATTCCTTCATTTATCTCAAAAGGTTGCCCATAAAATTTATTATTTTCAAATTTATATGTGTAATTGAATTGTTCACAAAAATTTATAACTTTATCTAAAAGACCCACATATATTTGCTTACTTCTAATATCGAATAAGTGTATTTCACCATTCCAATTTCTTCCCCGATACTGGGGCATAAATTTTGCACCGGGAACTTCAAATTTGAAATGATCTCTCAGTTCATATTCAATATGAGGTTCTGTTTTTATTTTTAAAAATACTTCGTTAGACTTAGATATAATGAGATTTTCTGTAGTATCTGTCACAAAGATTCATATGTCTATAAGTATTTATTTACCCCAATCCAGCATTAAATCGTAAAAATTCTATTGAATTTTTAATTTGATATGTGCGATTTTGAATGACTTTTAATATGCTTTCAAGATAATATAGTATTGTATCATAATAACAAATTTTCATATTAATAGATGAAAGTTTATCATCTGCATCAAGATATTTTTGCATAGTTTCCTTATCCCGAATTTTCTTTGGAAATGGATTCTCTATATAAACATCCGGGTCTGCTTTTCCAGAGAAATATTCATACCTTTCGTGATAAATATTTTTCTTTTGTTGCTCTGCTTTTTTTCTTAAAAGAAAAATTGTATTATAAAGATCAAAATATTTTGCGTGAAGAACTGGTATATTTAAAGATTCTGTATGAAGATTATCTGGATCTATTTTTGCGTCCTTTTCCCACATCTCTTGAATTTTTTCAAGATCAATACTCATAATGGAGTTCCACTTAAATCAGTTATATTGTAGATAGTATACTTGAAACTCACCTCTGCTGTAAAGTACTGAATGTCAGAATCAGTAGCAGTAAATGCTAATGTTGTCAACGAATATGGAAATAAATCATTAAATCTAATTTGAAAATTTGGAACAAAATTGCTGTTTAATATTTGAAGTGTTCCATCAGAATATATATCCATCGATTTTTGAACATACTTTGAATTCGTAAATCCATTATTTTGAAGATTATAAATCTCTTCCAATTTTTCTGGATATCCCAAACCACGAATCCAATTTTGAATCTCCATATAATTTTCAAGATTTTCATCTACCATAAAACGCAGATTCAAGTCCCCAAAAACAATTTTATCTCCTGGAGTATCAATATCTTTTAAATATGTTGGTTGAATTGCAATTCCAAGAGTTAAATCTGGAATATTTGCTTCATTACAAAAAAATGCAACTTTGGGACTTCTTTTTAATGTGAACTTAAATCCACTTGGTGAAAGAAAATTGCGATTTTCAATTTGACCTGATGTAGTAGATGCCATTTTTTTAAATATTTAGATAAAAAAAAGGGACCCATATAGGTCCCTTTGAAAATTTGTGAGAAAGACTCACATTAAATTCTTAACTGCAACTCTACGATAATAACGGTTGGCATTAACTAGAAGTCTTCCTAGACCCTGATCAGTTCCTTCTGCGAATGGGTTAGCAACGAGACCATAACGGGTCTTGAAACCAATTTTTGGTTGGAAGGAATTCTCACCAACGGCACGAACCATTTGGAGAGGTACATAAGGGCAATAGAAGAGTCCGGCATCATAAGGAGAAGAACCCTTATAACCAACCACATAATACTGGTTACCTGGAGTTGCGTTAGCAGAAGTCAGGTTAGCAGAATATGGGTCAATATATACACGGAATTTGCCCATCAAAGTACCAGCAAAAGTATTGCCAGTGTCATCAACGTTTAGGTTAGAATTCAGAGCAGGAGTATAATCGAGCACACCTGCCATTGTGAGTGCTGAAGCAACGTCAGCAGAACACATTACGATGTTGCCCTTTCCACGACGAGTTCTTTGTGCGATTGCGTTAGCATCACGCTCGATTTGGAATAGTAGACCCTTGAACTTCTCAACTGACCAACGACCGTTGGAATCAACGTCAAGGTCAAAGATACCAGCAGTTGCTGTATTTTGAACAGCGCCTTGCTCAGCAACCTTGTAGATGGTTCTGATAACTTCGCGGTTGATTTCGGCAAGAATCTCTGTTGAAAGAATGTTTGCCAATTCCGCTTCGGCATTCAGACCGTGGATTGCCTTGAGGTCTTGTGCGAGTTCTAATGAATACTCAGCCTTGAGTGCTCTGGATTTCGCAGTCACAGTTACTTTCTCGATCGAGAAAGCCATTTGATTGAAGGCATCGTTGCCTGTACCGTCAAGGTTTTCTGCATCACCAGTAACCATTCCCTGACCTACGTTATAGGCAGTAGAAGTTGCAGTACCAACGGGGTTGAGAACTGAAGGGTTAGTTCCACTTTGAGCAGTGGTACCAATACCAGCAGCAGTATCACTGAATCCTGCAGATTCGTCACGACCAGCATCCTGACCAGAGAATGCGGAATCTACTTCATTGAAGAATGTTTCGGTTCCAGACTGGTTGGTATAGCGTGAACGCATTGCGAAAATGAGTCCAGTAGGACCACTCATTGGTTGTACACCAGCAAGGTCATATGCGACCAGGTTGGGCATTGAACGACGGATGAGTGAAATCAATACGGGATCAAAACCAGCAGTAGGTCCGCCAGCAGCAGCACTACCACCAAAAGCACCAGAAGCACCAGCAGCATTGCCACTGTTGGTTGGTGACTCCATCAACATTGATAATGAACCATTATCAAATGAGGATTGCTCTCTTAAAAATCTTTCTTGGTTTTCTAGCAGAACTGCGGTTACTGCTCTACGATGAGAATCTTTGATTGAATCAAGACCTTCATAGTCGAGAAGTGGTGCCCACTTGTTCTGCAATTGTTCGGATTGGAACATTTGCTTTTACCTTTTGTAAGTGAATGTTTGTGTTTGAATTATGTTAAATTCAATTATTTGCTAAATTTTGAAAGTGTGTTTAGATATGCAGACATAGAACCTGAGACAGATTCTGGTGCTGAATCTAACCCCTCAGAAAGGGTTTCGGTTTTAGCATATGGAGAAATCATTTTTGTTGGAAAATAAGATTCCTTTAGTGTCTCCAGTTTTTCACGATATTCTGCTTCACTTTCAAACTCTACACTTTCGGCAAGTGAGGCGAGCTTCTCTTTCTGAGTGTACGCAAGACCCTCAGAAATTTGATCTAAGATTCCATCAGCAACCGACTCTGCGAGACGACTGTTGAGTAAAACGTTTTTCTCAATCTGCTCGTTGAGTTTCGTCTCCATATCATCAAGTTTGTTTACCATGCTCTCTAGAACATCATATTTATCGTCAGGGATTGATACATAATGTTCTTCAAAAAGTCCTTTCAGACCAGTCAAGAAGGACTCGGTGAGTTCTTCTTTCAGACCCTTTTCAATTGAGAGTGTGTTTTCAGCAAACCACTCATCAGCAACATATTCAAGATAAGAATCTACACGATCGTTTAGTGCTTCTTTAATTTCTTCAATTTCTTCTACAAGTGCCTCAGCATATCTGATCTCAAGAGATTCTTTGATTTCACTAATTTTTGATCTGAGTGCAGATTCAAAAACAAGTTTTGCCTTTTCTCTAAACTCTTCGGAGAGTTCTTCTCCACCAAGCAGAGCATTTACATCTTCTTCAAGATCAAACTCTTCTTCTAGGTCCTCATCATCTTCCTCTTCTTCATCTTCTTCCTTTTTACTTTTCTTACCATTTTTCTTGGTATCTTCCTCTTCTTCATCCTCTTCATCTTCTTCTTCTTTGGCTTCTAGAAGTTCTTCATCTTCTTCATCATAATCAGCATCTTCTTTTGCCATACTCTTCATAGGATCTGCACTTTTGGCACCCTTGTTAACAACATCTCTAACTTGCTTGAGTGTTTCACCAGGGGTCTTAAGTTTTGCAGAATCATCATCAGAACGATAATTTTCGGGTGTAGGACCACCTAAATCTTCCCAACTACCAGTTTGACCGGGTGTTGAACCACTCAAGTGACTCATTGAGTCTGGTGCCGATGCATTAGCATTCACAGCAGTTTTGGATTGCTTTGTGCCTACTTCCATTTCTTGTAAATCTCCACGAGACATTTGAACTCTCCGATTTTCTTTTTATGAAATCTATATTTATTTATAATTTAATAATTTACAACGAATTTAGAAAATCGTTGAAAATCTTCAATCTATTTTCTTCTAGTTGTTTTTGTGAAACTAATGTATTTATTCTTTTATAAGTTTTCTTTGCAAATTGCTCACGAAGCACTCCACCGTCCCATACCCATTCTTTACCTTCCATAATCCCCTGAACAAAAGCATCAGGTGCAGATGGATCTGCTACGATATCAGCGGCAGTTGCGAGCATAAAATCTTCACCAACTTCACTATAACCATTTTGAGTTGGTCTTAGTGAACCAATACCACGAGAAGAAACACCGAGCATCACACCTTCTTTGAGAAGTGCTTCGGCAATCTTACCCATAGGAGTGGAAAGAATTTGTGCTTTACCAATAAAATTATTACCCTCACGATAAAGTTCTGTAATTTTATGAGAAACTCTATCCAGATTGACTGTTGGACCATCTGGATGTCCGAGTTCACCAAGAGCACGACCTTTATTTACATATTGTTCTGTATATCTTTTGACCTCACGTTCCATCACTGGCATACGATAAATTCTTTTATTCCGATTTGGTTGTTCGGTCTGAAGAAATGGTCCTTTGATATAGAGAGTTTTTTTACCGTTTCTTTCTTCGGTAATTACTTCTACTGATTCAATCTCTTCGGTAATAAGTTTCATCAGGCATCTCCGGAAATTTGTACTTGTTGATAATAAAGAGTTCCTGCACCAACTCCATACGCAGAAACTTTATTTGATGTAGTCACGGACGCATCTGCAGATGAGAATGCTGTTACAATACCACTTGAGTTATAATTAACGGTCATTCTTGACTGAAAATACCCAGCAACTCCAGCAGAAGTATCAACCGAAAGAACTTGTTGATGTGTAAAGTTGTGGTATGTTGAACCACTCAAAGTTATATAATCTCCAACACCAAAAGGAACTTGAGTTCCTTCAGGCACAGTCACGATTGTTGTAGTTCCTGTTGTGACTCCAACAACACGATTAGATGCCTTTGTAAGTGCAAGTGTTGCAGTTCCACCAGAGGGAACATAGTAATCAGCATTAGTAGCAGAGGGAGTTGCTCCAACGGCAACAAATGCAGCACCACCTACAGCAACGATTCTTACAACACTTGATTGAACCGAAAATGCTGAAGATGTTGATGCAGTTCCTGCTGTGAAGTTGAATGAGGATCCAGCCCCAACTGGTCTATGAGCCATTATTTTATGAGATACACTTTTAGTTATTTATAAATTAACAATTATAACGTCTTTTATACTGACACTACATTCACAATAACTGATGGTATTGCTGAAACCACACCTATTACAATATAAGCAATCATTAATATTTACGCTAACTCCTTACAGGTAAAGGCAAACCACACATCTAACTTAGTGCTATTATCAACTCTTTTCATACAAAGTGTAAGCATATTTGGATTTGCTCCACCATACATAGTTGACGGTCCTTCATCATTTGAAGTATTTTTTCCAATAATAACTCCACTATGTCTCATAACAGAAGTATTTTGTGTGAAGGTATTTCCCGCATTACTACTATACTTATCTTGATATACTCTATATTGTAATTTTGTTCCTAGTGAACTCCAAGCCGGAATTGCTGCTCCAGCAATATTAATATCACCCTCATACCACTCATAGATAATGGTGCTTTGATTGGCATTATTATTTCCAATTTCATATTCTATAATTTCTGCCAAGTCTGATGTAGTGGTTCCAGAACTATTCACTCTAATACTCATCACAGGTCTCATAGTATCATCCATAGTCCAACCACGATTTGTATTTGTTGCGTGATTGTTAAATGAATATAAACTACCTTCAGATTGTTTGATAACTATAATATTATTGAAAGTTGATATACCTACTGGAAGATATGAAAGATTTAGATTTACTGTTCCAATGCCAATTGGAAGATAAGGAACACCAAGATTTTCTAAAATACCACTCGAACCAACTTCTGTAATGTGATTGTGAATTGGATTTTGAGGAGAACTTGTAACACTTACAGTTGTTCCTACATTTACATCACCAGTAATTGTAATATTAGAAGAACCTAATGAAACTGGAAATGGATTAGAAAAACTTACTAATGTATTCCCCGCCCCCGTAAGGATTACAGATTGTGATGGTTGTGGAAGAGGATTATAAGACATTATACTAAGAACCAATTTTGACTATTATAAAAATAAGTTAGGGATTGGTGATTGATATTCATAATCACTGAAGTATCATTTTCAACACTTTTACCAATACCTGCCTGAACTGTAATACTATATGTAGATATATTATTTCCCTCATCTTTGACGATGATTTTTTTTCCTATACTTGGAGATGTTGGAAGAACTATTGTTACAGGAACACTTGCATTTACTCCAATATAATCATCAGTATCTGTTGCCTGATAGTATGTAGTAACTCCTGTGATGGATACAATACTTGTAATACCAACACCATCAGCAGGGTCTCCTACCCACTTATTCAGAGACGCATTATATTTGAGAAAATAATTATCGGTCTTTGCAGTATTTCTATCAACATCATCAAGAAACTCTAAACGAGTTTCACCACCTCCACCTAATGTAGAAAGTTGCTGTTGAATACGATTGAGAAAAAGTTTATAATGATTTTGTAAGTCATCAAGTGTTGCAAAGTTTTGATTAAGAGGAGTAAGATGGTCTGATGTTTTTTCTTGGGGTAGAATATTTAAGAGACCTTCTGTAAGAACTTCTTCTTTAACTGATTTCTTTTCTGCTTTTGATAAACGATCATAATAATCTGGCAACTCATCAATATGTTGAGATGCTATGGTAGTTGCTAATTCTATATTTTTTGTATGTTCTTTCTCTACTTTTGTTCCTTTTTTGAGTTGATTTTTAATTTGAGATAAAGGAACTTTATGCTTCTTTGCTAATTGCTCTGGAGTTTTATGTGGTTTAAGTTGTTCATTAAAAATTTCATCAAAGAAATTATCTCCAACAAGAGATTTAAATTCTTCTTCTTTTTGTATCTTTGCTTCTACAACTACGTTAAAAAAGTCTGATAGACTTGCCATTTATCACTCTTCATCGTACTCTTCATCTTCACTCTCGTCATCACCAAACATTGCGGATGATACAACGGGACGAAAAGCATCAATTCTTTCTGCTGACTTGGAAAATAGCATATCTTTGATCTTATCACTGATTTGTGATGGTGACTCATCAGCAACAATCATATCCATTAAATCATCCATTTTATTACCATTAGACATAACTGCTTCTATTTATATCTCTCCACCCTTCGGCATTTCCATTGCTTTTTGCCTTGGTGAAACGATTTGTTCGTCACCTTTTAAATCTGGCTCCATCACCGGTTGACCCAAATCCATTTGAGATGTTGAATCCATTGGCATTCCTGTTGCTGGATCTATAGGTTGATTTGGATCGGGAATAATACCATTTTCAATTTCTTTTTTAATTAAATTGTCCTGTTCAATAATCTCAATATCAGTTTGACGAAGAATATTTCTTCTTACGTAATCCTGTGAGAAATACTTACCAACATATGGTTCTGCTGTTGCGACCATCGCAAGTCTTTCATTTAACAATTCCGCATTCTTTAATTCGGCAAAATGATTATCATATAGGAAATCATACTGAATATGTTCATTCATTATTTCCCAATCTTCTGGAGTAATAATGTTCTTTAAAATCAATTGAGTCTTAAGCATATCACTAAACATTACAGAAAATCTTTTTCTTAAACGAGCAACAAATTTACTAAATTTAACTTCATCTCTTAAGATTTCTGATGAACGACCAAGATTAAATCCACCTTCTCCATCCATTCTTGATGTGGGAACATTAAGAGAACGGAAAAGTTTTTTCTTAAAATACTCAATATCTGTGATTTCACCAAGATTCTGTCCACCAGGAAGTGTAGTGATTTCAGTTCCTCTACCACCTTCACGACGAGGTAACCAGAAATCTTCAAGCATTGCCATAAACTTCTTATCATCACGAATTTCTCCAGTTGCAGAATCATACACTTGCTTATTACGATATCGATTCATTACATCACGAAGATATTGCTCTGCCTTTACCTTTGGAAGATTACCAACATCAATATAAAATATTCTTCTTTCAGGAGCACGAGAGAGACGATATATTACGAGACTATCCTCAATCATTCTCAATTGATTAAGAGACTTGATTGCCTTATGAAGATATGAGAGAGTTGACCCTTTATTGCGATCTACTAAACCAGAAGTACAGTAAGTAATGGAATCTTTTGACATCTTGATTCCACTAGAAGAACCTCCAAGTGCTCCTGGTGCTGGAGTACCTGTTGGATATGTCATTTTTGGATTATATATGAAATATTCCTCAATTTCAGGAAACTCATAGTCCATTGGATTATCAACATTTCTGTTTGATAATTTATACTTATCATTATCTGTCTTTTTTGCCTGACGAACATATCTCATCTTAAGTGAATCAATATATCTCATCTCCTGAATTCCCAATTCAGGTCTCTTTAAATCAATTACTTTGTGATAATATAATCTCCCATCAATATACCAATTTCTATAAATTTCGTGAGATTTTTTATCAAAATCTAAAAGTTCTAAAATGTATTTAAATTCTTTTCGTATTTTGTTTTTAATTCCATCACTTGCGCTTAAATTTGAAAGTTCAATTGTAATAGGACTATCATCTGTGTCTGATACAATTGCTTCATTTACAACATCTTCAATTGCACTATCACATTCCGGGTGTAGTGCCATCTCACGATATCTTTTGATTAAATCATATTCTGTGCGATATACTCCCTCAATATCTACATAAGAACCAAAAAAACCACTAGTCAAATAATGATCAACCCCGTCCTCATTGTTAGGAGGAACGGGGGAAACTACAGTGGGAGATACTGGTTCACTATTTTCAATTGAGAATCCAAATAACCTTGCCATAATTTATTTAATCAGTTTATACTATTTATTGACCCTATCAATTGGTCTTTTCTGCAGGATACCAGTAATTCACTTGGAATTCAACAGTAAATTCTTCAATCGTATCTGATGTATCAAAGGAAAGATCAATTGCAGAAATGTTAGTTGGAAAAATATCTTCAAATATATATTGTTTGGCATCGGCAACACCACTAGTGCTTGATGCTGTAATTGTTGATGCACTTCTGCTCAACTGAGTCACTGTTGCATTTGCCATATATGTGGCAGGATCGGTAGTACCACTTGCATCCTTATATTGAGCAATATGTTGCATCCAATCTTCCATAACTTTTCTAATCGCAAAATCGTTGTCATTAATGACGGTAATTTGCCAGGTATCAAAGGTTCTATCACCAGCAACCTTAAAAATTCTTCCACGAAAAGGAACATCAATAGATGCAACGTTTGATGCAGGTAGGTTAGCTGCCTTACATAGTACTACAAATTTTTCAGGAAGAATTCCTGCTGGTGTTGGAATGTTGCCAATTGAAACTTCAAACAGATTAGGACGAGCACCACCACCAACGAGTGCCGTTTTAAAATCAGTGATAGTCTTTTGTGTTGCCATTTTTGGATTCTCCTTTTAATTTATTTATTTTAATTAAACAGTTCCAGCAACTTCTTCAAAACTAACACCAGTACGAGTCGCAACAAAAGTGAGAGTTACATAATTAATTGACTTTGTTGGTTTTAGGAAGATATCAGCACGGAATTCATTGTTATCAATCACATCAGGAGTGTTGTTTGAGGTATCGCAAACAACCAGGAATCCGTAGAGACCTCTCTTTGCTTCTACATCACGAAGGTATGGTTCAACAATATTCTTAAAGTTTGCTCTGGTAAGTTCATCATTCAATTCGAAGAGTTGTGCCTGTGCAGCTCTTTGTAATGTTTGTTCAATTGTAAGGAACAAACGACGAACATTAATTCTATCAAACGCAGATGCATATGAAAGAGCAGTCTTGTCTCCAAAAAGAAGAGTTCCAACTCCAGGTTGAGTTATGATTGAGTTAATTCTTTGTGGATAAAGTTGGTCTCTTTGTGCCTTATTTGGATTATATGCTAGTTTAACTACATTATTTAAAATTCCTCTTTGCTGACCCGCAGGAGAGAACCAAGGATATGCAACAATATTAGTGCGAGTCATCAGACCGGCAATATCAGCATTACAAGGAATATAACGGAACTGATTGTTGAATCTATCATAGGTATACTTATATCCACTATCAAAGATTGCATAAGATGATGATTGAAGTGAACTGAAATATTGAATCAGATTTGTTGTTTGAGTCGTAGTATTTGTGATATTAACCAAGTTTGCTCTGTGTGGACCAATACAAGCAACAGCATCTCCTCTTGAACCTGCAAGAGAAATTAAATAATTTGCCTTTGCCTGTGAATCAACTTCATTTGTAAGACCTGGACCCATAATGAAATAATCAACTTGAATCTCATCCTTATTACTAAAGAGTTGATATGAATCAATCAAATCTCCAAGAGATGCCTGCATTCCATTAGAAGCAGAATAATCAACACCTCCCGCAAGAGTATATGATACATTTCCGATTGAAGAAAAGGTGATTCCCTGTGCATTTTGTCCCCAGAGACCTTGTGAGGTTGTATATGGAGTAAATGCTGTACTGAACCCTACTGCTCTTGGAGCAGTTCCGTAATATAAATCAGCAGCACTGGAAGGATTGCTTCCTGCATAAATTTGAGAAGAGAAGTCGGCAAGAAACTGTTTATACCAAATTTTTTGAGGAGAATTTACCGCAGAAATTGAATCAAATGCCTTGGAAAGACCTACAAATTTTTCAATAATTGTTCCCGAATTTCCTGTAATTGTTCCTTTGTCATCAACAATTGCAATATTGAGAGCATCGTTTTTACCAGCTCTATCGAGTGAATATTGGTTTGTAACTGGTTTTGGTGCAATCGACTTCCAATAAATTGTGGAATTTGTGAGACCAAGAGTTTGTTGTCCGTACCAATCAACAACTGTAGAAGGAGTAATCGGAGAAGATGCAGATGTTCCAGTATTGATTCCAGAATTATTAACGAAACGAAGAGAACTTGAAGTTGAATATGATGCAGTGGAAGAATTTTCTGCATAATCAATTAAAGTTTCTGTATTACCAGAAGAAACTCTAGAAACAATTCTTACATTAATCGTACTATTTCCATTCGTAGCATCAGTAGTAACACCGGTAATAATACCCTTCAAATACCCATTAAAGAGTGATGTTGTTCCTGATCCGGCAAGAGCAATATTTGTGAGTGCAGTCGTAACACCAAAACCAATAGTTGCTCCAGCATTTGATGGGTTGGTTGTGGCAATACCAATTGTCTGATCTGCTAAATTATCAATAAAACAAACTTTTAAATTATTTGCCCAAGTACCTGGATTCTTTGCTGCATAAGTGAAATTATTTCCGTCCGAATGATTATTTGTATAATCGTCATAATTTTCAATTTTTAATGCTGAAGTAGAAGCAGCTCCAACTCCGGCATTTGCATTATTCAAAGTTGATCCATCGGTTCTTACAACCTTAAGAACACCACCATAAGAAAGGTATGAGGAAGCACTCATCCAATATTCATACTGGGAATCTGTTGAGAGTGGTTTTCCAAATACGTTGATTAAATCTTGTTCTGTTGAAATATCAATTGGATAATCTACTGGTCCAATTGGAAAGGGTCCTGCAATTGCACCAATATTATCAAGTACATTATCAGCTCTTCCTACCGTTAAATCAACCTCTCTGACGAGTACGCCTGGAGATAATTGAGGAGTCGCCATTTTTTTCTCCGTAAATTCTCAGTTTATCTAAGAAATATTTATCAAATCTTTTATTTACATATAATTCCACATAAAGGATCGATCACCATACTCATCAGTAAACCAACGATCACCATCAACATCAGTGAAACTTGTTTCATCCAATCCATCAGAAACAAAACCAAACGGAGCCATATCCTGTTCTATTTGATTTTTTTGCTCTTCATAAAGTCTTTTTCTTACATCTTGATCTGTGAGTTCTTTAAAATAGTCTTGTGCTACTAACCAGGCATAAATGACTAAACACATTGCTAAGTCATCGTTACATCCTTCTTCTGCCTCAAATGAATTATGTTTTTGAATAAATGTGGTAAGTTCACTCATAATTTCATAATCATTAAAGTTTAACTTATCTTCTTCAATCATAGTTTTGAGATTTAAGCACCCAATTTTTTTAACAGTTTTAGACATTTTTACTCCAAGTTGAGTTTTCTTTCCAGAAAATCCCTGTCCTACAATTTGACCTGCTCTTCCTCTCATAGAGCACATCAACAAATTACTATACTCCAAATCATACTGAAGAATACTTGCAACTTGATCTCCAACATCATTAACTTCACATAATATAAACGCATTATTATAATTTTTTGCTACCTCATAAATGATATTTGGAAACATCATCGGTTTAATTTCGTTGTTTCGGTATTTTGCAACAACTTTATGAGGAAACTGTGTAATATCAACAACTACAAATGCCGAATAATCAACTCCTACTCCTCTAGCAACGTCTACAGTGATGACGTAATCACATTCCTCATTCGCATCCACATAAACATCTAAACCAGCATTGCGGGTCTTAGGATGCTCATAGACGAGTGATCTGAGTTTGCTTGGTGCAATCAAAGTATCAACTGAACCAAGAAACTCACACTCGAATTCAACTTTGAATTGTTGCTCACTTGTGTTAGCAATTGTCTGTGCCTTCCAGGCAGAATCTCTACCAGGAACTTCACTCCAGTGAACATCTGTAAAAATATATTCATTCTTTCCTTTTTCAGCATCGTGCCACATACGGTAGAAATGATTCATACCATGTGGTGTTGAAACTATGATGACTTTTGTATTTTTACCCGCAGTAATCGTAGGATAAACCGACGCAAAAAATGAATCTGCAATATGATTTGGGACGAACGCAAATTCATCCAAAAAGAGAATATTAAAAGACATACCACGAACCGCAGAAGCAGAAGTAGAAGCAGCCAAGATTTTACTTCCATTCTCCAATTCCAGAGAACCTTTGTTCCAGGAGATAATTCCTTGTTGCATCCATTTTGGTAGATTTTCATATGCTGTTTGTAATCTATCTAAGAGTTCTCTTGCTGTTGCTGCCTTGTTTGCAAGAATACCTATGTTTACATTATCATTAAATACTGCATAATGAAGAAGATATGATACGACAGTAGTGCTCTTACCGGTCTGTCGCGGCATCTTACATATATTAAATCGATGTTTATGAAACCTTTCAACAAGTTTTTCTTGAAATGGATACATTTTAAATGGTTGTAAACCATGGTCCAAAGTCACAATTTTTACATAATTTTTTGCAAAAAATACAGGGTCTTCTTTACATTTGATAAATTCAAGAATTTGATCCTCTGTAAATTCAATTGGTGTATTTGCCTTTTTAAGTAAAGGATTACCAAGATAAACGTCAGCACTCATATATTAATTACAGTTCCAACGACGAAGTGCTTTATTTATTCTTGAATCTGGATCTCGTGCAGTTTTTGCAGAAGTAAGTTTTGACTTCATTCCTTTCATACGACGGCAAAATGAAGCACGACGTTTTGCTCTTTTACCAGTAGGATTCTTTTCAGTTACTGCAGTTTGTAGTTTTGAACCTGGATTCTCACGACGATATGCATTCACTGCTGCTTGACTCAATCCATCAGTTTTATCTTGACGATTAACTTTTTGCCAATCTTCTTCAATCTCAACTTCCTCACCAATTGTTTTAGAATTAAGAAGATAGTTTTTTGATTTTGAATTTACAACTTGAATTAGTGGCATTCCAGGTTCAATTGTTGAAACTTTATATTGAAGAACTTGAGAACCTGGATAAATTTTTTGTATCTCTGTTGTAACATCTTTCCTGCTGGGCATTCCAATTTGTGGAAAGAACATTCTGATTGAATATGTCTTTCCCCTCCAGTTCAAAATTACAGCAAGAATGTTTCCTGTTTCTGCTTGTAAACGAGTTGACTCATCAATCAATTCACCATCTGGTTCATAAGAATTATTGAGACCTCTTTGACGTTTATTCCAATCCATATAAGATTCACCGGGACGTAACTTCTTAGGATCTGATTTTGGTTTAGGATAATCTTCACGAGCACGTTGATTTGGTCCAGGACCACCAAGTCTTCTATCTATTTTTGGATCTGGATGCCAAAAATCACCTTCATAAACAATCTCTTCATTATTGACTTCACCACTATCAAGATAATCTGCTGCAGTATCAATATAATCTGCTGCTTTAGTAATTTTAGATTGTACCCAGGCTTCAATATTTCCTTCGCCTCTACCCACCTTTGCTTGAAGTCTTTTTACAGCATTAGCAATAGTTTTAAGTTCAGATCTTGCCATTGAATATTCATGATCTTTAATAGAAACTTTATCCCATGCCTTTCCACCATAAGAACATTCAGATCTTGATTCTTTTTTATCACATAATGGACAGTATCTTTCTTCTTCTTGCATAGTTGCCTCCGACGTTGTTCCCCAATTTGCAGCACCAACTTTACGACATTTGACAAGTGCTCCCGATGCATATGCACTTGGCCAAACACTATATCTTGATTTTACTTTAGTATAACAGGCATCTTTTTTACCACTTCCTTTGCCTGGTTTGTCTTTTTGTGCTTCGTTGAGTTCCATTGCTTCTTTAATTCCGGGTTCTGCTTTAATGTAATTTTTATCTTTTTTACCTTTAGCAAAGGTTGGAACATTAGTTGGTGCCGATGCTCCAGTTTTTTGTTGTTGCCCTTTATCTTTTTCTCTTTTTCTTCTAACTGCTGATTTAATCAAAGCAAGTCCTTTTTTACCTTTTCTTTTTAATGCTCTTAATCTTCCACTACTAAAACATTTAGGTGTTTTAGTTTCTCCTGGTTCATTTGCACATGGAGAACCATCTGGTTGAACCCACCCCGGTTTTCCTTTTTTTGATTTTGATCCATGATACCAAAAATGAAGAGTTCCTTCATTTATCCAATCATCGGGAGTTTTATTGTGCTTATCAACAAAAGCATTATGAAGTTGTTTTGCGGTCATATCATGTTTTTTCATAATATTTCTCATAAGTCTATCAATAGAATCATAAGAAGTATTATTCAATTTTTTTAATCCAGTCTCAAGTTCTTTGACTGCATCATCTTCACATCCACAATGTTCCATCATCTCATTAAAAGGAGATTTCGATTTAGTTGGTTTGCCGTTTGCTCTTTTTTTGCGAGCATCACAATGAGCTTTCTGAGAAAATCCTTTAGGATTATTGCAGTCAATTGATTTTTTGTATTTGTCGGACCAACTCATTAGAAATAAGAACTATCATCTTATATTTATTATTCTTCAGTTTTTTTAGATTGTTTCTTTAAAAGTTTTGACAATTCTGCTGTTGACCCAACAAATAATGCATTTGTGACATTTGTTGGTCCACGAGGTTGTTTGTCTTCCTCAATATTTTTGAGTTTCTTTTGTAGGTCCATTAATTTATCGGTTGCATCTGCCACATTTTTAATTAATTGTCCGGCAACTTCATATGCACGAGGCATCTCACTTTCTTGAGCTAATTGAAGAATTCCATTAATTGCTTCCTGACCCTTCTCAATCAAAGAATATAAATTTCCTCTTGTATACTCATAATCTTTTTTAATATCTTGAATTGAATTCGAAATCTCACCAATTTTATTTTCGTGAGTTTCTTTTATAATTTCAGTTTCCACTACCTCTCCCGAAACATTAAAAGTTTCATTTAATTTATCAAATTTTTTCGACTCACTCTTCTCTGTCATTATGGTGATGTTGTAGATCCACTAAATCCAAAATCATCTCCTTCTTCTATTAATAAATCATCCGCACTTGTGATTGATTTGACCTGGGCACCAGCAAGATGAGATGTAATTGTTGTATCATCTTTTCCTCTTTCCACAGTAAGAACATTACCAGATTTCAATTTTACATATACTTCTTCACCCTCAATATCAAGATAAGTATTTACAGAAATAGAAGATGCATTATTTACAGTAATTAAAACATCTTCGGTTGTAATATCATTTGTAATATTTGTAATCACAGTGCCAGTATAATTTTTGATAGCTCTCGGTTCTGCAGAATATACAACTTCTCTTTTGGGAGTGTTTGTGGTATCTCCAGTAATGTAATTGACAGATACTTTCTTGACAATATCTTTTGTTGCTGTTGAAGTTGGACCAAAGAGATATAACTTTGCAGTAAATCTCAAAGTATAAATTAAGACTCTTCTCTTATCAAAATTTCCCTCGTACTCATCTTGCATCGTGACATTTTCAAGAATAATTGGAATATCTCTTTTCTCATTAATTTCATCAACAAGTTCAACTGTAAGATTATAAGATGGTTGGAAATATGGTAGAATTTGTTCAATGATTTGAAGAGCATCGTCGTTCAACTTTGACATTATAGACAGTTCAAATTGTAAATTATATGGAACTGGCATATAAGTTTTTTTAGTTTCAGTTCCGTCAATAACTGATTTTGATAAAAATGTTTGAGTCGTAGTTAATTTTCTTGCAGTATCATATGTCAATCCAGTAAACTCAAAAGACATTCTTGGTAATGTAATTTGAATTGGATTGCTTAAATCTGGAGACTGTTCTAATCTTGCCAAAAACTTTTGCGTTGGTCCATATGCAAGAGGAACTTTTATAACACTTACAATTTCATCTGCAGAATTTGTGTGTTTAATTGTAATATCATTAAAGAGAGAACCAAACGCAATAACAGTTTTTCTTAAGATTTGGTGGTAAAAATACTCAAACATATGATAAGTAACATATAGTACTATTTAACCATCTGATAATTTATGGGACACCAAACGGATTTCTTTCACTAAAATCTATAATTTGATCTGCTTCATTCTCTATTTCTTTATTTGAAGAATAACCATTATCTGGTGGATAAACATTAATCAAACGAAGTTTATGAGAAGAACTTGAGGCAGCACCTACAATATTTTCCCCAACTTCAAATGTGCCGGTGACATTTGATACTTCAAGTATATTAGTTATAGAATTCCAAGATTTGACTCTTGCTGTAGTTGAACTTGCAGATCCAATAATAACCTCATTAAAAATAAAGTCTCCAGTAGAGGTTAATGATGGATTTCCAATTGTAATTGTAGGAGATAGTGTGTATCCCAATCCTGCATTTGTGATTCGAATTTGAGTAATCGTTCCTGCAGAACTTACTATGGCAGTTGCAGCAGCAGAAACGGTTGAAATACCCGTAAATGTAATCGTAGGTGTGGATACATATCCAGAACCACCACTTGTAATGGTAATAATGCCAACTACACCATCACCAATCGTACAAGTTGCTGCTGCTCCTACACCATCTCCAAAAAATGCAACCTTTGGTGCTACAGTATATCCAAAACCAGAATTAATAACCTCAACTGACTGAACGGATTTTAAATTTGGATTTGTATTATCAGTGCAGACAACAATTCCTCCAATCATTGTTGCAGATCCAATACCAGTCATTCCTCCTGCTGGTGCAGATGATATTGCAACTCTAGGAGCACCTGAATAACCACCTCCCCTATTTGTAACGGTAAAGAATCGAATTCCTCCAGACACAATGTTTGTTATTGCAGTTGCAGTTACTCCAGTTCCAACAAGAGTTAGTGTTTGAATTGGTCCAATAGGAACAAAAGAATTATCTGGATCATTATTATCAGATCCTCCAATAGTATCATCAATTTCATTAACTCCAGTGTCAATAACCTCATCCTCATATTGAAAGAGTTCACAAGTTAATTGATATGTGTAGTTTCCTTGCAATTGATAAAATGGTTTTTCGTGCTCTACATATTTAATTTCAAATAAACGATCCCCGAGAGGGAAATATATCAAATCTCCTTCTTTAGGTCGATTTGATAATTTGATATTGCTCAAATTTTTTATTAATGGTGAAATATAGGTTTCAAATCTTTCTCTGGAAATTTCTAAAGTCAATTCATTTAAATTTTGAATTCCAAATTTAGAAAGTATTGTAGGATTATCTCCATATCCATCATAACTACTAATATATGCTTCAATTGGATATGCATTATCAAAAACTGACTCAATAACTTCTCTCAATACTGTCTTTTCTGTAATATATTTTCTGGGCAAATAATGAACTTCAACACCATAAATTTGAATTGATTCATTAATCAAATCTTGCATTAAGTTTTTTTCACTTGCAGATCCCTGTAGAAAAAATGGATTTAGCATCTGATTATCCAATCATATCGAGAGGAGGCAACTCATAAGTATTTGACATTTTTTCCATAATTACATCAATTTCCTTTTGAGCATCATCATAAATTTGTCTACCATTCAACTCAACTCCACCCGGCAATTTAAGTCCTTGAAACTTAATTAAATTCTGTCCCCATTGACGTTTGATAAGTGATGTTAAATATGGTTTTAAAAATGAATCATTCCAAACTCTAGAAAAATCATTTGGATCTAATAGTCTCCAACAATCAATTACCAAATAATCTCCAACATTTAAACTTGCCCAGTCAATATCTAAATATAATCTATCCATTCTCTGATTGAATCTGATTTGTTTTTCTGTATTGAGAAGAAAATCAATATCTTCCAAATAAGTTTTTACCATTGCATATGATAAAAGTTCAGTTGAACCCCAGTAGTAAATATCATTCAAAAATAATTGATATTTTACACTAAACATATTATTTGTAGCAGTATTAGATCCATCAAATTTAAAAATTTTATTAATTCCAATAATTGATGATGGTATTTGTAGATAATTACTATTTTCTCGATATGTAAAAGTAGTTGCGGTTCCAACTATATTCGTTGTTGCTGTTGTAGTAACTATTCCTGCCGTTGTGCTATTTCCTGCAGGTGCTCTACCACGATCAATATCTCCTTGAGTAATTTGATATTTTAAGTATATTTGAGTCACTCCGTCAAAATGTCTTTCATTAAAAAATTGAAGGGCATCATCAACCAAATCATCAATTTGTTCGTCTGCAACGTTAATTTCTAAAACTGGTGCTCCCAATTTTCTTTTGCAGTAATCAATCAAACTTTGTCTTGATGATGGTTGTGCCATTTATTTTTTGCTCTTTTAAATATTTATAGCAATGTCTTTATATCTATAGTTATTATTTGATAGAGCCTAAAGAGGAAATAACTTCTTGTTGCTTCAAATATAATTTACAATAACATTTTGCAAAAGCTTTTACAGTTTCAATATCACTAATACTATCTATTTCTGTGCTTATTTTAAAATATTCAAAATTTTTACTTAAATTTTCAAGTTTAATTTCATCGGGATTCATTGACTAAACTCCTCAATAAAGATTTTATTTCACTAAGATCATCTTTTATATTAGCAACATCAGATTCTAGATTTTGTATCTTTTGATTCTGATCTGCCTTTACATTACGTCTATTTAAATACTCTTGATATTCTACCATATTTGTATTAATAATTGAATTTGTCTTTGAATCACGTAAAAGGTGAGAATGCCCTTCAACTTTTGTATATTCCATATTATGCCAATGCAATTACTCTCAGATCTTTCAATCTTGGAACATATACCTGACTTGTAGAAGTCATAATGATTTTGATCCGATACGATCTAAATGCCGGTAATTGATCTGCAGTAAATGTATATTCGGCAAATGAAACATCAGTTGGTGAAAATCCAGTATTTGATGTTAATGGAACAAAAGCATCTGGATGACCATTATTATTTTGAATATCGATTATTTGTCCCCTACTATCAAGATTTTCGTATCCGGGAAATGGAACAAAAATTGGATTGAAGTTTTGATTTTCACTGATTGCATAAAATGCACGAATATCTGAATATAGATTATTATATGCACTAAGTAATATTTTAATCGATGTTCCTGGATTTTCAAGAGTAATTTCTTTTGAAATATATTGGAATGCCGTTGGATCATTTGAAATACTATTAACTCTTGAATCTTCTGCATAATTTGTAATCACACTATTAACTCGATTTGAAGTTAATATTACACTTACTCTTTGAGTGTCAATAACTGGGCTCAATCTACTATCAATTGTGTTTAAGAAGACTCTTAAATTCATTGACTTATTACCAGGAAGTGTAGAGAGGTATTGAGTCTCATTCACTTTTGATGCAATCATTCTTGGACTATCAAGATAATTTACTTGATTTAATGTAATATTATCAAATCCGGTATCAATAAATGGAATTTCATTTCCACTAATACTGGATGCAGATATTGTTCTGATTTCTGAGCTGAGTGAAGTACCGGTCACAGTAACATTTTGTACCATTGGAGTAATGATTTCAAAAGGCATATTTTGAGATGCCTTTATATTATATCCTCCTGCTGATTTTGTTTGATTTAAATAAAGAGTCGGATATCCAGATGAGGTACTTCTTGCTATTCCAGTATTTGCTGATGTATCCAATTTGATTATATAAGAATCAAAAGTAATTGAATCTTCTGTAGTTACGTCTGATAAATTATGAGTTTTATTAATTCTTCTCAAAGAAACTCCATTTAACTCATACTTATAAACTGGTGTTCCAGTTGAATAGTTAATTGGATTTGAACCTCTTACAATTTGCCCACCAATTGAACCAGAAGAAGTTGATGTATAAGAAATAATCTCATTTCCAATCAAAAGATATCCTGGATTTGTTGTTCCGACACCAACATTTTCAAAAGTTGAGAATGCAGACGAGTCATCAACAAGAATTGCTGACGTAGAATCAAAAGTATATCCTGACGTTAATTTTGTTGGTTTTACATCAGAAATTGCTCCAGAAATGGACACAAGATTTGTATTTGAATACATTCCGTGATTCTTATGATTCACTACAATACTCAAACCATCACTTACTACATTAATTGCGGAAATTGTGACATTACCACCAACAGAAGAATTTAATGTTGTTGTAAGACCGGAGTTATTAATGTATTGAATAGTTTTACCAGCACCAGTTAAAAAATCTCCCTGAACATTATCAAGAATTAATTCATTAATTCCTGTAATATTACCAACAGAAAATCTTGCATTTTGTCCAATCGTAAGACTTCCAATCGTTGTAATTCCAAGAACATCACCAACTTGATATCCAGAACCACCAGACGCAATTGTAACTCCAGTGGATACAACTGAACCATTTGATATTGTTATATTTGCAGTTGCTCCTTGACCACTTCCAGTTATTGTATTTAAAGTTACAGAACTATAAGTAGCAGATCCTGATGATGGAGTATATCCAATACCTGCATTAATTACACTCAGTGCTCCTGTTGATATTCCTGCACTTCCAACAAAATTACCAGTTGCATTACTTCCCTGCTGGAGAACGGTATTTCCAAGAGTTAATCCACTATCTTGTACTGTGGTGCCCAATCCCACTCTAATTTTTCTAGAATTTAGATTTAGTGAATCTGGAAGTAAAGTTGCAATTTGATTGTTGCCCTCTGTTAGTTCTGGACTGTAGAATTCTGCAGATCCAGATTGAATAAAATCAGCTCTATAGAGTGTGAACTTTAAATCTTCCCACTGACTTGGTTCCCAAGTAGAGGCATTTTGAGATTTAAATAAAGATCCTAAAGTGGGTTGATTTGAAATAAATGTTTGTGTCAAAAGATCATTTTCACCAATTCTACAAATATACACACTATATTTTGTGGAATTTGATGCGATACAGACACAATATTCCTGCCCCCCTTCAAGATATACTGGTGCCTTAAATACAAAGGAAGTTGCAACAGAACCATCACCCGACGTAGAAACTTGATTTGGTTCTAATATAATTTCAGAAAATGGAAGAACTTTTCTTGTTGGGAATCCTCCTTGCATAGTTCTGATTTGAAAAGTTACAGGAATATCAGTATCATCTTTTGATCTGAAAAATACATCACACCTTGTTAAAAATACTCCTGTGCTGTCTTCTACTAAGAATGATTGTGCTAATGGGTCATACCAAACAATATTAACATTTTGTGAAGTTGATTGAGAAACTGTTTGTGTTGAAATTACTTGTGTTCCTGTTGTTCTTGAAACAGATCTATTTTCAAATTCTTGTTTGTTTTCAATTCGTGCATTTCTTACAGAAATAATATTTTCTTGAACAGTTTCTAAAGTTCCACTTGAAGTAAATCCTTCTTCAGCAATTGTTGTTGCTGCGTTTTGATCATTTGAATCATTGTTTATCAAGGTAAAAACTTTAGATCCCGTTTCAAATTTTGGATGAACATTAATATTTGGATTGGGTACATTAAAACTTCCTATTAGAGTTGCAGATAGATCAGAAATCAATCTCACATTTGTAATTATTGCCTGTGCTCCACTTGTCCCTCCAATAAGAACCATTCCACTTTCAACTCTTCCACTAAATTGTCCTTGAGGTTCATTTGATAGTGAAAATGTATCAACATTCAAAATGGTTGATGTTGATGAATATGTTCCTTGAAGAACTTGACTTGTGTAAGGATTCAACGAAAAAGTTGTTACTGCTGCATTATAAGGACCTTCTTTATGGTTTGGTTGAGCAACTCTAAAAGTTATTTTTGAGTTTGTATCTGCATTATTTGGTCCCAATCCAGTATTTGAAATTGATCCAGTTACAGTCTCTCCGGTTTGAAAGACACCAGATATCATATTAATTTCTAAAAGTTTTGGAACACAATATTTTGTGACATCAACTCCATCAAAAAAAGCATACATCTGAGTGAGTGGTTTTATTTTTTTAGAAATGAATTGAATATTTCTTGACCTCATAAACGAAATTAGATTTCGACTTACAACTCTATCACCAACAGATGATGCATCAAATTGCTCGGTAACAATAGTTCTATTTCCTGTTCTTGTCTGAACTCCAGTATCTCTTACCTCTCTTAGAGTATCTCTAAGAACGGTAGTTGTTGTATCAGTTATAAATTGTCCTCCAGTTAAATCACCATTTCCACGAAGTCCCCTTTGACCCCATCTTCCACCACTGGTAGTAGTTTCAGTTCTTTCTCTTGTATTTTGAGTGACTTCCTGACCGGTCCAATTTGTTTCCCAAGAATTCCATATTGTTGGCGAAAATCCTGTCTGTGGGTCTACATTTAAAGTTCTACTTGCAGTAGCAAGGGTTTCTGCATAATTTCCTTCAGTATTAATGATTTTTGCTCTGATTCTTGTAGTGTCTACCCAGTTATCAGATGAGGGGGTAAGTTCTACGGTTCCTTGCCAAAAACTAACCAAAAATGGAGTCACACTTTCAGATCTTGTTGCAAAGGTTTGTTTAAACCATTCACGTTCTGCATAATCTAAAGTAATAATATCTGAAGATTTTCTAATATTGACTCCTTCTGGAGGTAAAAATTGAAGATCGGCATTTGGATCAACATTAATTACAGGTCCTACAATTAAATCTACAGAATTTGTATAATGTTGAGGTCTCAATTCCTTATTTTTTAAATCAATACTATTTTTATAAGAAACACCATCTTCTTGTGCAAGAAGTGAAGTAAAGTTGTCTACAAAAAATCCAGATTTAAATCTATTCAAACCATTTGAGTCTGGAACAAAAAGTCCTGCAGTATTTGTTTCCAATAATGAAAGTGAAGTATAATACTCTAAATTTTTAATACGATTTTCAAGTTGTTTGATATCAACCATTCTATATCTTTTATGATCCAAAAATTCTATGGAAGATTGTGAAACATTATAAAGATATGCTGGTAAAAATACTGTAGCAATTTCTATTGCATCATCAACAGATACTGGTTTTTCTGGTCTTTCTGCAGGGGTACCATATTTAACTTGCAACTTTCCATCTTTTGAAAGATAAATTCGGTCAATTCTCCCCAAATAGAAAGAAAATGTTGTAAGAATAGATTCATCCGAGGCAAGAACATTTGCTGCAGAATTTCCAGATGTATTAAAATTTCGACCATAAAACTCTAGTGGTGATCTGGAATTTTCAGATACGGTATATGAAGAAGTTCTTGGTCGAATATCAATAATATCTGAATTTGAAATTCCATTCACACTTTGTATTTCTTTACTATAATCAAAAGTATCATATGAGTTTACTGTTGTAATATCTCCATTGTCTGATGATTGATAATATCCACTTTGAAAATAAATTTTTAATCTTTTAGTTGGTTCATCAGAATCTGATTTTCTATTAATTACACCAAAATCATAAAATGTTCCTTCTTGTCCAGTAGAAAATGTATAATTTGAAGAAATATTGAAACTATTAATATTTAATGTTACAATAACTGCACGAATATTTGATTCTTCAAATACTAATGTTTCTCCTTCTTTAAAAGTATTTTGATTTTTGTATATAAAGGAAATTTGAGTATTTGTTAATTTTTCTGCACAGATTGCAATTGCGCCACTTGTTTGTCCCGTGATTTTTTCACCAACAATCAACTCAGAAGTTGTTGTGGATGGGCTTGTAATTGAGAATAAAACAGCAGTTGGTGCTGATGGATTTGTTGTATCTAATGATTCATAAATTGAATGAATTTCAATCACATCGGGGACATTTAGACATATATTTTCATCTTGAACTCTTGTGCCATAAGGATAGTTTCCAAAAGTTAATCCATCGTTAATTGTAGTTCCACCGATTCCCGAATAATTATATTTTGATTTATCTACAATAACACTATTCACTCTATTTTTGAGTTTTGATTTTGCTTTTGGTTTTATTTTTGTAAGTGTCGTGACTAATGTTGCACCAGTGTCATTTGATCCAAGATTATAAATTTGAAGTTGAGTTGATCCAGATGTGAATGAGAACTTATCAGAAGTCAAAACTTCTGTGGATCCATCAGACCGAATCAATGAATATCTTTCTTCATCAAAAGGCAAAAAGGTTTCATTAGATCCGGCAACTGCTGCTGTTGAAAGTTGATTATTTAAAATATTTACTGTATAGGATTTTCTAATCGTTAAACTTGCATTTGTAAGATCAACAGAGGATATATTATTCTTTGGAAGTTTTGTATAAAGAGTGTTATCTGTGGAGTTTTCTAAATTTGTAGTCAATATTTGCAAATCTGTTACTGATAATGTTGTGGTTGGTAGTTTTCCTTGGGCAATTCCAGTAACAGTAGTAACACCAGAGATTGTAATCGTAGTATTTCCCACACTAACAACTTTTGCAAAAACCGGATTTGATAATGAGGAATCACTATATGAGATTAAATTATCTTTCTTAACACTATTTCCAGGAAACAATATATTTGGACTTGTGACAGTGCTAATTCCAGAAGAAAATGCTGAAATTGTAGCAATTCCAACAAAAAATGCAGTTGATTGAAGAACATCAGCCGTAAATGTAGATCCAGATCCCACAACACCATAAACAGACTTAACATCAGAAATTCCATATGATGTAATTGCAGTTGCTACTCTTCCATTTGCAATTCCATCAATTGTAAAAGACTCATTTGTTATGAATTCCCCTGTTTTTTCATAAACAGTTAATAGTGAAGAATTTGAAACAGATTCTTTTAGGAATGCAGTTGCACCACTATTATTTCCTTTAATAAAAGTCGGAACGGAAAGAGTGATAGGTTCGTTTAAACTAATCTCAGTAATTGTTTGAATATCATAGAGTGAAATATACCATTGATTAATATTTGAATTTGATGCATTATAAGATCCGGACTCTAATCTAAAATCATAAACTCTTGATAAACCAATTTCTTTCCCTGGAGCAGTTGTGCTTGCAATACCAACTCTTTCATTTCTCAAACTTAATACATAAGTATTTCCAATCCCAATTACAGGAGATCCATAAACTCTATTTAAAATTAAAGTTGGTCCAGTATTATAATTAATTGCCTGATTTTCTAAAGTTTTTGTTGTTCTTGGTTTTGGTACGTCAAGAAATGTTGGACTGATAGTTTCAATTTCATATCCTCGAACAAATGCCTTTCCCGGAGAAATTTGGTAAACTGCCAAATCATCAGTCGGAACTGATCCACCATAAGTAAACTGACCAACATTAAAGATGCCACGGTTTCCAAGTTGATCATTTAGTGACTCTTTAACAGATACGTCAAATGGAGATACATAATAGTCTCCAGATTCTGCATAGGTTCTTCTTGCTAATTCATCTGTTAAATTGCTATAATCTGTAGTAGTTTTTTGAGATTTTAAAACACCTGCACTTACAGATGCAAGTTCTACAAAATTATTATCATTAAAATCGTCTAAACTTTTTTTAAAAAGTGATACTGATATTCTAAATCTATCTGCTCCTGGTGCAGAATAATTATTAAATCCCTGAGAATTATCATTTAAACTTTCATCAATATCTGGTGTTATAATTTCTTCGTTTACAAATAATCCAACTCTATAATTTGGAGTGTTACTATATTGATCTAAAATTAAAGTTTCTGTTGCTACTCTTACAAACTGCCCTCTTACAAAATAAACACCTTCAGTAATTGTAAATGCAGAACCAATAGAAGTTGCATTGTTTGCAAGAGTAATTGCAAATGTTTGTCCTGCCTGAATTGTACTATTTCCTAAGAGACCAGAATTTATTGTTGATCCGGCAAGAAGTCCTTCTCCATCAGAAAAAGTTTTTGTGGAATTATTTGCAGTACTTGAAGAAAGATAATTTACATAGAGAGTGAGATTACCTCTCTCAGAATTTGCTGCAAATAGTACATTATCAACAACAGCAGTTACACCAGAAGTTTGTCCTGTAATTTTTGTTCCAATTAATTGTGATACGTATGCCTCAACAGGAACTCCCAAATAAGAATTATTTAATTCAACCGCATAATATTGTGCATTATATCCAGTATTTCCTGGAATAACTTTTGCACCCTCTTTGAAAAAATGCTGCCCAAATTTTTCAATCTGATTTTGTAAAATTGATTGTAAGGTTGTGAGTTCTCTTGCCTGTACGGGATATCCAGGTTTAAATAGAACCTTAGAATAATTGTTGTCAGAATTAAAATCATCAAAGTATGGAGATACGTTGAGATTAGTTTGTTGAGGCATAATTTCTTAGAATTGCAAAATAACTTTGATATCTTCTTTTTGATTTGATGATCTGGTGATTGACGGTCTATTGTCAACGTAAATTATATTGCCAGAATATTTTTTAACTTCAGGATTTGCCAGACCATTTGTAAAAGATTGACCTAAGTAATATGTTCTATTATTTATTACAGTAGAAATACCCGTAAATGTTGTACTAATTGAAAGAGTTGTAGTGCCATTAGTTGGTACAATTGACAAACTTCCACCCGTAGATGGAGAACTTGTAAAACGATTTAAGTTAAATCCATATGGAGGAGTGGTCTGTTCTGTTCCGACTGTATTAAATCCTGCAACTGACCGATCTTGCCAATACTTTAAAACTCCGGTTGTTTGATCATAATTTATAACTCTTCCAGAAGCAGTAACACCAGTTCCAATTGTCTGAGTAATATAACTATCTGCCACAAAAGTTGCCGAATCATATCCAATTCCTGTGAGTCTTAGGGCATAAACTGCACTTGCCTTATCCAAGGACATAATTTGTGTAGATCCAAATGATTTTGGATTCTGAACAATTCCAATTCTTGCAATTTGATTTCCTGTTATAAAATCTGGATTTTGAACGTCATTTTCAATTCTTGAATATAAAAGAACGTTAATTGCACCGAGTTCTCGATAGATGTCATATCCGTGACCTCCTTGAGGTGGAATAATGACATTAAAGGTAGGTCTTGTGGTTCCTGTCGGAAATCCACCAGAAATCAAATCAACATTTCCATAAGTATATCCAGATCCTTGATTAGATACTGTAATTGACTGGACTTTTTGATCATTATCAACTACAATCGTACACTCTGCTCCACTCCCATCACCTTTAATGGGGACTCTTGTATAAGTTCTATTTGCTGTTCCTAAACCAACTCCCCTATTTGTAATTGTTATAATTTTAACAGACCCATCTATTGCATTATTTCTAACTGCCGCACTTTCAGAACTTGTTTCCCAATCTGAAGGAACGGGTATAAAGTCTGTGGACTCAAATTTTACAATTTCACTTGGTTTAATAGTATAAAGGTATTTCCATATATACTCATCTCCAGAAGAACCAGCAGACCTTGGTTCCAAATCTGTGAATGTTGGTTCGTCAAGAGATGGTTTCCCTGTAGGATTATCTGGACTAATTCCGTTGTGAAGACAAATATAAACACGATAATCACTATTGATTACATAATAATTTGCTGAGTATAAATTAGTTGCTCCTGATATTGGAGCCGTATTTGAACTGCTATAGTCGTGACGATACATATCATAAACAGTTCCAGAAGACCAAAATCTTCTTTGAATCACCAATCGAACATCACTTGCATTAATTTTCTTTAATGCAATCATCGTATCCCAATAATTATTCTCCTCATTAAAATTATCCTTCGGTGAAGGAGGACTTGTATTCCAATCTGATTGAAAATCTGTTGGATTTGGAAGACCAATAAAAGTATAATAAGAGTTTGTTCCAGTGCTTATTCCAGAAACAAAATTCTTTGCATTTAATATTCTAATTTGATCAGTTATGATTGCTGCCATTTTACACTGTTTTTATCTATTTATGAAATATATTTCAAATATTTTAATGGAATTTTTCTAGATGCAATTGATCCTGTTGAAATTCCAGTAAATCCATTATTAGTGTATGCACTATACAAATTTTCTTTGGATCTAGATGAAAGGTTGATTTTTCCCCAACTAAATTCACCATAAAAATTGCTATAACCAATTCCAGATAGTCCATTATAACTAGAAACACTTACTGTTACTTTTGCAACATAAGTGACTCCAAAACCAATTGTGGAAGTTTGTGCTATTGAAACTGCTGCTACCTGATACACATTGTCTAAGAAAGTTGATCCAATTCCAACAGTTGATCCTAAACAATTAAGTGAAGTCACACCTCTACCGACATTGGAGTTATAGATCGTAAAATAATAACCAGTTTGAATTCCACTAATAGTTGTAACTCCAGTTATTGATGAATTTCTTAAAAATGAATTTGGTGAAATTAACATATCAAATACTAATCCAGTTGAAGCAACCCCAACAGAAGTTGTCGAAATTCCGGATATAATTCCAAAATCTCCTTGATAAGAAATTACAGCATTATCTTCATAAACAAATGTTGGTGGTTCAATTAATACTTGTGGAACAGAAGTAGATATGTACCCACTTCCACTATATGTAACTGCAATTCCTGTTACAACTCCACCAGATATGGTTGCAGTTGCAAGAGCAGTATTTTGTGCTGCTGTTGTTCCAAATCCAATTGGTTGAGAAATTGATACTGTTGGTGTGGTCGTATATCCAACTCCACCATCATTAATGACAATGGAAGTGACCGTTCCTCCAGAAGAAACTATACAAGTTGCAGTTGCTCCAACTCTACCTTCTTGAGAAATTAATGTAATATTTTTTTGGAAGTTTAGAGATACATTATTTTCATTTATTGGATTAAAGAATGGACGAATATTATCCACATAAATGACAGTAGAACCAATTCCAACAGATTGAATTAAATATGCCGTTGGATAAATTAGAGGTTCATATAAAATTCTACTCTTTCCAATTATTTGTTCATTAATAATTTTATCTTCGGTTTGTCGGCACCAAACAACAGGTCTTAATAAGTTTGAATCGTTTATATTGCCAGGACCAAAATATGGAAGTGTATCAACAGTATTTGTGGATGTAACACTAGTAACGGTTCTTTCATCCTCTTGGAAAGTTGCCGGTTGTCCAATAGAAGAATCATAACCAATAGTTAAATCATCACCCTCCTTCACGGTTTCTAAAATATTTCTCTCTATTACATCAATAGAACCACTCCCCCTATAGAAAAGTATTTTTGAAGTATCTCCTGATTTTGGTGCCTCTGTAAATGTAATTACACTTCCACCATTAAAGGTATAACCACCACCAGGTATTTGTAAAGTATCATTAATAAAAATCAATAAAACATCCTGAACATCTACAGGTGACCCCGGTGCAGAACGAATTGAAATAAGACTTCCAGAAACTGTGATTGGAAATTCTGTTCTAGATCCATCAAACAATGCATCATAATTATCAAGAACTTGTAATTCACCAATTGACCATCCAGAAAATTCATCAGTGTATGTTTCTTGAATTGAAAGTTGAAATTCTTTAAAAGAAGCAGACCCTGTAGTCGGAATTCCTGTTGTTCCACCAATTGCAACAGTTAAAATTTGTTCCTGACCATATCCATATCCAAGATTTGTAATTTCAAAATCAATTACACTTGAACCTTGTCCCACCACAATACTTGCAGTTGCATTACCACCATTTCCAGAAACTGAAGAAGCACTATAAACTAATGGTATGTCTGAATATGAGAGTGGTGCATCAATAATTACTTCCGGTGGATTGGTTGAAGTATAACCTGTTCCTGGATTTGTAATTGCAATACTCACAATATTCCCATTATTTACCGCAGCTGTTCCAATATATTGAATACTCGGTGTTCCTGTGGATGAAGTTGTCACACCAACTCTTATACTAGTTTGTATTCCAGGTCTATATCCAGAACCACTATTTCCAATGCTAATTGCAGAAATTGTTCCTGCAATAGAAACTGTAACGGTTGCACCAGCAGAAACAAGTGGTTGATATCCAAACCCTCCAGTTGATCCAACAGACACAATAATTCCACCTCTTGGAAGAGTTGAGGCGTTCACATCATATGAAACTGATGATGCTGTTCCGGTAAAAGTAATACTTGTAATTCCTACATTTTCTGATAAAGTGTAATCTGCATTTAATCCTGGTCCTTGAAAAATATCATTAATTAAAATGACCGCATTTTCATTACTAATTCCAGTCACACTAGATCCACTGGAAGTAAGAGTGAAATCTTTTTCACTACCATTGAAATTGTTTGAAATGTCATCAAAAACATAGTTTTTAGAATATGTTTCATCACTTGAGTTAGGAGTTCCTGACCTTAAAAATACTCTTCCTTGAAAGGTTGAAGATACTGATATTCCAGTCCAATCTATTTCGTCAGGTTCGTTTGTAGGTGAACTTAATGGAATATTTCCGTATGGAGCTTCGGAGAAGTTTAGAGTATTGTCTACAATATTATAATTTCCAAATACTTTGGTAATCAGAGTTCCAGTAGAGTGTCCTACAACAGTAGTCCCCAACCAAGGTCTCTTAAGAAGAATTGAATTTGTGGATCCAATTCCTACACCATCAATTCTCATAATTTCATCATCAATTTTAATTAAATCTCCACCAAAAAATGATGTGATTCCTGTAAAATATGCAATATTTTCAGATATTAAAAGTTGTTTAGATAATGAAGACGTAATCGCACTGGATACAACAGGAGATTGAATTAAATTATCAATAGCAACAATAACCTTTGCATTTTGGTTGGTTGCATTAAAAGTATGAGAAGATCCGATACCAACGGAAGTAAAATTGAGAACTTCTGGAATTGACTTTAGTGCATTTTGAGCACTCGAAGCTAGTTTAATTAAATTGTTACTTATTTTTACAACATAAACCGTTGCGGGTAACTTATCAGTGCTACCAATACCTACAAAACTAGTTGTTGCAATTCCAATTGCCTGAGTTGATCCTGCCCCTGCGTGTGAATATACAATTTCTTCTCCACTTACCAGAAAATGGTTTGGAATTGTTATTGTATTGTTCAGTACATTCACAATCTGAGAATCACTTCCATCAAAATTTCTTCGAAATATATCATCATTTTTATGTTGGAGATTAAAATCTTTCTTTATGCTTCGTTCAGTTCCTTCATAAGTATTGCTATCTGTAACTATAGAAGAATTTGTCAAATCAATTTCTGTAATATCACTTGCTTCATCTGCAATTTGCAATGCATTCATAAATGATTTTACCTGAACTTCAATATTTGGATTTGGAGTGAAGGTAATTTTTGTATATGTGTCTGTTCTAGATACACCTACTGTTCCAAGTCCAGATGCAGTTTCTATATTTGCAAATTCAGTAATAAAAGTATCTGTAGAATTGTGAAGAACTATAACCTCAGATAACTGATGATGATTGTTTATAGGATCTGATACTTGAATTAAGAAATGAGCACAGTCATAATCAAAATTATCACTATTAATGTTAATATATTGTCCAACCGGAGTCGCAATCGGAGATGTTGATGATGCAATTGAAGTTGTTCTTGCTTCTAACAATGAATACTTCATATCAAAAGTTCCTACACCAGTATATGATGTATTTGCAATTGATATGTTGAGTGTGTTGCAAGTAACTGCTAATCCAGAATTTGGAATAAAATCTACAATTATATTTGAACCAGAAAAATATGGGTTGTAGGTTCCCAATCCAGCACTTGAATATGGAAGAGTAGAATTATTTGTCAATTGTCCATATTCTAAAAATTGAATATTTGATCCATCGTGAATGATATTCAATTCATCAAATTCATATTGTCCATTGCTTGCACTAATTTCAACTAAAACCTTTGCCGAAGTATATGTATTTGCGATGCTTACAATTGTACAAGTGGATCCTGCCGAAACTGAGGATCCACTTGTTCCTACTATGTTTACAATTCCACCATAATTAGCACTGCTAACACCAGACAGAACTCCCTTTACATCATAAGCAATAATAGAGACATTATAATCGTTTATAATATATTTTATTGGATAAAATTCTAATATTCCTTCGGTTCCTTGAATTCTAAAATCGAATGATCCCAAATCATTAGTACTATAAACCTTTGCATATTGATTTAAAAATCCAGTTGCATCATTATGTAAAAGTGTGACAAATTCACACTGTCTTTCGTCAGCATATCTTTGATCTTTTGTGTATATAAAATATTTTTGTACTCTTGCATCTGATAATTTAAATCTATGAATATCTGAATAACGAGTTGCTCTTGGATTACTATTAAATTGTGAACTAATATCATCAATTGAGAGCACTCTATTTCCCACAGATTCTTGATAATCCTGAAGAATTCGACTTGCAAATATAATTTCGTCAGAAAATGATGAATTACCAATTTGTAAAGAATTTTCTTTTACTAAATCAAAATCATAAACACAGTTTAAATTTGCACTACCAACAATATTATTCAAAATTTCAAAAGATGTTAAATCTGTAGAAATTCCTACAGACAAAGATTGTGGAGAAGATGATTCTAATTGGTAATCAGCAAATTTTGTAAATCCTGCAGTATGATTCAGTGTACTTACTACATCATTCCAAGTATCATAATCTATTTTTGATTTTATTGAATATGAAAAATTTTGATAGTAAAAACTATCTTGTATTTTTTGTAAATTATCGTTTAGAAATCCTGCATTAATCTGCCAACCCTTTTCAACTTTAGAAGTCGCACCGGTTTCAAAGAAAGAATCTGTTCTTTCAATAGAAGTTATATTTCCTTGAGTTTTAGAAGTAAACCCTTTAATAATAGATCCAGAATAAAAGTTATCATTTGAACTTACAGTAAGTAAATTGTTTTTTGGGTCCCAATTTTCAATTATTCCTGTAGAAGAATCTGATGTTACTGTTTCACCGGTTAAAAAATTATTTTTAGATAAAATTGGATTGAAAGTTGGGAAATATTTTTGTGGGATAATTCTTCCGGATGAATTGGTTGAACTATAATTTCCAGGAATTTCTGATGTATCTAAAAATTCGGCAAGACTATAACTTACAGATCCTATTCCACCTAAATTTGGAGTTACAGAAGTAAGTGTGAACAAATTATAATTATAGTCTTTAGAATTATATCCCCTTCCAGTAGATCCGACTCCCACACTTACATTTTCAATTAAAACTTTATCATTGACTTGAAATGGGAATGAATTTGCCGTACTAAATCCAACAGATAATCTAACAGTTACACTTTTAGTTGAATTGTTAAAACTAATAGAATTGATGCCGACACCATTTGTATTTTCTGTAGGAAGAATTGTCGGTAAAGAATTATTAATTCCAAAAGTATTTCTTAAAATAGTAACTTGAGTATCACCCAATGAATATCTCAAATCAACTTCTGGAATAACATTTTGAGTTTTACCATCAATAACAATTAATTTTGGTGCAGAACTATATCCTCTTCCAGCTGAAGAAATTCCAATTGAAGCAAATGATGCCAAGGGATCTACTTTTATGATTTGTGGCAGATATACTGTAGGTCTAACGGTATTATCTGAGGAAAAATCAAATCCAATATCAGATATTTTTGTTTTTTTGATTTTGCCAATACTGTTGCTAGAAGGTTCTAAGATTGCATTTGATCCAGAAACACTCACAATTGTTGTGATTCCTGGTAGTGAATAATAATTTTGTCCCCTATTCTTGATTTCAAATTTTGCAATTGGTCCAAATGCCGAAGAAGATGTTGTTTCATAACTTATTACTGATGTTGAAGATCCATATGAAACAGATTCTGGAAATTCTGGCAAATTATAAGTAAAAGAACTTGGTGTGGCAACAGAAATTTGATGTTCTCCATTATATTTGCTAAATTGAATTTGCAATTCATTATGATCTTGAATCAAAGTATCAATAACAATTTCTCTTTTTATTTGTGGAGTGTTGTTATCATATATTGGAATGAGATTATAATATAATTTTTCCGGAGTATTTTCATTTACGTTTAAAATTACCTTTGCGGTTGTAGTTACACCAATTGTTCCAATTTTTTGAACTTCAAAGACATTAGAAGTTTTTGAAGTTGTAAATTCTTCGATAAAATTTGAATCTCTATAAAATTTAAATTCAAATGCTGGATATAATGCAAATTGATCCGTATATGATAAAGAGGAATCGGACAGATCAAATGTTATGGTAGAATTTTTATATAATTGAATTGCTGGGTTAATTGGTGATAATGTGCCGCTGGAAGCACTCGTGATTCCAACAATTTCTGGAATCAGACTTGTAGCACTATAATAAGTATTTGAAAGTTTGAGTGTATTATTATCTACAATTACTACATAATAGATTTGATTATTCTGAAGACCTCCGGATGGAGAACTTGAGATATGAATAATTTTTTGTCCATTAATAAATCCGTGATTAACAATACTAATAGAACTGGTATAAGTATTTACTCCTGCTGAAATAAAATCTTTGGAATTAATAACCAATCTTCTATTATAATCATTATATTTTACAACAAACGTTGTGCTAATAGATGGATTTACAGAAATATAAACAGAATCTTCTGTTGTTAATCCGTGTGTTTGTGAAGTAGAAACTGTGACTAAATTTCTAGAAATATTTCCAATAATTGAATCATAATTTGTTTCAAAACTGTGATATGTTCCCGTTCCAATTCCAGTAAAGAAGAGAGTACTCAGATCTCTTGTTGTGGATGCAATTCCTACAAAAATTCCTGTAGAACCTAAACCAACTCTTACTGTGGAAATACCAATCAAATCTTCTGAAATTTTTGCAACAAATACTTGTGATTGATTTGCAAGAGTAACTGATGTTGAAATTCCATTTGTAGAAACTCCGATTGAAGATCCAGTATTTGGAGAATATGTGAGTATATCTCCAGTCTCTAATTTGTGATTTGGAAGATAAATTGTTTTTGTTGGAATAAAAATTTGAGTTATTCCTGCTCCAGGATTTGATATTGTAAGAGTAGTTCCGATTCCAACTCCTGCAGTTGTTCCGAGTCCAACTGAATCTGAAGGATTAAAGTATATTTGACGGTTTAATTTGTAATCATATGAGGTTGTAATTCCAGTAGTAATTTTTAGTTTTCTCGGATTTTCATACAAAATTTCTGTTGCAGTATGAGAAATACCAACGGTTCCATCAATTTGTCTTAGAACTCTAATTCTAGAATTGAGTGGATCTACATTTAATATTTTTATTTTTTCTGTGGATACTGTAAAAATATCATTTTCACGAATACTTGTCGGACTTAAATCACCAGTAACAGAAAAATAAGTAACAATTCCTGTTGCAACGGCAGTTCCGACTCCCACATTGAGTGTCAAAATTTTTGATGTTGTAACTCCAATAGGATATGAACTTAATTGAAGAGATGTTGATGTTGTGTTTAGTCCAGAAATACTGATAACATCATTATTGTTCAAATTGTGAGGATTTTCAGCATATATTGTAAATGAATTTTTTTCTTCACCGGAGAAAAATTCTACATTATTAATTGTGCTTGTTGCGGTACTAACCAAAGTTACAGATTTTCCTTTTATTCTAGAAACGTTTGCTGCTGCACCATATCCTCTCGTTCCACTTTCGTCAAACACAATAGAATTATTTACTTTATAACCATTTCCACCACTATTGATTCCAATATTTTCAACTGAACCCGGAAGTGCATACTTAACATCAACCGTCTGATTTAGATTATTTGGAGTTGGTAAATATGAATATGATGCAGTGCCATTGATAATATTATATGGAGTCGTAAATCTTAACCAATTTGTTTGATTTAAATCTAAATCATCTTGATTTGATGCGGTTTTGAAATTAAATTCGTTTGGAATTGATTTGAAGGCATCTCCAATCAAATATGGAAAAACAGGTCTTCTATAATTTACAAATGGTCCAGAATTGTCCGAAGAAGTGTAATTTATAGTTGCAAAATATGCATAAGTTCCATTTGGAAATTCTGGAGTAACACAAAATCTTCCATTATTTTGATCCAGAACAGTTTCATCACTTTTTTCAGAATATGTGTAATCTTCCACAAAAAATCCAAGTGGAAAATTTGGTCTTTGTTGTGAGGAATTTAATTCATATCCAGATTTCATAGGAGAAATGACTCCTCCTTGTTTGGTTATGTATCCATATGGTCCATAAATCGGATTTCCATCATATGCCCAACCAATGATCGGAGAATGTTTTGTTGATAATTGTTCTGTGTTATTAACTTTAATGAGATCTGGACTTCCATATAAAACTTTTCCGTTCTGATTTACAGAATAAACTGCTTCTCTTAATTTTCTTGGAGCATATAAATGTGAATATTCTAATTGATAGTTTTTATTGAGACCTTTTGAGAGAATTCCATCATCATCTGTAATATTATTAAAATATTTTTCAAATAAATTCACTCTCCAAGTTTGTATTTTTGGATCAAATTTGCAAGAAGATCCTGATGATGTGATTGTAATAAAAGTTGATCTTTGTGAATATCCAATTCCACCGTTAATAATTTTAACCGAAGTTATTGCACCATTTTGAACTATTGGGGTGATGGAAGCACCAGATCCACTTCCAGTAATAGAAATATTGGGAGAAGAATAATTGACTCCAGAATTGTTAATAATAACGTCAACAATTTTTCCATTTTCAATAATAGGAGTCAATTGTGCGTTTGATCCACTATCTAATGTTATGCTTGGTTGACGATTATAATTTAAAATTTCTGAAGATCCATATCCAATTCCATTATCTGATAGATGAACAGAAGTAATCTGTCCTCTAAATATTGGTTTAATTATAGATTTAAAGGTTTCTGACCCCACGGACGAAATTCCAACATCTCCAACAATTTCAACATTGATTTCTGGGTAATTAAAAATATGTGTTCCAGATCCAACAGAATTAAAGTTGACAAATTGTTTCGTATTGTAATAAAAATCTTGATTTGTGGATCCTACACCCACTTGAGACAGTCTAAATTTATCACTATCAACTACTGTAACATAATATGAAGTGTTTGTTGTAAGACCATTCACAGCAGTCCCATTAACATTATAAACTACAACTTCTCCTGATTTGTAATCGTGATTTTTAATTTCAACAATATTTAATGCTGTACTGATTCCTGAAGACTTTGATGTTCTTTTTTTGTTTTCATATCCACTTCCAGAATTGATAACATTAATAGATCCAACTACAGATTTTTTATTGTATGATTGAAGAGTATGATTTCCAACACCATAAGAAGATAAAATGACAGTATTAATTCCAGAAACTGCATCATCTAAGGTTTTATGTAATTTAACAACATATGGAGAAATAGTAGACACATAATATGAAGAATCTGTTGAGAGACCTCCGACCGCAGTTTGTCCGTTTGTTTTATAAATGATTCTTTCAGAATTTCTAAATTTATGATAAGTTCCAAATCCAATTGTTGAAACAGTGCTTCCTATACCAACAAGAGCGGAAGGACTTTCCGAATTAAATGACGACTCGTGATCAATGAGTTTCATATTCACACTGGCATTCGCACCAATACCATTTCCTCCAGTTATGTTTATTTTTGGAGTGCTCTGATAATCAAATCCAGGATCAATAATTTTAATTTCAGATAGAAATCCTTTTACTGCACAGTAACCAGTAGCTCCATATCCAACAGCATCAGATATAATCAGAGTTGGAGGAGTAATGACATCATATCCAGATCCAGGTGCAATTACATCAATATTTTGAAGTGCTCCGTAATAAACTAAATCTGATGATTTATAATTTAATATTTCAACACCATTAATTAAAATTCCTGTAAATCCTGGATTTGTTGAATATGTTTGACCATCACTTATTGGAGCAGATACTTCTCTTAATAGTTTTTGTGGAAGAAGAGTTTTTGATTTGAAATTATAAAGTTCAATTTTATTATTACTTACAGATGTTACATCATTCACATATTCAAAATTTGAATAATAAATACTGTCTTTACTATTTGCAAATTGTATTTTGTTTTGATCAATTCTTTTAACATAATAAATTCCCTTATCAAAGAGTGAACTTATAACAGTTTTTTCTTCTTCTAATGTATCTGGATTGATAGATGTTTGTATTTCTGGAGTATAATAAACAATATCTCCTGTATAAAATCCGTGATCTTTTGTTGAAGTGATGTTGAATATATTAGTCGATCCAACTCCAGAAGATGGAAATGTTCCGGAAAATGTTACAGATTTATTGTATAGTTCTAAAGATTGATTATAATATGTGGGTATGGATGAAGAAGCAATCAGTAATTTTTCATTCAGTTTATATAAATTTTGAACATTTGAATTTATATTTGCTAAATTTGGAAAAGTGTTTGAATTTACTTTTAATAAATTTCTTCTTATAATATATTGATCGTTTGAAAGAACTCCCTGCCCAGATATTGAAAATGATGTAGAAGAATCAACATTACTAACCGTAGATAATTTTTCAGATCCACTCGAATTTATAATTTTAACAGAGTCTCCAATTTTAAAAATATGTGGAGTTTTAACTGTAATATTGTAGGTATAATCAAAAGTATTTTGTAGAGATATTGAAGTAATTTCATATGATGATGCAATATTTAAAAACCAATTATTGAACAAATAATTGTCTATATCTACACCAAGTGTTCTTATTTGCGCAGTATCTCCGACATGATAATAACGAGTATCACTGCTAATTGAACAAGATTTAATCACAGAATTAATTCTTACTTTAATTAATTCGTTAGATACATTCGCATATGCATAAGTATTGATTCCAATTTGAGATTTATCTTCAATGATTCCAACTATTCCAGAACAATCAAAAAATTGAGTCAGTGATTTATGAGAATATGAGACTATTCCTGTGGTATTATCGTTGTAAGTTACTGAAAGTTCACCACTTTGTGGAAACCCAACTGTGGAATCTACTGATAATGTTGTAGTTCCTGTTGAAACAGATTCAATTAATTGTGTTTTCGAATGAACTACAAAGTTTCCATAAATTGCACCATCAACTCTAATATCACGACTATATCCAGAATCTAAACTTAATTTATAATAAGTATTCCCAAGTTCAGAAATTACAACTTCAACATCTGCAATTGGTGCATATGCTTTTGAAATATTGTGATATTCATCTTGAAATAATGTTGCATTTAGTAAATTTAATGGATCACCTTCAATTCTTTCTACAACTAAATCGTCAGTGACTTGGTAATTTGCATCTGATGGTCTAAACAAATAATCTTTTGGTCGAATAATAACAGCACTTTCACCATATAATGCATTGAATAGAATTTTAAATGACTCATCAGTTCCTTTACTCAAATAAAAATCCTTTGCCTGCTTGATAAAAAGAGATTGGTTTATATTTGAACTTAGAGTTCTATTTTCAAGTCCTGGCAATAACTGATATTTTGTTTTAAGTAAAAATTCTTTTAAAAATAAAGAACTTAAGTTTTTAATTACTGCTCCGGATGTATGTTCTGCCGACTCACTTTCTGAGAAAACTAATTGATCCGGATAATTTTTTTTTGTAAAAGAAGTAATTCCAACAAATCCTCTAACACAACCGGTAAAGGAACTTGACGTTTTTCCTGTATATGTAATAATTTCATCATCAATTTGCAAAACACCATAAGAATCTGGAAAATCTTCTATTCCAACACCAGTTTGATTTATAATAATAGTTGTATCAAAAAATGAAATATCTTGTCCAAGAACTGTAGAATCTGTTTGGTTTGTTAGTTCATCAATTTTTACATATCTATCAATGTTTTGAATTAAATCCGCAGGAGATCCTTTAAATTCTTGAGAAATGTAGTATTGTGATAAGAATTCAGAAATTAATGGAAATTCTTCTATTACATAATTTGGAAGTTGATTTTGTACAATGTTACTAAACTGAATTCTTTTTTCTGTCATTTTACACTCTTACCAAATTTCCGTTGTTATAACTTGAAGTTACAATATAGTTTGATGCCGATGGATCCAATCCAGATGAAATTTCATCAATAACCATTTCAAATATACTATTATTAATATCTAGTTGTAAATATAAATCTTGTAATCCAATCACGTCATTTGATTGTGGAGTTGTAGAAATTTCAATTATTGATTGACCATCTTTGATTTTTGCAGATGTGATATTAATTGGGTTTAATGTGATAATTCCCTTTATATAATCAATTCTTCCGATGCCCCTTTTTACAATCGTTGGATTTACGGAAGAAATATTTGGAATAGTAAACATAAAAATAGAACCAGTACTTCGATTTGTGTCTGGAATATCAGATATATAAACCTCTTCAGAAATTCCAGATACTCTAAATGCCGTAGATTTAATATTATATCCATTCATACTATTAATATGAAATTGATTTCCAAATCCAATTGAATATTCTGCAAAAGAATTCAAAACTACACGTAAGTCTCTTCTCATTTGAATTGTTGTAATATTCGATGTTACTGCATCGTGACTATCATCAATAATTTTTAAAAATTTACTATATTTAAATCGAGCACCATATTTGTTAAGTTCTGTAGATTCTGCATATTTAAGAGTATTTGATTGAACAATGCTCGATATGTCAGATGCACTTGGTGCTAAATTTGAATTATAGTATACATTCGAAATCACTTCCAAGTAAAGATATTTTAGATCCAAAATTTCAGGAACAATTCCTGCAACCGCATATTGTTTCAATTTTAATTTAATATTTTCCTTAATTAAATTTGGTAAAAAATCTCCTGTTCTTGGTTTAATACTAATAAAAACTTTTCCATACTGTGGAGGAATCAATTCTTCTCCACCAAAAACAGAAATAGATTCTGTCTCCGGATAAATTTTTGCAGGGATTAAAGTTTCATAATCATTAGATGTAAGTGCCCGATTTTGAGATGCATAAATTCTAGGTGCAAATTTACGAATCGATTCTACTGGTTCAATCGATTCTCCACCTGAGGATATTAGACCTGTTGTAAGTAAAGAAATACCCGAAGTAATGTTATATGTAATTGAATTTCGAGTATATGAAAGTCTTCCTGAAAATGTAAATTGACCGATTCCATTTCCACTGTCACCATTTGATACGATATAAGAAACCTGAATATAATTTCCATCTTCAAGTGCTTTTCCAAAAACACCATCACCAAAAATTAATTCATATCTTTCATCTTCAATTTCTTGAATATAATAAACCTCTGACTCTGAATTTACATTAAACAAACTATCTTGAAGATTGTATTTAACTGAGATTGTAGAGGTTTCATTTGGTCTTACAATTGCAGAAATCAAATCCGTATCAATTCCAGAGTTTGGAAGAATATATCTCTGATTTGGATTTCTTGGATTATATGTAAAATTGCTGGTTAAAAGAACTCCCTCATAAATTTTAATTTCATCAAATGATGCAATATTATTAAAAACAGGAACTGTAATATCTTCGAGTATTGAAAATACAAATGATTGATTACCAAAGGACCCGGAAGTGCTTGCAATTGGTCCTTTGTGCAATGTAAGTGATACTGGAGGTGGAGTGATACTCGAAGTATCTACAAAAAAACTAACTGTCGAGGTTGCTGCCTTTCTTGACTTTGGAACATATCCAATATTTCTTGCAAGTGAAACAACATTTTCTCGGAGTGTTGCACTATCAATAAAAACTTCATTTGCAACCATATTTGCATTATATGAAGTGATATAAGTGTTGTATGCCAAAACATCAAGAATTGTTGAGAGATTGGATCCCTCAAAGTCATAATCCGTAAAGTTGGAATTGGCTTTTAAGTAGTTTTTAAGAGTTGTCTTAATCTGGTCAAAATCCAGATTCGTAAAATTAACTAGTGGCATTTACCTAATTACCGAGTAGGTTGCAAAACAAATTCAAGTTGCTGAGGCAACACATCTGCACCAATAATTCGATATTGAATTAAAACATCAAATGATGCATTATCATAATCAGGAGTTGTTTGAACATCAATCAATTCAACTCGTGGTTCATAGTTTGTGATTGAATTTCGTATTTCATCTCGAATGATTGATGCAGAAATTTCATCTACATTTTCAAAAAGAGAATTTGAAATTCGAGATCCAAAATTTGAATCAAAGAATTTTTCTCCTGGAAGCGTAAATACAATATTACGAACTGAACGAGCAATTGCAGTTTCATTTTTCAGAGCAATTAAGTCTAGATTCAGGGGATTGACCTGAAAGGACATACTGATGTCTCTGAAACCTTGACTGACTCGCTCTAGAGGCATTGAATATTATGAATCTATATTATTTATTCACTAAAATTCGGTTAATGGAATGGGTTCGGTTCCATACTCCCAATCATCATAATCATCGTCATTTCGAATTTTTTCGTGAAGTTCTCTTTGTATTACAAAATCGTGTTTTTTGGGTGTAAGATCATCATTTGAGATCTCACGAAGCATCTTTTGTTTTTTAATTTTCTCTTCCCAACCATATTCGCTGGAGAGATATGATGTTCCCCATTGGTCTTTCATATAATTTGAGTCCTTATCCACCTTTTTGGTCATGAGTTTGCTCCTGATTTGGTAAATCAGAACTTTTTACGGGGTTTCTATCCCGAATTTCTTTGATTTCATACATAAAATCGTCTGATGTTTCAATTTTTCGAAGGTTTTCAACAGAATATTCAGTTAAATCAATTTCATATCCAGGATTTTTAGTGATCCTATTACGTATCCAAGCATCATCGTACCATAAAATCTTGTTATTTGGATATGCATAAAAGTTTCCATTATCCATTTTAAAAAAATGAGCACATTTGTGTTCTGGAGTTTCACTAAAGTTTGTATTTAAAGTAGATTTTGATTCCCATGACCAATCAAGAGTGAACATGTAAGTTCCCTCATTTTTTTTTTCGCGATAATTGATAAGTTCTGCACGTAATCCAGCGAGACGAGAGCGAACCTGAACATCAATATAAGGAGAAAAGCAATCCCACCACATACATTCCTCTAATTTTGGAACTTGTGCATCTGGTTTCCAACAAAATGCATGAATGGGTCTTCTTGTCCAGTTTACTCCGTTCTCTAAAAACGCTTCAAAGAGGGGTACATGCTTCTCTAAGGATGCTACTGAGTGTACATCGCACAAAGTTACCTCTCCATGTCCTTTTTTATGATTATAAAGAAATTCGTTACGAATATAACATGTAATCGTTGGAAGATTGTGATTTAGGTAAGACATTTACAGATTTCTTTTTTTTATTCTCTTCAAATTTGCTTCAAGCGAGAAGCGACGGACGCTCTATTTCAATTCTACAAAGTAAACAAAAGTCTTAACTAGTTATAAGAATTAAAAAAACACTTGAAGAGTCTTCAAATGCCTTGAGAAATATTATCTACTTACCTTGCCCTCTGCGTGGTTTACGAGGTTTATTTCTGCTGGTTGCAGAGTACTTTGTATTTCTTCCATCACCCTGTCGAGTAT
>Ga0214923_10000477_pt1 | contig 61119 bp, 55 predicted proteins | sample LL1510_MetaG_FD_177993 | JGI IMG/M metagenome (GOLD analysis project Ga0214923, IMG submission 177993) | Freshwater microbial communities from Lake Lanier, Atlanta, Georgia, United States - LL-1510 | ecosystem: Environmental > Aquatic > Freshwater > Lake | place: USA: Georgia | collected...
TACGTCATTAAAAACCAAAAAAACAAAATCGTAATATCCAGAGAGAATGAGGATGATTCCAAGACCCATCTACCACATCCAATTTTTTAATCTGATTATACGGTTTTATACGGTTTTAAGTAGCGGTTCAGACCATGTAGCGATTACATACTTTCGCCGACAATTAATTATTTTATCAATGAATTGTTTCACAGATAAGTCAAGTAAAATGAGATCTGGAATCAATTGAAACTTCACCCGGATTTTCTGAATTTGATTACGATAATGCGATACATCATGAAATAAATTCATAAGAATTATATACAATCTTTCAGCGCTCTTTGAATACTGAAATCTTTTAGGAATGTCGATATGTGTTATTGATGTATTGCTCAAAAAAATTCGCAAATTTAATTTGAAAAATTTGGGGGATTCTTTTTTGAAAATTGGCCCTGTTTTTTGCCCTGTTTTTCGCGGCGGAAGTGGTACTTTGAAATTGAATGTCATTTTCCTTTAAATTCTAGTAATTTTATATGATTTAATTATCAATTTTTACAATTATAACATTTTGTTTTTACAAAACTGAAAAAATCCCGTCATTACAACGAGTTTCGTATTTTTTCTAATTTTGCCACCAAAGTTTGAAGTTCTAAGAAGTTAAGGCTTCCTTCACGTGGATTCTTATCCTCTAACTTTGAGATTTTCTTCTCCAAATTTGTGATTTTTGTCGAGATTGGTGTCTGAGTCCTTGGAGATTTCTTAGCGATTCCTCCAACTCCAACTGTTGAAGAAGTAGATGGTCCAGATGAGCAACCAGATGGAATTTCAACACGGACGACTCGTCCTTTCACAATTTTCAATTCTCCTTTATCCCGACGAAGTGGTTCACTCGTTTCTTTAACTGGAACAAAATCCACATTTGAAGTGAAAGGATTATGATCAAAAAGTGAACAAACAGGAGTTCTGTCAAATTGTGATTGATGCGTTGCATTTCCTCCAAGAACAGGTGGTTGAGAACTGAAAAAAGAGAAATTACTCGAATGTCCTCCTCCAATTGCAGGTCCTCCTCCAAAACTCCAAGGACTCTGTTCTTGAAATGGAGAATACGGACCATTCGCAGGTCCTCCTCCAAAACTCCAAGGACTCTGTTCTTGAAATGGAGAATACGGACCATTCGCAGGTCCTCCTCCAAAACGAGTTGAAAGTCCTTGGAGTAAAGGAGACGCATCCGGTCCACAAGTTCTATCAATCGATGGAAACCCGGAACTAAATGATGAGTCTTCAAAAGATTGAATCGGAGACTGTGAATTTCCAATTGAGACTCTCAAATCAATTGAAGGAGTTGTCGACCGTAGAGCACAACGCTTTTTAAATTGATTGTATCCTCGTGATATCGAAATAAACACAGTCTGCTCAAAATTTGGACTTGATGGAACAGCTGTCATTGACAAAAATGGCATTCCATTTTTACCAAAACCAACAATGAAAATGTCAAAGAAGCCAAAAAATTCAATTTTTTGGCTATCTGTCATTGCTTTGAAAAAAGCTAGAATTTCTTCTCCTCTTGGATTTTTCATCCAAAAGGTTTTGTTTGTGAGATTCACAAAAAAACATTTGTTTTCTTTGTTCGGATTCTCCAAGCACTTAATAATCTGTTTGATTATTAAGTTGATGAAGTTATATGATTTGAACGGAAAAGAGGTCATTGTTTTTTTATAACATAAAAATCAGAATTATTTACCATCGATTTTTACAAATCGACAATTTCCTTCGCGACCTTCAAAACATCTTTCTCTTGTTTTTTCGTGTGAGTATCTAACTTCTTCTTATTTCTTGCGACAACAGCCCGAATAGCATCGACTGATATCAGTGGAAGTTTCGGCTCAATCGAATAAAGCATAAACTTCTCCCATGCAACCCACTCAAATGTGGTCGGGTAATACATTTCCAGTTCCTTGCTTTTCATCTCGGTCTCCAAGCACTTCGGTAAAATACTCGCAGACCCCTTCGGTAATACCATCATCAATTGTTCAAAAGGATGAAACGGTGTCCCCTGTTCGAGCACAATTCCATTAATATCCTTGATTTTCTTCAAGTATGCATTCAAATCACTTGCGAAAGGGCAGTAATGGTATGGATTATACCAATTCCAGCAAACTTCACCGTCGAAGTAATAGCGTACTACGAATACCAGTCCATCAAAGTAATTCTTACAAATTTCTCCAATATCCGGCGCATCCAGTAGAACATCATAATATTTTTTCTTCCAATCTTTTTGCGTGTAGTCCATTACGGAAGAGCAGTCCTTGAATAATGGATTGAACGGAACGCGATCCCATTTCCATTTATCCTCCGCATAATGATCATCAAAATTTGGGGACTTTGGGATGCGTTTTCTTTTCTGTAAGAAAAGCAAATTCGATTCTTCGCTTCGCGCAAGAGCTTCGAATATTTCGGCCAAAAATCGATGATTTATCATGGTTTTTCCGGCCCCATCTTTTAATAAGAGGTGGTCCTTTATTTTCGCGAAACATCGAGAATAGACCCCAATCATAAAATCGACGCCGTTGTTTTGAATACTGAGCGACGGGATATGATGTAGAAAATCATTCCCAAGGAAGAATCCTAGAAATACGTAGTCCGATATTAGGTTATCCGCATTATACGGAACCCCGGCAAGACCCGCGCTCATTTCCTTCTGAATTAGTCCGCTCAATTTCTCAATATTCACGAACAAAAATTCGGGGCCTGATTTGTTTTCACGTATGTGAGCGTTTTCCCGAATTAACATAACTCCGCGTCTCTTTAATGAGAGGGACAGCATAATCAGGTCTGCGTCCATTCCATAAATACAGATTGACTCTTTTGGGGGAATATTCATCGCGCGAATGTGGCTCATTATCTTATGTTCTCCTTCTCCGGAAACATTCGCATCATTTAGGAAAACGATCTGCTTACCAAAATAATTGGATTTTATCGCGGTTTGAATCGCATCGGAGAGCGCATTCATAAAAAGCGTTCCAGGAGTTATCTGATTCATATCCAGCAATTCTTCTTTAAAAACGCCGTATTTCTTCTTTATATCATTTTCCCATTCTTTCATGATGGGGCCTTTGTATCTGCGAAGGCGCTGTTGGTGCATTTTTGCCATAGGGACCGGCCCATCCATGAAAAAACCGACGGTTTTTGATGGATTCGCCGTATTTATTACATGTCGCGTATAACGTATAACATCATAAATAAGATGATTTTGGCGTTCGTGTAATGACTTTTTGATTAAAACATCATAATTTAGACGCGCATAGCATTGATAAACGATTCCATTGAAATCGAAAAATAGATGGTCCGGATTTTCAAAATGACATATGATGTCTTCATTATATTTCCGGGTTAACCAATTAAAAAACTGTGGGATTCCCATTGTGTATAATAAGTGAGTATTATTTATACTGTTATTATTCAATTTTTTTATTTATATATATATAATATAAAATGAAAGATTATAAATCTTTAACATGTTTAGAAATAAAACAAATTCTTAAAAAACATAATGTTAGTGGATATTCAACATTATGTAAACAAGAATTAGTAAAATTAGTAAAGAAAACATTAAATAATCGAAAAAATAAAAAAGGTGGTGGGCCGGCCCCTGAAAATAATATAAACGCTCGTATTGAATTAAAAGCGAAACTTAACAAAGAAGAAGAAGACTTTTATGCTTCTTTACAAGGAAAATTAGAATCGCATGAGATAGGAAGAATTACATTTTTTTTAAAGAAAGTACTTGAAAAAAGAAATTGTAAAAATTATAAACTTCGTGAAGAACTTTTAAAGGAAATTGATAATATTAAACTAAACCAAAAATATAAAGAAGAAGAAAAACTTAGAGATAATACAGCAAAAAACAAGCCGATTCGTATTAGTCCAGAAAAACTCGAAGTGATTAATAGTTTATTTGCTAAAATTAAAACAGATATTGGAAATTTATTGAATAGTTTCGCGGATTATTGTGATTCTCTAAAATTATCGAATAATTATACAGACTGAAAAAATAAGAGAGAAAACTTTTATAAAATAAAAATTATATCATTTATTATGTGGATAATATTGGGATACTCGTAAAAAAGTATTATACTATAACTAATTATAAATAATAAAAAATAATATATAAAATATATTATTTTACCAATTTTACTAAAATGTGTCTCTCTAAATATTGAATTTTATATTGTTATTATTTATTTTTTATTTATATATAATATGGTAGATCTCCATTATTTTGAAAATAGTTTGAACGCAATATTTTTAATGATGGTAGCAGTTAGTGGAAATTTTATAAAAGAAATGTTTCCGTGCGGATTTCAGAAATTATTCGACAAAAGTGTGATACTAAAATATATACTTACATTTTTTATATTATTTATTTCAGTTATATTGATAAAACCATCAATTACAAAAGATAGAAGTTTAATATTTATATTTGGAATAACCGTATTTATATACATATGGTTTATTTTTATGACAAAAATGAATGTATATTTTTTTCTAACATTGCTATTTATACTTTTTATTTTATATATTTGTATTCAATATTATAATTATAAAAAGTTATCAGATGAAGATAAAAAAGAGTATAATATTATAACTACAACTATATTTGTATTAGCAATTATAATTACAGTCGTTGGATTTTTATTATATTATGGAGAAAAGAAATATGAATACAAAAAAATGTTTAGTTGGAATGATTTCTTTTTTAAGAATCTAAATTGTAATTTTAATCCTCTAAAAGGAACAATGAAAGATTACTTTTTAGCAATCTTTAACAAAAATAATATCTAATATATAACATGCCTTTTTATAGGAAATTAACTGAATACTGTGCAAAAAAGATTTTCAATCCTGATTTTCCAATAATTGAAATAAATAGAAATACTCCAAAATATATAATATCTAATTTTGTAAAAATACATTCACATGTAATAATAAAAGTTGATGAATTTGTTAAGCGCCGTGGTAAAAATGGATTAGTTAAAAAAACAAATGACGTCGATAAAATAATCGCATTTATGAATGATAATCAAAAATACTCACATTTTATTCTAGAAAAAACATTTAATATTATTGAAGAAAAATACTTTTGTATTCAGTATCATAACAATAAGAAGCGTTATATTTTTAATGATAATGGAGGAATAAATTGTGATGACCCATACAAAAATGCTATCATAACTGACACTATTAAAGACTATGAAGAAACAAGTGTTATTTACCAATTAGATTTAATATTCGATTCATTATATTGTAAGAGTCTCGAAGTTAATCCCCTTATATTAACTGACTCCGGTTATTTACCTATCGATTTCGCAGTCGAATTTGATGGATGTGGGCTCTCTTTTTGGAAAGCGGAGCATCGTTTATATTATGATGCTTCCCATAAAGAGGAGAGTGCGAATGCGGAGATTGAAAAAAAGGTTATGGAATTAGATGAGGCCTCTAATGCAAGTCTGAAATTAAAAATCATTAATCCATCAGGAAAAATTGCTACTCTTGTTGCGGGTGGAGGAGCTTCCGTTTTATATACGGATGCAATCATCAATGCAGGATACGCAAATGAGTTATATAATTACGGCGAATATAGTGGTAATCCAACAGAAGATGAGTTGTATCAATATTGTTCCCTCTTTTTTGAAAATTGGTTCGACGGAATTAAAGAAAGAAGTTCACCCATTCTATTTATCGGTGGTGGAATATCAAATTTTACTGATGTTGCAAAAACATTCAAAGGAATCATACGCGCAATTAAGAAGTTTTCCGAGCAATTTCAGAGCCAGAATGTGGCCGTTTGGGTAAGGCGGGGCGGCGTCGGTGAAAAAGAGGGGTTGCGCTTGCTAAGGAATACCTTAGAAGAGTTGTCAATCGATAACCACATTTATGGAAGCGAAATTCCTATTACGGAAATTATATCTATGGCTCTTTCTATAAATAATGTTCAACTTCCAGAATATACAATTGAAGATGTATCACTTGTCGATTCCCCAAGGGAAATCTCGCTGTGGAATGATTATATTATTTTTATCGGTCATAATGCGACAATTATACAGCGCATTCTCGATTATGATTATTATATTGGAAAAGAAATGGGTTCCATATTAGGAGTATATGACCCCTACAATAAAAAAGACACTTACAAAAATTATTTTTGGGGGCGTCAAAAAATAAAAATTCTTATTACATCAAATATAAGCGCTCTCGCAATTCCAGAAGGGAGCACAGTCGCTGTATATAACTATTTATCAATTCGCAGTTGCGTTCAAGCAACAAAGAAGTTCGCTGATATTCCAGAGGTTCTAATGTTCTATATTATTGCGGAGGGACTACCTGATGCAATCACTCTCGAATTAGTTGATTACTTACATTCCCGTGGTAAAACACTACTGGGTCCTTCATCTGTCGGCGCCATAAAATCAGGAATAAATGGCCAACGTGTCGGAAGTGTGGGTGGTCTCATTGATAATATTCAGCGCTGTAATTTAGCGACGGAGGGCTATGTCGCGATTATAACGAAGTCCGGCGGTTTGCTTAATGAAATGATTAATTATGTTGAGAGGCTTGGTCTCGTCGTTGGTGAGGCAGTTTCTATTGGTGGGGACCGTTATCACGGCGTCCGTTTCATCGATTTGGTCAATTATTATATGGTGAATGATAAGATTCAGCTCATTATTATTGTAGGAGAATCAGGTGGTATAGAGGAATTGGAGGCGACCAATATTGTTAAAACTAAACCAGTTATTGCGTGGTGTAGCGGAACGAGTAATGATAAATTCGAGAAAAAAATAGAGTTTGGACACGCGGGGTCATCGTCTCTATCCGTCTATGAAGACGCCTCTTATAAAAATTATTTTATGAGAAAGTCCGGCTTCATTGTTCCAGAAACATTTGAAGAAATTGGAAAATATATCCAGAAATTTAAGAAAAATATATCAAAAACTGATGGTCGTAATGTCCCAATCGATTTGTCGGAAGCAATCTCGAATGGACTTATTCGGAATGTTCCTAATTTTAGTTCCGGAATAACGGATGAGCGAAATGATCTAAAATACCGTTCCGACCCCATTGACCAAATCATCGAGAAAGATAACTCACTCGGTTATACGATTGGGCTCATTTGGTTGAATATACGACTTGATAGTTGGGCCTCTAAATTCATCGAAAAAATATTGGCGATTATGGCGGACCATGGCCCCGCCGTAAGTGGAGCGCAGACCGCAATAATAACCGCAAGAGCAGGAAAAAATATTACGGAGTCAGTCGCATCGGGAATCTTGACGATTGGCCCCCGCTTCGGTGGCGCGATTGAAGACGCCGGTAAAGACTTCTATGAAGCCTATAAATCAAATGAGAAACCAGCTGATTTTGTTGAAAGAATGAAAACTACCGGTAAATATATTATGGGGATAGGTCATCGTATAAAATCCAAGTTTAACCCGGATCGGCGCGTAGAAGTTATTAAAAAATATGTGGCCTCATCATTTCCGGAGTGGAATGTTCTTCGATACGCAATTGAAGTTGAAAAAATAACATTAGAAAAGAAATCAAATCTAATATTGAATGTTGATGGCGCAATTGGGGCCTGTTTAATCGATTTATTATTACATTATAAAGTTGATATATCGAAAGTCCACGTCTTGAATGGATTCTTCATTTTAGCAAGAACAATCGGATTCATTGGACATTATCAGGAACAAAAATTACAGAATAATGGTCTCTATCGCGCAAATGATTGGGATTATGATTTTTTGGATACATAAAAGAATCCAGCTATACCAGCGACCGTACCTAATAAAAATCCATATTTCATTACTTTCTTAATGAAATTTCGTTTTTCCTCTTTTTCTTGAATAAATGACAGATTGAATGATGATAAAGTATTATTTGCTCTTTCTGAACATTTCAGTTGATTTACTAAAATGATATTTGTCTTATAAATGGTGTCATATTTTTCTTTTTCTTCTTCTAATTGTTTTACCAGTTTTTCTTTTATATAGCGATATTCAACCGCATATTTTATTATATAATGTAATATATCTTTTTGCATAGATACATCAGATTGCATGAAGTTATCTACATATTTGATTATTTCAAAATCAATGTCATCATCATAAATAAAAAAGTTTTCAATTTCTTTAATTCCTACTGACATATTTTAATATAAACATTATTTTATACAATAATATACGCGAAAAAGTAATATAAAAAGAATGTATAATATATAATTATGAGCGATACAGAAGATTATATTGTTATTGATAATCCAAACGAAGGGAACCCGATTCTAAAAGAAGAACAAATTTCAAAAAAGAAGAGGAAGCATTTAGAGGTTAAACCTGATTATTTTAAAACGGAAGATGAGCGAAGAACTGAAATTAAGGCCTTATTGAATCAAATGGCCGAATTAGGAATTATTGCAAGTATTCCAGGAATGAAAGATTTTCTTAAACACTCTCAGCTCTTTATTAAAGAGGGAGTATATTGGGAAGGAAGAATCCGACTTACTGGAACAAACCGTGTATTATGTGGATTTTTAACAAATAGAAAGAATAAAGTATCAGATATTACTTTAAAGTATGAAAAAGAATAATTATCTACGACGAATTGATGGTAAATTACCAGAAAAATTAGGACGATTTGATTGATATGGAACTGATTGAGTTTCTGGTTTTGGTTGAGGAGGTGGGGGTGTTTGTATGGTTTGAGGTGGGGGGGTATGTATGGTTGGAGGTGGGGGTGTTTGTCTAATTGCTATATTACTTGGTGCTAAACCAGAGCGACGCATTCCTCCACAACTGCACGGCATTATATAATTATAATAATATTTTTATAATTATGAATAATGAAAAACAATCATTAAATTTCGTTTTAGAAATGAGACAACGATTTTATCAACCTAAATTTTTTATTGAATTTAGTGAAATATTTAATAACGATGACCCTGACCTAAATAACATGTTTTTATTTGCGGAGGAAGCTTTTAATGATAAAAAACCGATTTGGTATGTATTAACTGTCTTAATTGCGAACTTTGGTAAAATGATTATTTATCATCTAAAATCAAAAGATGATGCCCGTATTTTTGAGGCAATTGATAAAAAACCGGCGTATCTTGTTGCTTGTGGAGTAGTCCAGAAAAGTTTAGATGACTATATTTATTCATATGGATATGGTGAATATTTATATAATCTTCTTCTAAATCCATTGAATACAAATAGTCTATCAAAAGACGCCCTACAATTAATTAGATATAAGGACACAAATATTTTGGAATCAGAACTACCAAATATAGTTCAATTCCGAAAGTATTTTGAAGTTAAAAAAAAAGTATTGAATATTGATAAAATGAAAAAGAAATATATTCAATTATTAAAACTTTATTTTGAAAATAATGGTCTCTATATGTAATATGGATGCAAAATCAAAAAGTGGAGGTAAATTTATTCCTACAAAAAAGATATTACCGCCGCCGCCAAAAAAAGGCGATAAAGTAGAAATTATCATAAAACCGTATAAAAATAAAATTACGAAGGTAGGAATCATAAAGGATGTTCTAACTAAGAAAAAATATCATTCCCGTGGACATAAAGTTCGCTTAGAAGATGGGACTATTGGTCGAATCGTAAAAAAATTGAAATAAATTAAATAGTTGTTCTTTACATATTAAAATGACCGACCGTCGTATTTTCCAAGAAATAAAAGAAGCTGGATTAAATCAGGATCCAACAATTCAATGGGGCCTTAAAGACCCATCTGATAACAAAAAATGGTGGGCTAGTATAAATGGTCCAGAAGGAACTCCATACCATAGATTTAAGCTGACGCTTAACATCACATTTCCGGAAAATTATCCTTTTTCTGCTCCAAAAGTTGATTTTACTACGGATATATGGCATCCAAATGTTGGAGGTTCTGGTAATATATGTTTGGATATATTAAAAGAAAAATGGACTCCAGCTCTGAAATTATCCGCTGTATTGTTTAGTATTAGCAGTCTTCTGAATGAACCATATCCAGCAAGTGCTCTCAATTCAGAAGCTGCAAGGCAATATATATACAATCGTGATGAATATAACCAAAAAGTAATCGAGACTTGTTCCCGAAATTTTGAAAAAATCTGAAAACACTAACATTTTTTTGACTTTATAACAATATAGAAATTTAGATAAAAAGCGAATACTATCCATAGAGCGTATGGAACAAGCAACCAAAATGAAATTTTCGAATTTTTCCAACTGAGCCACAATAAATAAGCAGTTAGTCCAATCATGATAAAATTTATGATGAGTGCGATAAGCGGCTTTTGTAATTTGAAAAAGATTACTGACCACAAAAAGTTAAGGATGAGTTGAGCTTCATATGGCCCAAAGTATTGAGTTAGGAATGTAGGTTGTTCTAAATAGAACATTGCCGACAAACCTATTAGTAGATATAAAATAGTCCACGCGATTGGAAAAACAATTGGAGGTGGAGTTAGAGGAGATTGTTTCAATTTGCTATACCATAGCCTATTTTTTTCCGAAAGATTACCACCAAGTGCATTTACAATGAATGTCCCCGCGAATGGTTGTAGGACAAGTAAGATTTTCCATATAATATTCGCATCCATTCGTTCTAATTAGTATATAATAATATTATATTTATAAATGAAAGAATACACATTTAAATTATATGATAACTTTTTACCAAATCCAGCCGTTATAAAACCGAACCATATAATTATTAATTTTAAATATTGTAATTTATCAGAATTGTCCTGGATAGATGAAGATTTTAATACAAATTTATTTACACTTCCAGATACAATAAATTATTTTGATATGAGTTATAATTCAATATACGCCTTTTATAAAGGGTCCAGCCACGATTATTCCCTACCAGAGAACCTCAAAATATTTAATGCTTCATTTAATAAACTCGATTTCATTTCTGATAATATTCCTAAACAATTAATTGCTCTGAATATTTCAAATAATACTGTTAAATATATTCCAAAACTTCCGGAAACACTTAAAATGTTAAACGGTTCATTTAATACAATTAAATGGTTTGATCAAGAATTACCCAATTTAGAAAAATTGAACCTGTCATATAACCACATTTACTATTTCCGATTTGACCGCTTGAAGGACAATTTGCGATTCTTAGATTTATCGGGGAATCAGCTAAAAGAAATAAGTGGGAATATATTTCCTCCAAATATTGAAGTTATCAGATTAATGGATAATCGTTTAGAAGAGATTCCGGAGCTACCTCCCAATTTGAAAGAACTCGATGTTAGCTATAATAAAATAAAAACTATTACTAATTATCCGGCCTCTCTTTTGGAGCTTGATGTTAGTCATAATGTAATCGAGGTCCTATGTGATACAGTTATGGGATGTAATGAATTGAAAAAACTGAACTATGAGGTGAATGATACAATTGAAATTTCATTTGAGGCTCTACGATGGATCGATAATCAGTTCCACAAAATACATGTTGAGAAAGAAATCAATTTGAAGGAGATTTATTCTCAGACTAGCGATGAGATGAAATCGGTTTATGATGACGCGCAAAATGCGCATGATATTAAAATAAGGGGCGATATATTGAAGTGTATCGAATTGATAATTGAGACTGATGAAGTCCCTGCGCTTTCATTTGATGAATGCTGTAATGTATTAAAGGATAAATTTAAGATTGAAGACACTGTTGATATATTGCGTGAGTTTATGGAAGAAGAGCTAAGAGTTCTGGGAAAGTGCTACAAATTTTGCGATTTATTCCCTTATATTCATAATCGGGTTATCCAATATGGAGATGACCTTATTTTTGTATTAGAGGAGGAAATACAGAAATCGAAGAAGGTCTGCTTTACTGGGCGGATTGAGGCATATATTTCGAGTTTGGCCGGTTTCTATAAAGATATTGTCTATTCCCCTTCACTTAACGATACGATTCTAGCAAAAATAAAGCAGATAAAGAATAAACTTCATAAGGAGCGCATCCCGCCAGATTCGTTGAATTATCAAGTGGAACTCAAATTTTATATGGAGGAATACATGCGTGAGTCCAAGTTCAATGAGGAAATGATTGCTGTGTGGCTATCGCCAATCGTTGAAATGATTGATGATATCGTTAAACAGTTGGAGGATCATTACAAGAAACCGATTCGCGAAGTCGTTGATATAATAAAAATGCGGAAAGTTATAAAGCAGTATTTTATTCAAAATTTATAAAAATTAAATATTTTATTATATTATTAAAATGTTATATAAAAAATTAGTTGAAAAAATAAATAATATATTGTTAAAATATTATCCTGTTAAAATATCATTCGATAAAATAAATACTTTATCTCATTTTCAGATTATAAGTAATGATTATAAACGGTTTTTAACAATAAATATGAATATAGATGGAGTAATTTTGAATGGAGAATATAAAAACTATCAAATAGTAAAAGTAATAACAACTAAGATATTAGATTGGAAAAAATATATATTATTATACGTATCTTTATTAAATAAATCATTTAATCCATCTATAAATCAAACAAAATTTATTTATTATCTTCATTCATATAATTATATAGATATTCTCAATATTACAAAATTGGTAATAAAAAATAAAGAAACTGGAAAAACAATTGAATATAAAGTAGAGTATACTGATACTGATAAAAAAAATTATTATTTACCTTGGAATAATATTATTCAAAAATATATAATAAAAAAAGATAATCATTTTTATTTAGAATCATTTTCAGTTGATAATAATTATAAAAATCTTAAAATAGAAATGGATCGTTTGATAAAAAATAGAGATAAATATAAAACTATTCATTTTCATTTGAATAATAATGGCGGTGGAGATATTGTTCCTGCTCATATAATAATAAGATGTCTGGTAGGAAGAAGAGAAAGATGGATGAAGAATATTAAAAAAATATTAGAGAATAAACAAGTACTTGAATGGGATTGTTGGGAAGAAGAAAATGTAAATAGTCCAAATTATGAAGTAGTTAAAAAATTAAATTTAGATAATTTACCAAATTATGATTCAAAATATAATGGAAAAATATATTTACATATGAATACACAAAATGGTAGTGCTGCTTGGTTTTTTATAACATATTTAATTTATGCTTTTGCTAATAAAATTAAAAGATATTCTAAAAAATGTTATGGTCAAAATATAAAATATGGCACAATTGAAAGTGATAAATTAATATTATTAGGTCATTCTGATACGACTTCCGGAGATGGAAATGACGTATCAATAAAATTTAATAATATTGTAATAAAATGTCCAACTGAACAATTTATATCGTGTTCTATTAAAAAATATGATTGGAATCGATTTTGGAGAGAAACTTAATGCGGAAAGTCATTAAGCAAAATTTATAAAAATCCATCCGTTGGATTTTAAGGCAAACGATTCTTGCAACGTTCGAGAAAAACACCGAGGTATGTGCAGACTTTATGAATGCCTTGTATGTTGCGATTTGCAATCATAGCATTAATCATATTAAGACCTTTCCTCATTCGCGAGTTAAACAGGTTCTGTTCATATGTTCTCGCAGTTGGAGATGAGTCGGATTGACGATAGAGCTCAAATTGTGGAGAAATTGATGACATCACGTGAAGTATCGAGTCAATTTGAGTAGCAGTCGGACATTCGATTTGTATCGCAGATTGTTTACTGGCATATTTCTCTATCATTTTCTTCAAAATATCCATAGAACTCTTTTTTTTAGTTATATTTGTCCTGAGTTCATTTTGAAGACTAAGCAAGAAATTTGCAAAATAATATTGGTGTGATAAAGCAGTTGATTGTCCATTACGAACTTCTTGAATTTTTGATTCTAAACTTGATACTGATTCTGAATAGCAAATTATCAATTCAATATGTTCCTTTGCTGAATTTAGAAACTTCGAGATCTCTTCCTTTTTGGATGAGAATTCATTGACAAATTGATCAAATGTTTTTTGAAAATCTTCTATTGATGACACTAATATATGACATGATTCATGTGAAATCTGTTTGAGAATAATATGAATCATTTCAAAAGTTAAATAAATTTGAGTAATGAAACGTTCAATCATTAAACAGTATTGATGCAATTCAATTAAAGAATTATTCATCACATCAAATGTTTCAATATTGAACACCATTGCGTTAATTATTTGAAAGCAATCTTGGATCTTCAAAAATTCACTTTGCACTTTGAGAAGACGGTTCTTCAATTGATTCAAGAAATTCTCTATTGGAATTGATGGAGTTGTGATTCGCGAATCAATATTTGATATATAAATCGAAAGATTTTGTAAAAGTAGAAGAACTTCTTCACTATTCGTTGTTTTTGAAATTAAAGAATTCAAATAATTAAAATTTTCATTTGCTTTAACTAGACTTTTGAAACATGAATTATGATTTTTTATTGATTGGATTTGTTGTGGGAATGTTTTCTTTATGCGTGGCATGTTTGAAAAGTTAAATATTCCTTATTTTGTCATCGGATTACCATCAATTTTTTGTAAAAATTGAATATAAAAATTGTAGCATACTTTGTATTAATAAAAATGTTTATAGGTATAGATGAAACAAAAGAAGCTGTTAAAACGACACTACAATACAATGTATTGTCCAAATTTAAGACAAATAATCTAATATTAGATAGTATTATCCAAATTATTTTTATGACATTTATTACAACATTTGTTGCATCATTAATGTCAAATATTGGAAAAATAAACCTAAAATTTAGTTTACGTGGAATACGTAATATGTTCAAAAAATATTATACGATAACTATTACTGGAAGCAGGTATGTTGAATTCAAATATATGCATTCAAGATGCGATTTCAGTATGCGTTTTCGTGCTATTTTATACAAAATATTATGCTCCCTAAATGAAAATAATGGGAAGAATGGAATTCGAGAAATTGAGGAATTACAGGTCCGTGATACAACACGTTTTAATGATGATAACAGTATCACTAAAAAAGCAGAATTTTCCTTTATTGTTAATCAAAGAGGAATGTTTTTGATTGACGCAGACATTTATTGTGAGGTTGATTCATTCAATGATAATGTGGAAAGTGGAGACAAGAACAAGACAACTGGAATGAAAAAACAGGAATATACAATTTGTGTAAAGTCGACAAAAAAGACTTGTAGAGAACTCCACAAGTATATTGAGCAAATTACGGATGAATACGAGAAGAATCAAAAGCGGATGATGTCTGAGCATCGTTATATATTTCAGTTTGATGGAATTAACACTGACTCAAAATTACTCAATTGGAAAGTCAATGTCTACAAATCTTTTACAACATTTGACAATATTTTTTTCGAAGGGAAAGCAGAAGTTTTTCAAAGACTGACCGATTTCATGAAAGAAAAAGAGTTCTATCAGATGTTGGGAAAGCCTTGGAAACTGGGAATTCTTCTTACGGGAGAGCCCGGTTGTGGAAAAACGAGCCTTATTCGCGCGATTGCGAACTTCTTCAAACGGAGTATTAAAGATGTTCAATTCAACCGGATGACGGACATTGATGATTTGGAGAGTTGCTTCAATTGCATTGAATACGACAACAAAGCAATGGGTTCAGAAGACGTTATTCTCGTCGCAGAGGATATTGATTGTATGACGGACATACTGAAAAAAAGAACAGCAGAAGAACCGAAGAAGAATATGACTGAACAATTCAATTCTTTCAAATCGGAAGAAGCAAAAGCAATTATGATGGCAATTTCTAGTGCTACGGATTCTCCTACCGTTCAAAATAAGAAGTCCGGTCGCGAAATAACGCTGAGCTATTTATTGAATATATTGGACGGAATTTCGAATGCGGACGGGAGGATATTTATTGCATCGACGAATCACGTTGAGAAAATTGATCCGGCCGCGCTCCGTCCGGGGCGTATCGACATCCGAATTGACTTCAAACGGGCATCCGTTTCAATCGTTCGAGAGATTTTATCACACTGGTATGAATGTTATGATAAGCATCATTCCGGTGGAAAATTTCATTCAGATTTTGAGAGAATATGGGATGAAAATTCATCGCGGTTCAATGATGAAAAGTTGAAACCGTGCGACATTGTCAATGTTTTACAAGCGTATTGTCGAGATATTCAGAAAGCGATAGATATACTGGTTTTAATGCAGTAATTTAGTAAAAATTGATGGTAATACGAAAGCAATTTTATATAATTATATCCGCAAAACTTGCAAATGTCAGAAAAAACTGGAAAAACACTAGGACCAAATGCTCAAAAAAAACAGGATTTTTGGAATCGAACTATACAGGCATCAATTGATGCTTGTTATGAAAGAAGAAGATTAAAAAGAGAAAAACGTGAAAAACTTCGCCAAAAAATTGAATATCTTCATCTTCAAAGATTGTACAACTTTAACAAGCGAATGGTTGTCGTTTTTGCGATATTGGATGGTAATATGGTAATTTTAACAATTATCGATCAATCATTGATAACGTGTACTTACACAACTGGACGAAATGATCATATTATCTATGGTGATTGTGAATATTGGAGATTACAAATGACGGCATCTCACAATTCAAACGGAAAACGGTTCGAAAAAGATGGTGCATCATATACGGTTTCAACTGTTGATGGAATCAACTTCAATGTCACTGACATTAAAGGAAAAGTTTTTTCTTTTGAGAGTTCCATACTTCATGAGACTCTTGCTGGAAAGACATTTTCTGATATCAAATTTGACCAATGGTTGTACTCTCCAAGCAATGTTGAATCTGATGAAAAAACGAAGATGATTCATGCGGAATTGTTGAAATTGATTGAAGAAGACGAGAAATACCTTAGAAAAAATCCACAAATTGTTGGATATATTCCATATTCATTCGTCTGAATTTGCATAAATTTGTGGGATTCCATGAATTTTTATAAAAATTGATAGTAATATTCAGTGAAAAAATCATTATTTAACGGCAAAATGTCTCAAAAACAACAGACCGCCTCAGCGCAACAAGCGCAAAATTTAAATCAAACTTCAATTATCACATATTTTAAATGTGATGATGGAACTATTTGTATTGTTTCCATTGTTTCACCAGATGGACAAAAGATTTTTGGAAATGGGATTGGAACAATTGTTCCGATGAACCGTATTACCAAAAAAGGTGATACTCAAACTCCTCCTGCCAATCAAAAACAATACATGATTGTTTCTGATAATGGAAAGTTGAACGTTTTATTGGATAGAAAACAAATCAATATATTCGATGAAAATTTCGGATTACATGATGGAATTTTGCGTCTTGAAAATGTTTCATTTCGGCAATTTGTCTATGACCAAACAGCAGTTGATGAAAGAACAGAAACATTCAGGGAAATACTCGGACAACTTGTCTCTGCGTACCCGGACCGCTTTTGTTTTGAAGACTACAAGAAACAGAAGACCACTCACGTTGGAGAAATGAAAGCTCGTATCCCGAAATTAATCTTTGATTTGGTAAAACAACGTCTGGTGTCTTCCGGAGTTTCAACATATTCCTTTGTTGAACATCTCATGAATGGTTCCACGATTGGTGTTTCTCGTGGTGATATGGATTTCTATGTTCTTGATGAGAAACAAGCGAAACTTATCATTGAGATATTGACCAACAAAAAACTTGGATTTGTCAAAGATTCCAAAGATAAGTCAAATGATAATACATTTCGGCTTTATCTTGATGTTCTTTGTCGGAAAGTTTGTCATGAAGCAATCATGTCAAACTTTAAGCTTCCGGAAGGTTCAGACCCAGCTCAATATTATATTGAGGTTGAAATAAAAATTGCTACTGAGTTTCAGAAAGAGTATGAATCAAATTGCGTAGGATATTTTCTTGGGTTATTGTTGAGTTATTACTTCAAAATATCGATATCTGGTGTTTCATTGAAACACGGTTGTGATGAAATACCAATCAATGTTGGTTCATTTGATGAATTTCTCAAAAAAATTGGAATCAATCTTGATGAAATTCGGACTAATCGAGATTTCATCGAAAGACTTCTTGCGTCGCCTCTAATTTCAGAGCTTATGACAGTTGACGATATCTTACGTCTTTTCAAGAACATCATGGGAGATGACAATACAAAGCACCCATCAAAACCGCTGAGAGAGTGGCTTCATTTGTTGGTTTGTGGTTTGAAGGAGCGTTTCCCAGATCTGTTTTCATCATTGCGATCAGAGCTTGTTCAAGAAATGGTTCAAGATGAGAAAAGTCTTCAAATGATTCCTACGTGGAGAGTTCAACTATTTGTATTGAACACTGATTCTGTATTTCATCAAGTTCAGGTGGAGAAAGGAATACTTTCAATTGATTGTGGAAAGAAACAATTTGTTTCAACTGGAGTTGATGGAAAGTCTTTGATTTTTTCTGAAAAACAATTGAAGTCAGATTCTGGAAAGAAACCATTACCCGAGCGTGTCAAATCATGTTCAAGGCTGTTTGAACTCTTGAAAGAGTATTTTGACTACTTGAAAGAAATCAATGCACAGAGATCAGTCATTGAGAGATTTATTGACGCACTCAGATGTCGCTCAGAAGTGTGTTCTCATCTTGAACAACTTAGATATGAGCTTATGAAAAAGATTCACGAAGAATTGATGAATCCACTGTACCCAATGAGTCGAAAGAAACCTGATTCGATGGATGGGAAATTATATGGAGAATTGATGAAACAGTTTCAATCAGCTATCATTTGTTTTTCTCAATTCCAGTCATTCTGCGTTGAAAATCTCGGTCTTGTTGGTGATTACCAGAGTTTTGTTGTTCGAATGTTGAATGAGCAGATCTTTGCTGAATACCATTCTCAGATTGGGTCATTATCTCCAGAAGAGCACAAGCAAATTCGTGGAGAAATCTACGCTGCTGCGATGCTCAACATTGAGAAACTTTGCTTGGAATTGGTTGAAAAGTGGACTAGTTTCCACAATTCAGATGTCAATTGGGAAGAAAGAGAAAATCAGTATTTTCATATCCCATCTCAAACATTCCATGAAATCACGTCTGGTAATCGCCCATATTACTTGGGAACATCTGTCTTGGAAGGAACAAACGTTCATGTTTTCATGGATGGCCAATCAGGAGAAGTATTCTCAATGATGATTGAATAAATCAAAGCAAACGCTTTGATTTTTATAATTAGAATATTTATAAAAATTGATGGTAATACAAAGCTAAATTATACTGATTTAACCCGCTCCAATGCAAACACAATCCTGCATACCATCCGCGCAAAATTTGGCGCTAGAACGTTTGATGAAAGAATATCTTGATTGTTTGGTGAAAATGAATCAGCCACTTCATCCAGAAGATTGTTCTGTTGTTCACTGTAAAATACTAGAATTAACAAAACTTCTAAAAGGTGAGTTGATGAAGCAGTTGTTTCCAACTGATCTAACTTTTGATATGAAACTGATAAAACAGTCAGTCGAACTTTTTTCAAAATTTCAAACGTTTTGTATTGAGAAGAAAGGTCTTCGAGGAACACTTTTTGATTTTGTTTTTGATATATTGAATCGTGAAATCCTTGTTGAATATTTGACAATTCTTAAATTGTCGGAAGAACAACAGGAAAGAGAACTTCCAAAAGTTGATGGATTCGTTCATCAACTTTGTACGACTTTGGTTGAGTTATGGAAAGAATTCCGAGAATCAGAAATGATTTGGAAACATGATAAATTATTCAAATACTCAATTAATGATATTACTGGAACAGTTCATCCAAATTCCAATGGTGCTCTTCTTCCATGTTATTTGGGTTATATTGAAGCTAATGGGAAACCAGTTCATGTTTTCATGGATTGCCAATCTGGTCAAGTCTTCTTAATGTTGTCTTTTGAGTCATTTAAACAATTTCAGACTTTATTCATGGCAGGTGTGAAAGAGATGACCTATAGTGATGAGAACTATCTTATTCATTTGATGAAAGAATTTTTTGAAAAATTTGGGTTTTCAATGGAAAGACAAGAGATTTACATGCCACGCATTCTGTCTTTTGCTCAACAATTTAGTGAGATTTCAGGAAAACCGTGTGTTAGCCCAATTCAAACGGACCAGGAAACACATGAAAGATATCAAAAAAATCATTGGAATAAGACTAGAATGGAGCTTATTGAATTTTTTTTATCAATGACATTCAATTAAATTCGCGGTTAGAATCGCAAATTTTATAATTAAAATAATTTGCTTATGTAGTCGAACGTAAGGAACATTATTCCTTGGCCCGGAGCGACCCGTGTTAATCGCGCCAAGCTCCCTCTCCAAAATCCCAATACCCCATAAGAATTGTATATCGTTTTTGAAAGTTGGACCATACTGCTTTTTTGTTTCACAGATTCTTCCTGCATTTGCGTTTTTAGGACGTCCATTGGAGAAGAGATAATAACTGAGAAAATACCTGCTCCTACCCCTCCCCAGAATGAGTGCGTGCTCGTGAATTTTTTCTGACTTGATATATAATCCTTGTATTTGTTGAAAAAATAGAAGCGACTTGCCTGATTTAATGATTGTCTATATAGAGTAGGAAAGTATCCTAAATAGAGCCCTCTGATTCCATTTTCTCTGACAACATCCATCGTTTTCATATGTGGGAACCGAATCATTTTAGTTTTGATTGTTTCCGATGGGACCGTAATAAGCGTAGATTCAATAAAACCTGCAAATAATCCCGAAAGAATAGAGACTACATCTTTGTTAAAAGATTTCTCATGTAGGTGCTTCGAAAATATATTATACGCATAAAAGCGACTAGCGACCTTAGGGATATTGAAAAAAAGAACCGGTGTTAACCCCCTATAAAATCCTAGGAATCCATCCTTTTTATAAATTCCAAACGCAGTATTTTTCAAATTGAGGTTATTTCCTTTGAATTGCATCTGTGTTTTTATATTCTCAGATGGCCATGTCGCGATTGCTTCTGCTATTCCGGCGACGCTTCCAGCTACAATATTTTTTACTGCTTCATTTTTCTGACTCATAATTATAATAAAAGATAAAAGATAAAAATTGAATATAAAAAAATTATATTTTTATATATAAACAAAGATGGAATCGAAGACTGAACGCAACAATTGCTACAAGTGCAATAAGAAAATTCACATATTACAGCAAGAAACTGACCAGATTTGCTTGGATTGTCATGGAAAAATGATTCAAAAAATGAAGCAAGAACTGAAAGAAAAAGGAGCCTGTTGCGATTACAATGGGACTGAGTATTGGTATTAAAATAATACAAATTTATTATAAAAAATAAAAAATGAATTTAAAAATAATAGAATATTATATAATAAAAAATGGAATCGTTTAATTTAGAAAATAGTCAAGAAGTCCCATATGAATTAAAAAATCTGGATGATACTCATCCAAAAGAAAATAATGTGGATGGATTGAAAATTCAATTGATGAATCATCAAAAAACAGCTCTTTATCATTCTTTATTAATTGAAAGTAATGAAGGGATTCTAATAAGTGAGACTTATTATTTTTCAACATTTGGAATATTAGCCTGTAAGGTTGGGTCCGGTAAATCATTTGTTGTATTGGCTATGATTATCAAGAAACCGCTCATTAATTACAATCGGATATCAAATGGATATGGCGGAGGAGTTATCACTCATTCTTCATTTAGGAAAATAAACACTTCCCAAAATACGGTAAGTGCAAATATTATTCTCATTCCACACAATTTGCAATCGCAATGGAGTGCTTATATATCAAAATATACGAATCTTCGCTTTTATTCAATTCATTCAACAAAAGAATGCGGTATTTTTCGTGAGAAAGTGAAAAAGTATACACAGGAACCAGATGTTTCGAATCGTATACATTTATTTACAGAACTAACTGAAAATATTGTATATTTGGTCACGAATAAATGTTGGAATCTTTTCGCATTGACATGGAATAATGAAATTCGAAAAAATGTGAGTCGCATATTTGTAGATGAGGTTCACGCAATAAATATTCCAAATTCAATTAAAGTTCCAGCTAATTTTGTATGGTTCATATCATCATCATTGAATGATTTATTTCGTCATTCTAACAATGGATTCATTAAGGATTACATTAATACTTGGTCTTATTATTCATCATTGAATCATAATGTAATCAAAAATAATGACGAATATATTGATTCAAGTATCCAATTGGAGAGTCCAAATACTATCATGATTCGTTGTAAGACATCGCGATTATTGAATATATTTTCTGGGATTATTACAGAAGAAGTCCGTAATATGTTATTGGCGGAAGATGTTGAGGGAGTTATTTCAACACTTGGAATACCAACCGTTAGCGAAAGCAATATCATCCAAGTTTTATGTAAGAATTTACAGAATGAATTGGAGAATTTGCGGTTGATTCACGAGACGAAGAAAATAATGAATTACGCAACTGAGCAAATGAAGGAAGAATCAATTGCGAAGTCGCAAGAGAAGATTGATAAAATTAATGAAAAGATTATGGATGTTCAGAAACGTATTAGTGAATGCGATATTGACCCGATTATGCACATTGATATTATGAAGCCGGTCATTACTGGATGCTGTAATAACAAGTTTGACTTGGAGAGTATTACTGCACATTATTCGCATCAGGAAAAAAATAATTTACCGATTGTTTGTCCATTGTGTAGAGCTCCCCTCGACTTGAAAAAATTGTTGTATGTTGGTGAATTCAAGGGCGACAAAGTCCCCAAAAAGAAACAGCCAACTGAATGGATTTCTGTTGAACATACTAAAATTGAGAATTTGGAGCATTTATTGCGGACGCAAATTGAACCTACGAAGAGGATTCTTATTTTTTCAGAGTTTGAAGGAAATGTTTCACAACTTGGAGACGCTTTCAAAAAAGCGGGGCGGATCAATTTATATCCATTGAAGGGTTCAATCGGTCATATTACGAACTTGATTGAGCAATACAACCAGGGAGATATTCGGAGCTTGTTCTTAAATGCGACATACTGTGGTAGCGGATTAAATTTGGAAAAAACGGATGTTGTTATTATCATGCACAAGATGTCGCAGGATAATATGAATCAGGTTGTTGGGCGTGCGCAACGGCTGGGCCGGACTGGTCGGTTGGATATTTATTGTTTGTACGCGGAAAACGAATAACCAGCCCCTTTTTCCAGCCCCTTTTTCCCGCTATACGCGGGTAAAGGTGCTAACCCCCAAACCGCCCCTTTTTCTCCACCAGCGGAGTAAAGGTGCGAACCCCCAAACAGGTATTGTTTCCGGATATTTTTTCAAATAGTTATTTTTCTGGATATTTTTTTAAATATATTAAGAGATGTATATACAATTTTTATTTTGAAATTATTATAAATTATTATATCTATATAGATATAATAGCAAATGTTTGAAATTAAATTAAATAAGAGTAAAGCAGATATATATTATAAGAGTGATTTACAAACCAGTAAAAATGCATGGTGTAATATATCTATATCAAAAGATAAGATTTTTATATATGTAAGTCGAGATAAAAGTCGTAGTTATTGGATTGGCGATAAAAAAGGAAAATCCTGTAAATTATCAATTAAATTTAATGATGCTAAAAAAATGATTACAGTAAATATTTCAAATAAAATAATTATTCATAGTATTAAAGATTATACAAAAATAAAAAAGAAAGCAATATATTATAAATATATGAATGAAAATGATAATAGAATTGAATTTAAGGAAATATGATGTCTTATAAATTCTAAATTTTAATAATAATCGCTTTGTTTTTATTCTTAGGTTGAATATATTTACTTCTAAATACATCTTTCAGTATTTTATCAACTATTTCAAACTCTTTCTTTGGAAGGTCCCATTTTATATCAATTTCTCCTGTATTTTTTGACCAAAAAAGTGATTTGCTTGTGTAAAATATGAAAGGCATTTTATATTTTGCCATCTTATCCGCCTCTTCCCATGCGAAATCAATAAAATAATACACATTTTTCCATCCTATTTCTAAAAATAATATATTGTTCTTTTTCAATTCAGACGCGACTTTTTTGAATTTTTTTAGTAGTTCAGTTGTTTTATATTTATAGAATTTTTTGTTTAGATAATTCTCAGGAAACTGCATGTAATATTCTTCCGCTGTATTTTTCCAAACGATTTTATGCCACTTATAAATACAATTTTTATTGGGTTTCGAGACGTATTCATTTTCATCGTTTCCTTTTATTATTTTATTTGGGTGGTCTTGGGCGGAAACAGGTGGAGAAGGCCGTTTCAGATATTTTGTTTTTAACATATTATGTAATAGAAAAAATAAATGGAAAGAACCTATTTTCTGTTAAAGAGATAAAAAATGATTTTTTAATTATTAAGGAATAACATAATATAAAATGTCAAAAATAGAAACATTTATAGATTTATTTGATTTATTGAAATCATTACATCAAGATGAATTTCTTATCTGGTTAACTACACCTTGGAAAGGAAAAGATAAACAGGAATCTGTTTTGAGATTATTTTCAAAGCTTGGGTTGATTGATAAATTGAGAGAATATGACATATGTCAAGGGAATTTCAATTTGAAAACAATTAAACCGATAACTGAAATAAGAGAAATATTTTATGAAGGAGATCGTCCAATAAATCTAAAAGATAAAGGTGATTCTTCTGACCTTACAGGTATTCATAAAAAGAATAAAAAAGAGTTGCTCCTCACTACGTCAAAAAACATTACAAAAATGAACGTTGGTTTATTAGATATTGATAAAATTTTGACGAATTTTAAGCAATATGAGAAGGAACAATATATAATGAAATTATGTATTGCAATTCGAAATCTTAGTGATTTTGAAGAAATGAAATCTCGTATTGAATCATCAAATATAGTATTGAAAAATGCGATTTCTAATGCGATTAACATTGATTGGAATGATTTGAATCAGGCATTTCATCAATTTAGATTTCAATTCCAATATTTGAATATTCAAACCATATTGAATTCAAATAAGAAGCTATTATGCTTAAAAATGCACCAAATGATGAGTGTAATAAAAACAATGGAATTGAAAGAAACAAAAGACTGTATTTTATGGGGTCATATTCAAAGAAGTGGTAAGAGTTATATTATCGGAGGATGTATTATTGAAGATAGTCGTCATAAGGACAAATGTAATTATTTAGTAATTACAACTGCTCCAAATGAGACGATTGAGCAACAACTACAAGTATTTGATTGTATTCAATTGGAAGAATTTGGAATAATTCAATTAAACGGAACAAATAAAAAGCCGGTATTGAAAGATAAAAATATTATTATTTGTTCGAAGCAATTTCTTCAAACAAAAATTGATTCCGGTGAAAAAATAACGAATATTCCATGGTTGAAAAAAATGGCATTCGATATTCGTTTTATTGATGAAAGTCATAATGGAGGAACGACTACGCTTGCTAAAAAAGTATTGGATTACTATGGTTCCGGTGTTTTTACAATCCAAATTACAGCGACATATTTGAAACCTTGTAATGATTATGGAATTCAAAAAGATTCTTGGATTTTATGGGATTTGGAAGATGTTCAATTATGTAAGGCGATTGATAAACCAGATTCTATGAATAGACTGGTTGAAAAACACGGGACTATAATTCAAAATATTATTGGACATTATTCAATTGAAAATATAATAGCAGAGTATTCAAAATATCCGGAATTATGGATAATGACTGAAAGATTGAAACCGGATGTTATATCTGAGATAATAAAAGAGACATCTGATAATCATTATGGTTATTCAACAGAAGCATGTTTTTTACTTCAACAATGTCTTGAAGATGGGATTATTAAATATTCGAACAAATTTCAAAATGAAGAGAAAACTCTTGAAGTTTTTTACAGAATTTTTGGAAAAAGGGACCGATTTGGAATTCCTGACAAAGATTTTCCAGATGAAGATGTTTTCATGAAAAAAATTGAACGAGTTTGTAAGAATCCTTTAACAAAATCAAGATTTATTGGAGATAGTAGCGAACCAATGATAATTATGGCATTTTTACCTCAAAATAATGTTGACAAAATATCGACTGCGCTCATATCACTGTTAGACCGGTTTCGAGTTGTTCCGGATTATCATATGATTAGTATCAATAGCCATACAACTGACAATCCAAGACAAGAAATTGAGAAAGCGCGTGATTACGCAAGACTTAGCAATAAGAAAGGTGTAATTGTATTTAGTGGTCGTCAATGTAGCTTGGGTGTTTCAATTCATAACTGTGATATTGTTCTATTATTGAATAATAATACAAGTTTTGATATGATTTATCAAATGATGTTTCGTTGTATGACGGAAGGCAATGGAAAAAGATGTGGATTTGTTGTTGATATGAATATTCAAAGAGTAATCGAAACATCAATAATTACATATGCTTCTTTAATCAAACCATCCGACCATCCAAGAGATGCGATTCGATATATTTTACAAGAACGAATAATCAATTTGAATGGAGATGATTGGATGACTTCATTTGGCAATAGACCTTCTAAAATAGATGAATTCTGTCATACAATATATAACATTTATTCGTCAAATACGGAAAGAGCTCTCCAACATTTTATTGAACGACTTCGCTTTAAGGATATTCTTTTATCAAAAGATGAGCAGAAAATGTTCAATACAATATTTAGTGGCAGTAATGCAAAACTAACTCAAAAACAAAAAGTTGATATTCAAAAATTATTAGATTATGATTCAGAAAAAATAAAGAATGGAATTGAAAAAGTTGGAGAAGAAGATTCGGGTTCCAATTCGGATTCCGATTCCGATTCAGAAACGGAACAAGACAAAAAAATAAGTTATATGGATGTATTGAAACATATTATACCTTTGATTTGTATTCTTACAATTCATGACGAGGGAACTTCATTTATTGAAATGTTTCATTATATTGAATCAAATCCATATCATTATCAAATTCTAATTGATCAAACTAAAAGCTGGTGGGGTGATTTAATTGATTCGGTTATAGTTAAAAAATTCATAAGTATATATATTAATTATATGGCTGATGATACAGAGACGAATCAAATCATAAGAACAATCAAAGAAATTTTCATGAAAAATATTACCAATATGAAAGAGCTTTCGAGTCTAATTGATAAATATTTTATTCCACAAGAATTAGAAAAGAAGGAAAATGCAGAAGTATCTACTCCTCACAAACTTCGTCAAGAGATGTTAGATAAAATCCCATTGGAATTTTGGACATCTCCAAAACGAGTATTTGAACCATGCGCCGGTAAAGGAGGATTTTTAATTGATATCGTTGACCGTTTTATGATTGGATTAAGTTCAATGATTCCTGATGAAAAAATACGCTATAAAGTAATCGTTGAAGAATGTTTATATTTTAGTGATATAAATCCAACTAACATTTTTATTTGTAAGTTGTTGATTGATCCATACAATGAATATTCATTACACTTGAACGAAGGAAACACGCTGGAATTGAATATTCAAGAAAAATGGAGTATTGATGGTTTTCATGCAATTATTGGAAATCCCCCATATAATGCGAGTGGTAATACCGCAACTGGAAATACAATATGGCAGGATTTTACAAAAAAATCTCTTAATGTATGGTTGCTTCCAAATGGTTATTTATTATTTGTTCATCCATCTGGATGGAGAAAACCAAATACTGAAAAGGGAAAATTCTTTAGATTATATGAATTAATGACGAAACAAAATCAGATGTTATATTTGGAAATTCATGGAATTAAAGATGGACAAAAAACATTCAAATGTGGAACGCGTTATGATTGGTATGTAATTGAAAAAAAACCATCATATAAAAACGCGATTATTGTTGATGAATATGGAATAACAAATGATATTGATATGAATTGTTTATCATGGCTTCCAAATTCAAATATTTCTGAAATTGATAAAATAATTGCAAAAGATGATGATGAGCGTTGTCCAATAATTTATGACCGATCATCTTATGGTTCTGATAAAAAATATATATCAAAATCTAAAACAAGTGAATTTAAATATGAAATCATTCATACGTTTCCAAATACTGGAATTCGATATTTATATTCAAATACTAATAAGAATGGACATTTTGGGATATCAAAAGTTATTTTTGGTCAATCAAATGCAAAAAATCCACTTGTGGATATGGATGGTAAATATGGTATGGCTGAACATAGTATGGCGATTCAAATATATTCAAATGAAGAAGCAGGAAATATTGTTAAAGTATTTCAAAATCCCAAATTTCAATCTATACTGTCCAGTTGTTCATGGAGTAATTTTATGATTGATTGGAGACTTTTTACATATTTCAAAAAAGATTTTTGGAGAGAATTTGCTTAAATTATTTTCATTATTATTATTTATAAATATTTTATTGTTTTTAACATATTATGTAATAGAAAATAAATAAAAGATTATAAATTTGAATAATAACACAAGTTATTTCATTAAATATTTGGGAAACAATACCTGTTTCATTAAATATTTTGGAAACACAAGTCTCATTTATTAAATATTTAGGAAACAATACATGTTTGGGGGTTCAGTTTAGAGCAACGCGTATTTTAAATGCCGACTTTTATTCACTCTTATAAATTTTTAATGTTCTTCTTCTTGTATATTTCTTATCAATCTGTTTATTTTTATAGTAATCTTTATTATAAGCATAAATGAAATAATTTTTGTAATGTTCTTCTTTTATTTTATCTATTGAGGTCTTTATGCTTTCATCTAATGCTGTAAATGTATTGGGTTTATCCAACTTGATATAATGTTTCATTTGATTAAAGAATTGTTCTATACTATTTAAGCGTGGATGATAAGGGCAAGTATAAACTAAATAATTTCCACTTTCTTTTATTATATGTTTTGTGCTTTCTTTTTTATGTATTTGTCCGTTGTCTAAAACAAACAATTTTCCTTTTACTTTAATACATATCTTTTTCAAAAACTCATTAAATCTTTCCGCATTTACTGCTCCATTTTGGTATAATTCAGATGATATACATTTTTTATTATTTATTGCTACTACCAAAGAATATTTTTTGAATACTTCATTATTTGTTGTTTTCTTTATACATCTATCACCTAAAAATGCTCTACAATAATTATGTGTAAGTGAGGTGCTTACAGAAGTTTCATCAATAGAAATTATGTCTTCCAATTTGAATTTATTTATTACATCAAAAAAATCTTTCAACTCTTGTTGTTCGTTTCTAATATTTCCTCTATAAGTTTTCGGAAAATGTTTGAAAGTTGCTCTTTTTCTGGTAATATTATTATCTCTAATAATGTCTGATAAATATTGTCTTGATATATCTAACTTTGGAAATTTACTTTTTAGTAATTCCTGTAAAAAATTCATTTGTATATCACTATGTTTTCGCAAGATTTCTTTTATAAATTGAATATGTTGTTTTTCTAATTTATAAGACCCCAATTTTCTTGTTTTTCTATTAACATTTTTATTTTTATCAAATCTTTCAACCCATCTTTTCAAACTTCTTTCACTACATTCAAAAACTTCACACACTTTAACATAATTATTAATTTTATGGTAATAATTAACTGCTTTCAATTTCAAATCAGGTGTAAATTGTGTTGTCATTTATATAATTATAGAAATTATATAAATAATTATTTTTCAAGTAAATAATTATCAACAACTAATTTTAATTTTTCTTTATTCCAACCAGAAGAACCTTCTCTATCGTCATCGTCGCATTTTGCGATACTCCAATCAGTCGTATTAAATTCTATACATATTAAACAACAATTTTCTTTTGTATAACCAATCTTTGTATCTTTTCTTTCAAGTGACATCATATACTCACCGCATAATTCTAATAATTTATTACTATAAGCACATCTTCCACATTGTTGTAAATAAATATCTAATAATTCTTCAAAGGTTAATGTGTGTATAAGAAGTTTATTTTTTCTCCACTTACTTTTGTTTCGTTTTTCAATTCCACTTTTACTTCCAGATATTAATAATTGAAGTTTTAATCTTAATGAAGGGTTATTTCTTTTATCGTTTAATTTTTTATGACATTCTCTACATTTTCCAGATTTAATACCACATTCTGAAAATTCTTCATATTTTTTTATAGTATCACAATTTCTACATAAACATTCTTGTTTTTCTGTATTATTATACGCATTTTGTTGTATTTTCCTTTTTTTGAAATGTTTTGTATTTTTTACTAATGCTTCATTATATATTTTCTGTATATCTTCTTTATCCGTTTTGGAAACTATTTGAAAACTATAATAATCATTACAAAAATTATTAAATTTTGTAGGCGTCCATTGTTGTCGCCCATTTTGAAATTCAATACAAATGAATTGTATATTTCCTTTTACATATCCATTTGTTTCATCTATTCTTTCAATACTAATGTTAAAATTACTATGAACTTCTAACGATAATTTTATTTTTGAAATATAACATAATCCATTTTGTAGTTGATATAATTGATGTAAATATTCTATATTCAAATCCATATTGTTTCTATTTCCTTCTCTTTTTTTACACACTGAAATACAATTACCAATTTTGTTTTTAAATATTTGTTCCAAATTGTCATCATTTTGACTACTTCTACAAATTTTACATATATTTCCACTAGAACATTTTATTTTTTTATCTGGAAAATATTTATTACAAGTATTACAAATAAAACCATCATTTACACATCCACATTTATTTGGTTCTAAACATAAAGGACAATCTAATCCCCATTGAACAAATCTGTAATGAGGTGATGATATGTAAGTATGTTTATTATTACAATTTATACAAATGTTTCCACACGTCCATTCTAAATTTATAGAACTATGGATTGTAATATAATCTATTTGTTTAGGATATTCAATTAATTCATTTTGATATGGGGTGTTTATTAACAAAATAGTATCTTCTCTTAATGCTTCTGATATGTAAAATTTACATTCTTCACAACCAAAATAAACTTCATTAATACTTTCCTCATTTTGTAAAATGTGTTGAAATAATTTACATACAGGAACATTACATTTTGGATTTATACAATTAAAATTTAATTCTGCTTGAGACCAAATACTATCTCTATTCCAAGTTAAATTAACTTGTGGATATTTATTTTTAAATTTATCCAAAATATCATTATATTTATCATATGTTTCTTGGTTTTGTTTTCTTAAATTTTCATTAATTTTTGAATTATGTAATAAATAATGATGTTCAATACAATATGCTAATTTATTTTCTACTAATATATGGAATTGTTTTGTTCCAGTTTCATTACAATCATTATAACCACATATATAACAAATATCTGTATCATTTTTTATATCAATATCAGAATAATCTCCAACCAATTCTGTATTTAATTCTTTAAATAAATTATATAGTTTTTTTCGGTTTTTATCATAAATTGGTTTATTTTTGTGTGATTTTGATTTTGATATTTTTTCACCAACACAACAATATCTATGAGTTTTACAATAAGGTTTCTTACTACGCAATAAAGCAACAAATTGAATACCAATAGGTATATCGCAACCAATAAAATTACATTTCATACAAAACTTTGATGTGCTAATATATTTTTTAGTTTCATCATAAACTTGTAATAATTCAAGATTTAATTCTTCTTTTATTTGATTAAAAACTTTAAAACTATACATAGTAGTGTATTAATATAATAATACAAATAATTTTATATCAATTTATTATATTTAATAATTTAGGAAAAATATTTAAAAATATAATAGTATGTTATAATAATTTACAAATGGAAACTACTATTGACTATAAACGATTATATGAATTATCTATTATTGAAAAGGAAAAAATATTAACCGATAATCATAAAAAACAAGAAAAAATTAATGAATTATCAGAAGAATTAAACTCATATAAGATTGAAAATTATAGTAAGAAAAGTTATTATCAAAAAAATAAAGAAAAGATTATTGAAAAGGTTAAGGAATATAATAAAAATTATGTAAAAACACCAGAACAGATTAAAGAATATAATAAACGAGCGTATGAAAAAAGAAAGGCAAAAAAAATGGAAGAACCAACTTTGTAAAAATTAATTATTTAGGAAAAATATATAATTAATTAATTAATTAAGAAAAGAACTTAAAATATTTTCTTTTGTATAATATATAGAATGGAATTGGAAGAAAAACCACCTGACCCAGAACAAGTTTATAGGATTATTAAGTGTCCTTTAAAATGTGTATTGAAAAAGTATGATACATTACATCCTATTATTGAAAAAGCAGTTACAGATATGAATGAAATTGTTATTTTATCTTATCAGTTTATTAGATTATATTTATTAGATAAATTTAATAACAATCAAGAATTACCTACTATCAACAAGCAGTTTGTATTAGATGTAATAAAAACAATCAGTTCACCTAATTCAACACGAGGGCAAAAAACAAAACAAGAAAATATCAAAAACTCTTCTGGTAAATCAGATATGAAACAATTTTATAATGAAGAATTTTCAAAATTAGTTTCAGCAAAACCATCTTATTCAAATAAAACTCATATATTAGCAATTACAGCAAATGAAATGATTACTTGTATCAATACAAATATTTCTACCCATTTTGTAAAACATTTATTCAAATATATAAATTGTTTATTTAAAGAACCAAAATCATTAGAAATCAAGAAAGAAAAAGATAAGATAAAGCGTAAAGAACTTTATAAAAATCTAAACCAAGAAATTCGTGATTTGAAAAGTGATTTAATTAATAATAAAATAGAAAATTCCAAAGAAGATTATCATAGTTGGATTAGAGAAAATAAAGGGTTTTTATTTCCAAATAAAGTAAATAAATCAGTTGCTTATGATGTAAAAGTTAATCCAGAAAAATACATTAAATATTCATTTTATATTAATAAGAAAATAGAAGAATTCGGTAAAAGACCTTATCAAGTAATACCACAAAGAAATAATATTGTTCCAAAATGTATAACATTAAATTCAAATGGTATTGTTGATTTGATTGATGATAAGAAACAAACTATATTTCAATATAATAAAAGTGAATTAGTATTACACGCAAAGAAACATCAAAAACATATTTGGAGTAAAATTCTTAAATTAGAAAAGAAAGATATTTTCAAACAAAAAGAATATGTTTTTTATAATCAAATTATTACAGATGGATTTAGTTGTTCTTTATTATTTATCTTGAAAAAATACAAGGATAAGGTATTTGGTGATAAAATACCAAAAGTAAATGATGAAATGGAATTTACAAAAGTTGAAGATTTATCAAAGGAAAAATGTGATGAATATTTAACGAATAAATACAAATTAGTTTCATTAGACCCTGGTAAAATTAGACCAATTACTATGATTGATGAAAATAATAAGTTTTTCAAATATACCGCTTGTAGAAGAAGGTTTGAAACATATACTAAAAGAAGTAATTATATTATTTTACAAGAAAAGAAAAATAATGGTGTAATAGAAAAAGAAACAAAATTATCAAACTTCAAATCAAGAACAACAAAAGTAGAAGAATATAAGAACTTTATTACAAACAAGACCATTCTTAATAATGAAGTTAAAGATTTTTACCAAAAACCTTTGTTTCGTAAATTAACGTTTCGTAGATTTATCAGAACCAAACAAAGTGAGGTTAAATTATTGAATGAGATTGAAAATACATATCTTACCAAAGAAGAAATAAAAAAAGGGAAAAAAATTGTTATTTTACACGGCGATTATAGTAGAACAACTCAAATGAAAGGTTGTATATCTACTCCAAATATCGGTATGAAGAAATTATTATTAAGTAGATTTGATATTGTTGAAGTAAATGAATTCAATACCAGTAAGTTATATAATAAAACTTTGAAAGAAATGGAAAATGTAAGTGTAAAAAGAAAGAAACATAAGAAATCACTTCACGAAATACTAACTCCAAAAGAGGAAACCAAATGTCGTATATTCGTGAATAGAGATGTAAATGCTTGTAAGAATATATTATTACTTGGAAAATGTTATTTAGAAAGTCAAACAAGACCAGAAGAATTTACAAGAAAAGTAATAAAATCAGAAAAGGTTAAGAAACCTAAAAAACAAGCAAGTAAGAATAAATAGTTGTTTCATTAAGGTAGTAAATGAAATAACATTAGATGGGAATTTGCTTATCTACCTCAAAGTAAGCAGATGATAAACCCATTACATAGAATTTAGTTTATCCTCCTTTTTACAAGTTATAAGGAGGAAGCGCTCGTATTTTTTTTGCTAATAAAGTCGGCATTTAAAATACGCGTTGCTCTAAATGACTTTTGTCATTTAAACTTAAGAGATAAAAAACTAATGTTTTTTATCTGTTCGCACCTTTACCTGCGTATAGCAGGAAAAAGGGGCGGCTTAGTCCATATTACAAACAATCAGCGCAACACTCAAAACCGCCGATATAACAAACCCAATAGTAGCCCATATAAAATTGTCGCAATATAGTAATATATAATAATACGTCGCCATTATAACCTCAAACATAACTCCCCCAACAATTGTATAATTCGCAAAATGTAATAGTTTTTCTACTTTCTCTTTTCGCGGTATATCCTTTAAATAATAATTTGCCATAATATAAGTGAAACCCATTGGTAAAGCACCATATATAACACCTCCAATTTTAAAAAATTTCATTTCCAGCAGAACCATAACAGTCCCAACCAATATTCCACTAAATAAGGCGTTTTTCAAAAATATAGATAAAAATTTATTCATTATTATATATTTTTATAAAGAAAAATATAATATTCATAATTTAATGAAATCTTTATCATGAAATAAATAACCAATTTTTCCTTTTATAAATTTAAGCGATTGATTCATTTCTTGATATGATTTTGAATTACTTCTTAGTTTGTGTAGTAATTCTTCTGATGGATATTTTAGTATCAAAGAATCTATGACATGAATTAACTTATCATAGTTTGTAGTCTTACATTTTTGAATAAAATTTGGAATCCTTTTAGCAAGTTCTTTATATTCATATGAATCTTTTATTTCTTCTACTTCAAATGAATTATATTCATCATTTGTTATTCCAGAATTACATTTATTTATATATTCAAAAATTGATGAATTACAATGACCAATAAGAATAATATATAGTTCAGATGATAATTTATCAAGATTATAATTTGACACCATTTCACTGAATACTTTTGAATCATCCAACTTTTTTATCTTTGAATCATGGATTATTTTATATATTTCTCTTAGTTGAACAATTTTTTTATCAACTAAGTATTTATTGAATAAGTTTTTAGATTCAATAATAATTAGCTTACTAACCGCTGTATATGGTGTAGTCGTTGTTTTATTTGTTTGTAATATATCTAAAACTGATTGTTCATTTATCATTTTATTATATTTTCTTTTTACAATATTATCAACTGATGAAGTTGAAAGATTACTTTTTGAATTTATAAGATAACATCCATCCAAATCAGTAATTTCTTTACCTTTTCTATCATAAACATTTTTCCAATTTAATTTATTATAGTAAATATTATTTTTATTGAAAAATTCTTCGATTAAATTATTCGCATTTATTTCTTTTATTTTACTTTCAGTTGATATGTATTTATTTATAGTCAAAACATCAGATTTCAATGATGATACATCAGATTTTAATGATGACACATCAGATTTTAATGATGACACATCAGATTTTAATGATGACATATCAGATTTCAATGATGAAATCTCCGATTCAATTTTAGTAAATCTCGGGTCTAAATAATTTATTATTGAAGCTAATAGTTTTTTATCTCTTTTATCCATTACATTATATATAATAATATTTTTAAATTTATAATTATATTGTTCAAAAAATATATTATAAATCTTAAACAATATAATTATGAAAAGTCTTTTTATAACAAATACGATAACCAAATTTAAAACAACACATATTCCCTTAGATACGCTAATTTATCCAGTTGAAAAAAATGATTTGGCAAATCATTTTAATACAATAAAGAACATAATTGAAAAATTAGAAGTAGAAATAGTATATTGCGACTCAAAATACATATATAACTATTACAAAGATAAACTTCCCCAAATTAAAAGATTTACTCGTGATATCCCAGCATACACATTTATAAATTATGACACATCCTTGAATTTACGCCGTATATGTCTTGCTGGATATCTAACAGTCTTATTCTTCTCCCTATTTCATGACACTCTTTTCTCAATAGTCATCATCCTTGTCCTAATCGCATTTTGGTTTTTAATCGAAAAAATAATCTTATCATCAAAATGGACACGCCATTCAAAGAATTTCATCAACCTCTAACTTTTCGAAATCTTTATCTTTATCTTTTTCTTTCTCTTTCTCTGTTTGTATTTGTGGTTGTATCATAAGTTTATCAAGTGGATACCCAATCTTTTCAAATATATCTTTCTGGTATATTTTCAAAAACTTCTTCACAATTTTATTATTTGTAAAATATTCCCGCCATTTATCTAAATCAATATTTTTGTTAGTTATATGATTGTTCTTTTTAAGGTCATCATCGGTCTTATTTCTTATATTATGGGGCTTCGCAATTTCCAAAGCAATGATAATCATTTCCTTTGTAAAACCGTAGTGTTTGAACATATTTTTTAAAACTCCCTCAAAATCAGTCATCAAATCCTCATATTTCAATTCTAAGAAGTTTGTCATGTAATAATCCCATTTATAGATATCTGTAATTGTATTAAAACTACTCTCCACATAAAGATCATTCTTCATTTCAAAAATTATCCCCTGCTCTTTTGTCAAGCGGTTCAACAATTTTTTATAAGTTTCATTACCATATTCAGAAATCTTCTTGTTCGCCCATGGTTCTGTTGTCTTCCTATGATATTCATACGCACTCACAATAATTGCACAAGGATTCCTTATCATATGTGTTCCAATAATAGGACGGTCTATCTTCGAAAAATCAATATGGCTATGATGTTCAACCCACACATCCGTATTTGGTTCCAATTTATCTTGTGCACAATACTGATACTTTATCCCAAAATAATTACATACCGCCCTTAATATTTTTTCAATGACGACAGTCCCTGTTTTATGATGACAGCAATGTATAATAAGTGGGCGCTTATTCGCATATTCCCTATACGCATCCGGTTGAACCATGCGGTATTTAATTAATAGTTGCGTAATCTCATCTTTAATGTGTGATTCCATCTTATAAAATAATAATAAATTTAATTGTAATAATAACCGAGAATGTTTACTCCTCAATATCATCAGCTTCTTCTCGAACTCGAATTCCAGTAAATCCCTTTCCTCGTGAAAGTCCACCAATCTTAATATTGTTCTTAAACTCAATATTATAGTTTGCAAAGCAAGTTTTCATTTTCTCAATAAATTCAGTCTGCGTAATCGGAGACCGCTTACCCCCGCTAATATGTTCTTGATAGTAATCTTTGAACATTGAAAACAAATCCCGAATAATGATTCCATCTGAAGCATTCTCAGTAATTTCAATCTGTTCTTCCAGAAACTCACTATAACTGTCCTGATTCTTCAACATTCGTGATGAATTCATAGAGACCAATGACGGAATAACCAATTTCTGCTTATTTTGAATATATATTTTGACATAGTCCAGCAAAATCAGCATATACTGTTGGCGGTATTGAATATTATCCTTCAATTTCGGCTTCAAGTTTGGGTCTGCCCTAAACTCATTCGATTTCTTCGGCTCGTGCATAACGAATCTGTTCGGGAAATTGATTCCGACATATCGACGGATAAAACCACCATCATGAACATCATCAATTTTTGGCATCTTATTACAAAGCATAACAAGCGTGAATTTAGGGATATCGGTCAGCTCCGGATTCGGAGAATGCGCTTTCCTAATTTGAATCTTATCTCCTCCCGTAATTTCCTTAATGAAATCAATATTCAGCTTCTTCTCATTTGGCGGTTCATTTACTTGAACATACCGCTTCTTAAAAATACTAATCAGCTTCGAATTGTGGCCTTCCTGTGAGTTGCTAATATTCGTGATATATGAATTATCTAAAATACCGGCGTAGTCCCCCAGTGAGTTGTCGTGTAAGGTTGTAATAACACCCTTACCATTTCCACCGGTCCCCTCAAAATTCACGAAAAGCTCATTCTTGTTCGTTCCAATGAGTGTCGAGCTCAAAAAGAGGAGGGCGAACTCGCAAACATCTGCACTTGGAAGTGATTTCTCAAACAAGTCCATAATTTCATCACGGATAGATGCAATAACTTCTGAAGAATAATCATAACCGGCTGAATAACTGATTTTATCATCCGGCTTCTGATCTCGGAAAACGCCAGACTTCAAGTCATAAACTCCATTATTGAATCCCAGCAAGTGATTGTCCATATCCAGCTCCTTATGGAAGTTCTCATCATAGAACACTTCTCTACACTCAATCATTACTGAATTTTTGTAGCTCGCGCTACTTAGAGTATGGATGGATTTCTCACACGCCATTTTCATAACTTTCGTGGGGTCGCTTTCTGGAATCATATCGCCAGATTGTTGCTCAACGTCGGCTATTTTTGTGCTTAACATTGCGCTATAACGAAGGAGGGCCCCTTTTACTTGAACAGTTATGTCCTTCAAGAGGGGGACCGGTTCATCTAATACTTGCCAACGGTTCGTATAACGATACCAGACTCCTTTCGAATACTTGTATTTTTCAGACAAGATGTGATGCGCCAATTCTGCATAGTCAGTATGCGTATTACGAAAACTGCGACGAATATAATTCGTCAGGTCGTCTTCGCCTGCGTATTTCTCGACAATCGAAAAATATTTCTCTGGGTTGTCGTGCCACGCCATTCTCCTGAGAGAACCAATTTTTGCTTGGTTTTCCTTTGGATATGTCGAGTATTTGAGCCAGAGGCGCTCACAATGGGCCTCATCATATTTCGAAGATTGGGATGACCATTCTTTCCATAAGTTGATTAGGTCTCCATCAATATTGTGAAGAATTGCTCCAATACGGAACCAGTCATTGTAATCTTCTATGCGGTTGGGCTTCAATAAAGATAGAAGAGCTTTCAAATACTCCGGACTTTTCTTAGAAACGAGCTCTTCAATCAATACTTCGACTTCATTCGGCTTTTGTTCACCCAGAATATCGTGAATATCTTTCTTCCTTTTTTCATTCTCTTTCTCGATAATTGAATCAATGAGAGTTTCCTTCTCTGGAAAATTATTTTGGAGAGAGAGAACTTTAAGGAGTTGGACATTGATTTCTGGGAGATCCATTTCATCCATATTCATATCGAATATTCGAGTAAGCTTATAGGTTTGAGACGAAGGAGATTTCTTGCTCCCGAACATAATAATATTATTACGCTCGACAACTGCTTCGTCAATAATACTCTGTATAGATGAAGTAGATGTTTCTAAAATGGGGTCTTCGCTCATTTTATCAACAACAAATTTCCGGAGCCAGTGCTGTGCGCTGTATTTGATACAGATGAACGGAAACATTATATGAATTCCGTCTTTCAGAACGTTCCGTTTTTCATCGAGGTCTGGCCTTTCTTTTTCAAGAACATAAGCATATGATTCTTTTGCTTGGAGACTATTACCGAATAATTCTTGTAATCCGGAATAATAAGTTTGTAATATGCGCGTGATAAAATCATCGTCATATTGGCGGGAATCATACTTCTCTGAATCATGTCTTAAATCAATATCTACGAACACTTTCGAAAATTTCTCGGGGTGCCTCTCTGTTAGAAAAGAATCATTTCCTTCTGTCATTGTGTGAGTGAAATAGACTGACCAAAACTTATCACGTTCGGATGATTTAATTTTATATAAACCGCCCATCATTGATGTATGGGTTGGGCCTTCTTCTTTATTCACTTGATGATCGATTAAATAACGTTTCATTTTATTTTAAATGATTATTGGTTATATAAAAATTCAATTTTTATTAAAGTTTTATATCTGAAAAGTTAAAAAAAGGGGTGGTTTGCAAAATAATAATTGTTGAAGTGTTATTGGAAATATTCGGTTCTTTATAAAAAATTGATGGTCATTTCGTTCAAAATTTTTAAGAGTTTGCCCCCATCTTTAATGTCAAACACAACAGAAAATGGTAAAAGCATTACGCAATCTTCATCTACGGGTGTCGTTGCGATTGAGCCCTCTACGGGGGGTTCTGCTGCTCTTCGCAAGAAATTTGCGATCACAGCTACACTGGAGGCTCCGAAAAAGCATGTTGCAGTTCAACAAACTGTGTCAGGTGGCAGCGTTGCTTCCGAAAAACCCAATGGTGCTTGCGCTGCTGGTGGTGGCAACATTGCTACCAAAAAACCCACAGGCGCTTGCGCTGGTGGTGGTGGGGGGGGCGCTCTTCCAAGAAATAGTGAAACTGTTTCAAAGGTTGCTGCTCCTCCTCCATCTAAGGAAGTCATGAGCAAGGCTGATGATCTTCAGGCGATGATTGACAAGATTGTGCTGGAAGACGAAAAGAAAACCAGAGAATCAAAGTCGAAATCCAAGAATCCGGTGAGCGCTGCGTGGACTGGCGAAGAACACAAGGGATTCATCCAAGAAACGAAGGCTGAAGCCAAACTTTTGAGGGCAATTTCAAGTGAGAGCGACGAAGTGCGCCGTGAGGCCGAACGCGCCGAAAAAGAGGCGCAAAAGAAAGCCGAACGCGCGAAAAAAGCCGAGGAGGATCGCATTGCGCAACTGATCTCGGTCGAGGCGGCCAAACAGTGGCAGAGCACCAGCGAGATTCTGAACAAACGCTTGAAGGATTTGATATCCGAAAGCAAAGCCCCAAAATTCGCGATCGTTCAAAAGGCGGCAATCAAGCCAACAAGCGAGCTCTTTTCTGCTTATCAGGTTATCATGACCGAACTCGCGGAACTTACCGCCGAAATTGAAAAGCTCGTGAAGTTGATCAAGTTCCACGGAGAACGCCCTGAGACCTTTGAAGAAATTAAGGCGAGGGAGGCCAAAACTCAGATCGAGAAGGTCAAGGCAATGAGGGATTCGCACCACATGGTGGTTGATAAGGAGTTCGAGTCCAAGCCGACTGCTCCGCTCAGTGTCTTCAAGGACGCGATCAAGTCCTTCTTCTCGGCCGAAAATGGAGAAATCAGGGCGGTCTTCTTTGGCCGCTTTTCTCACCAAAAGATCGGGACGTTAGAAAACGTCTCTGTCGACCCTGAGGTCTTCGCTAAGATTTTCTTGCGAACGAAGGATGTGAAGGAGATCTCCGTTTTTACGGTTGACTACGAGAAGAAAATCGTGTCAATTTCCGAGGAGCTGATCGCTCACATGCGGAGTTCTTACAAGCAGAATCCAAAACTCCCCTTCGGAGAGTACCTCTTCTACGCGATGCGAGAGGCAGTTTACTACTTCCTCACCAAGTTTGCGAAGCAAGTCGCATTTGTACAGCACATCCAGCTCTGGCAGCTGCTTACAAACGTCCGGCATCTTGACGAGAAGGTCACTGAAGAAGCGCTCGAACAGAGGGAGGAGGAGCTGAGGGAATTGTGGGCATCAGTCGCGTCATCGAGGCAATCTGTTTCTGAGGCCGAAACGACCGCCCCCCCTTCAAACCAATTCCATGTTCTCGCTGAGACAGTTGACTGTTCTCCCGAAGACGCCAATCCAGCATCCACGCAGACACCCGCAGCCCCCCTCAAAAAAAGGGGTCGTGGAGGTCAGTCTGGCGGCAGTGCACGACCCATTTCAATTGATGCTGAAAACATCCAACGCGCTCTCGAAGTGATTCGCCCGATGCTTAATACCCTCGTACCATCGGTTGGGGGACTTGCGTCGGACCCTCCAGCATTCACGAACCCGACGTCGATGGGCAGCGCCGAAGCATTCCGCGAGTTCATGGGTGCTATCCCAGAAGTAATTCGTGCGAGTCGCGAGGATACGATTGCGTTTCTCCAACAAGCTGGCTTGATTGCCGACGAGATCACTGTCATTCCGACCAAGAATGGTCGAAAGAATGTGTTCCTGTTTCTGAACGTTCACGGTGAACCTCTCCGGCGCGAGGACCCTGTTTCTCGTTTTGTTCCGGCTGCAAGAGCTGAATTTACAGCTGAAACAGCAACAGCTGTTGCTGTCTCCGCTGCTGAGTTCGTTCCGGTTTCCGCCGATGCTGCCAAAGATGAATAAACCCGCAGTTTTGCTCCCATTGGGGGGTTCTGCGATTTCCGAGTTTTTACTCGTGATTATAAAAATATAATATATTAATATATATAATAAATGAAAACAGATGATATTTTACCTCAACCAATGATAAAATGTGGCATTCAATATAATTGTATATCAGATTCAATAATATATGTATTACAACTTATAAAACTACTTGATGATAATATCGGTAAAAAAATGCGCCTCAATCAGAAGATATCTCCCCAAGTTATAGAAAAAACGATGAATGTTTATAAACAATTTTCAAAGCGTTTTTTTAGTAAGAAGTCGATCAATTGTATGAAAAAAAATTGTAATATGAAGAAGAACATTCCTGAACTTACCAAATTAATAAAAAGTTTAGAGATATTTATAAATGGTCATAAGGCAATATCGAAAGGATATAAACTTAAATCAAGCGCAAAAAATCCACAAGTTAGTGTTGAACCATTTATTAAATTCATCAATAAATATATTGATGTGATTAAAGTATTACATAAAATCGTGATTGATATTGATAAAAAATACAAAAAGTTTTTTTGAAAAAATAATCGATAGAACCAACTAAATCATATATAATTTTATATATCAGCCTGTATTTTCCATCCCCACGCAATAATTGATATACGTCCTTCTTGTGAGAAGTTGTCTGGATGAATTGGTAATATACCGTGTTTCCAGTTGATATTGATATCTTTACAAAAAGCGTAAGCGCAACCATTCGGACAAGGAAAAGACACTGTTCTCCGACTGTTATTTTCTTGAAAAGCAATTTCCCTCGTTTTTCCAAAACTTACGCCAACCGTCATGTTTTGGACTTTTGCTTTATCCTCTTTGACGGCACTCGCGTCGTGATGAAATGGTTTCCAATCTGAACTGTCTTGATACCAATTACAACGGGTCGCCTTAATATCCATATCAAAATAGGTCGATATCCGGTTTATAACCATATTGAATGTTGGACATTTCAGCTTCCAGTTCGTCTTATCATCGGCGATGAGATGTGTATCTCCATGCCAAAGCTTAAATATTTCTCCGCCGCATTTGACCATTTCATCGACCAATTTCTCGTATATCATCGGCCCCTGAATAAAATCTGGAATAAATATGACATCGCGCGTCTGAATATCCTTGCTAAATTTAATCTGACTAGAATCAACAATAACTCTCATATCACACGGCTCATAATTAGGCTCGAACTCAGTAGTGTTCTTTTTATGAGCAGTGTGATTCCCAACTTCTCCACTAATGAAATGATTCTTTTTACAATCGGCGCCCCACTTACAGGTACCCCCCTTCCAAAATCCATAACAAAGATTCTTGTCATGTATGTAATTACACGGATTGCGAGAACACTTGTGGTTCATAAAATCTCGGCATACTTTTTCCATAATAAATAATAAAAACTTTTCTTTAAATTTAACTTTTTCAAAAATGTTTAATAAATTCAAATAACTACATAAATAAAAGAGGAGGGGGGTAAGGGGGGAACCTAAGGTTCTCCCCAGTATAAAAGAATCCGACTATTACTCATTAATAACAAAAAATGAACAATATTAAAATAGAAAGCGTGATTCTTGAAGAATGGAAGAAAGACGATACATTCAAGAAACAGTTAGAGAAGAATAAAAATAATCCTACAAAAGTATTTTATGATGGACCTCCATTTTGTACCGGTAATCCCCATTATGGTCATATAGTCGCGAGTACGATTAAAGACATATTTCCCCGCTATTGGTCCATGACAGGATATAATGTTCCCAGAAGGTGGGGATGGGATTGTATTGCGGAAGGGACAATTATAAATTTGGACAATGGAACCGGAGTATTTATTGAGGACCTCTCTGAATATTCTGGGTCAGTTTTATCGTATATGATTCCAGATAAAAACATTGTAAACCGTAAATTTTCCAATTTCATTTGTAAGGGTGAGCAAGAGTGTATTGAGATCTTTTTCGATAATAATACATCACTCGTGTGTACTCTGGACCATCGTTTATATACGGACTATGGTTGGATGAAAGCAGGTGAAGTCCAAGATGAAACTTTATATGCGACACCTGTAAATCCAGTTCCGTATTATTATATGGATACATATAATTGGACTATTCAGTCGAATACATTCCTGTTATCATGTAGCAGTCTGATGAATAAAATGAATTGTTTGGCATATTTCCGTTTATTTGGTTATGTTTCTGGAAATGGTTTTGTTAGTAATAATAAAATAAATGTTCTATTTCGAGAAATTCCAAAATTGTTTTTGAATGATATTTCATTATTTACGACTGAAAAACCGCTTATAAAATATGATAATATATTTTCAAAATATATGGTTGAAATACCTATTATTTTACTAGAATCATTCATTGAAATTGGGATTGATACTGATAATTTTATCCCATCAGTTATTATGGATTCAAATACCCCATTATTTTTACGATACGAGTTTTTCTCTGGATTTTTCTCAGGGTTATACAGTAATTTTAATGAGGATTACATTCGTGATGTTAATCATGTATTAGATGGTGTATGTGATTCCCGCATATTTTTGGATCGGAATAAGGAGGATAATAAGTGTTTAGATAATTTCCGCTTATTGATTGGATTTCGTTATGATGTTATTCCATCAATTGTAAAAACGAAACTAGTTCGCAAAGAAAGTGTCGGATTGCGACGCGTCTATGATATAACCGTCGAAGAAACCCACAATTTTATTGCGAATGGGATTATTGTCCATAACTGTCATGGACTCCCGATTGAATTCGAAATCGAGAAGAAGTTGGGTATTAAAACAAAGGAAGAAGTCTTGAAATTCGGGATTGGTAATTATAATGAAGAGTGTCGCAAGATTGTTATGAAGTGCTCATCCGATTGGAAATATACGATTGACCGCATTGGCCGATGGGTGGATATGGAGAATGATTATAAGACAATGGACCTCGATTTTATGAACAATGTGTGGACCGTTTTTGGAAAATTGTGGGAGCTCGGGCTGGTATATGAGGGTGTCAAGGTTATGCCTTACAGTTGTGGTTGCGCGACGCCCTTGTCTAATTTTGAGGCGAAGTCAAATTACAAAAATGTTCGGGATCCCTCCGTAATCATTCGCTTGGAGATTTTAGGTGCGGAATTACCGACGTTTCTATTAGTTTGGACCACAACTCCCTGGACACTTCCATGTAATATGGCAGTTTGCGTAAATCCGGATTTGGTTTATGGTGTATATGAGCATGGTGGGTATTTGGTAATCATATTAGTTGAACTCGCGGAGAAGTTTGGGATTGAAGGTGCACCTCTGAATCTTATGAGCGGTCGAGATTTTGTGGGGATAGAATATGTCCCTCCATTCCCTGATATCATTACAGGACATAAATTTCGAGTTGTTGCAGATCGATATGTGGAGAATACTTCGGGGACTGGGATTGTTCATTTGGCTCCTGCTTTTGGAGAAGATGATTACCGCGTCTGTTTGGAGAATGCAGTCATTCAGAAAACGGCACTTCCATCGTGTCCTTTTAATGCGAATGGCTATTTTACGGAGGCTGTTCCTTTTTTGAGTGGGGTCTATTTTAAGGATGCCGATAAAATCGTATTGAAGAGATTAGATCCAATTATTTTCAGGCTAACATATGAGTATCATGATTATCCATATTGTTGGAGGAGCGATACGCCCCTGATGTATCGGATTGTTCCTTGTATTTTTATTAACGTTGAGAAGATTCGAGATAAGATGGTCGCAGTTAATGAGTCGGAGACGAATTGGATGCCAAATCATATAAAGGATGGGCGCTTTGGAATGTGGTTGAAGGATGCTCGCGATTGGTGTGTTAGTCGGAACCGCTATTGGGGGACTCCGATTCCCCTCTGGAAGTCCGATGATGGCGACATCATTTGTATTGGGTCCGTCAAAGAATTGGAACAGGAATTTGGGGATTCAATCGCGGATATTCATCGTCATCACGTGGATGGAATTGAAATTCGTCGAAATGGAAAGATATACCGCCGAATTGAGGAAGTATTCGACTGTTGGTTCGAGAGTGGGAGCGTCCCATTTATTAATGAGAAATATCCCGCCGATTTTATTGCTGAGGGTCTTGACCAAACGCGGGGCTGGTTTTATACGCTGATGGTCTTGGGTGTTGCTTTAACGGGACATTCTCCTTATAAGAATGTCATCGTGAATGGGTTAGTATTGGCGGAGGATGGAGAGAAGATGAGTAAGTCAAAGAAGAACTTTGAGGATCCGAATGTCATTATTGATAGACACGGGGCTGATGCGTTGCGCCTTTATTTAATAAGCAATGGTGTTGTTCGGGGGGAATCGATGAAATTTAAGGAAGATGGAATTAAGTTGATTACTCAAAGTTTTCATATTTATTCTCATAACACGCTCATTTTTCTGAAACAGATGATTCCTTTATATACGCAGAAATACGGTGAGAAGTTTCATTTCTTTGAAGGAGTCCCACACACATCAAATCTTATGGACAGAATGCTTTTGAAATATCTGAGTGATTTTATTTCATCGATTCATCGAGAAATGGAGGCTTATAATTTGTTCCCAATCGCTCGGAATATTATTGGGTTTATCAATCAGTTGAGTAAAACATACTTGAATATGAATAAAATGAGATTGAAGTCGATGATTACACAAATTGATGCGTTGGAGAGCCTGAATATATTGTTTTATGTATTTCGGATGTATTCTCTGATGATTGCGCCATTTGCCCCTTTTATAGCGGAGTATTTTTGGAAAGAATTAGCAGTATTGAAGTGTGGAGTTTTAGGACATAAATATAAGTTTGAATCTGTTCATTTGGAGAGATTGCCGAAGGAGTTGAATATTGCGGACACTTATTTGGGTAAGGAGGGATTCGAGTTTATTGAGACGTTGATAGAGGCCCGTGGAGAACTCCGGAGCAAAGTGTTAAAAAGCGCGAAGAAGCCGGTTTGTAAACAGATGATATACGTTAAAAATTGGCGCTTGATTCCGGTTATTGAGGAATTACAGGAAGTTTTTCAAAAGGAGTTTAATGTACTAAAATTGGATATGACTTGTGATTATGGGACAATGATAAAATATGGGTATGAAATTGTTATGGCTAATTTTGGGAAGCGTTTTAAAGACGGGGCGAAAGAGATGAAGAAGAAAATTGTGGAGTATATGACTGATGAAAATTTGGGACTTTATATTAGAGACCGGTCATTCTTTATTGAAGGGGTCCGTTTTGGTGAAAATGATGTCCGGATTGTTGCGAAAGTAGATGATGCGAAAGTACGAGAAGGAGAATATGTCCAATTTTATGAAGCAAATGGGATAATCATTGTTAGTGATTTGACATGGAATGACGAATTACATGATATTTATTGGATGAAAATGATAACTCGACATATTATGAACTTTCGGAAGGAGAAAGAATTGGTGCCTACTGATAGGGTTATTATAATATATAAGAATTTGGGGAAAATTGAACTAGTTGAAAAAAAAGAAACTGAGATGGCGGATTTTTTGGGAGTTGTTTTGTGTAAAAATTATGAAGAAAAACTGGGTGGGTTTATTGGAAACACTACTTTTCATGAAGATGATGTTCACTATGAATTTAAACTTTATTTTGGAGGAACATAGGTTTTCCATATAGATAAAAAGAGGCATATGGTTCTCCCAGTTGAATTTAAAATAATTATCCGTTATAATATAATGGATAAAAGAGATAAAAAATTATTAGCTTCAATAATAAATTATTTAGACCCACGATTTACTAAAATAGAATCAGAAATATCATCACTGAAATCAGATATTTCATCATTGAAATCAGATGTTTTGACTATAAATAAATATATTTCAACTGAAAGTAAAATAAAAGAAATAAACGCAAATAATTTAATCGAAGATTTTTTCAACAAAAATAATATTTACTATGATAAATTAAATTGGAAAAATGTATATGACAGAAAAGGAAAAGAAATTACTGATTTGGATGGATGTTATCTTATAAATACAAAAAGTAATCTTTCAACTTCATCCGTTGATAATATTGTAAAAAGAAGATATAATAAAATAATAAATGAACAATCGGTTCTAGATATATTACAAACAAATAAAACAACAACTACTCCATATACTGCTACAAGTAAATTAGTTATTGTTGAATCTAAAAATTTATTTAATAAATACTTAGTTGATAAAAAAATTATTCAACTAAGAAATATTCATAAAATTATCCATGATTCAAAAATAAAAAAGTCGGATGATTCTAAGATATTCACTGAAATGATATCTAATTATAAACTTGATAAATTATCAAATGAATTATATATTATTCTTATTGGTCATTGTAATTCGTCAATATTTGAATATATCAGCAAATGTAATAATGGAATAACAAATGATGAATATAATTCATTTGAACTAGAAGAAATAAAAGATTCATATGAGTATAAAGAACTCTCTAAAAGAATTCCAAATTTTATTCAAAAATGTAAAACAAAAAACTATGATAAACTCATACGAATTATTGATTCTTTAATAATAAAATATCCATTGGAAGAATTATTACAAAAACTAAGAAGTAATTCAAAATCATATCAAGAAATGGAACAATCTCTCAATTTTATAACTGGTAAAATTGGTTATTTGTTTCACGATAAAGTTTATATTCAATTATGAAACACATCAATTATGAAACACATCAATTATGAAACACATCAATTATGAAACACATCAATTATGAAACACATCAATTATGAAACACATCAATTATGAAACACATCAATTTTATTCATAATTCAATGAATTCATCAAATGTTTTTTTGATTTAACTTTTTTTCAAAAAAAAGTTATTTTTGATTTAACTTTTTTTTGAAAAAAAGTTAGTATATTTTCACAATGACCGCCCGTCGTCTACCACTTTTGAGAAGAGATACTTTATGTAATTCATCCGCAGTGAAAAAAAGTAGCATTCCTTTTCTTGGGTATATAGTTCTATTGTAAAAATGGAATTCTCCACCAGTAAAATCATCTGTATATGTATCAAGATAGATAATTATTGTATATCGGACCGGTTTATTTGTATATAATCCATAAATATATTTATTATCCATGTGAATAACTTGAATACTGTGGATATTTTGTAAATCAGATATTTTATGTTTTATGAGTTTTTTATTATCATAGTGCCATTTCATTTCGTATCTGTCATGTGCTGTATTATCTCTATAAATAATATCGTAATTTTTATAAATATCTAGCTGTGGAATATTGAGTTTGTGTTTATTTTCATTGAAAAACGCGATGAGATTTTCTGGGGTTAGGTTCTCAATAGATTGTAATCCAATAAAAAATTCAGTCGATTCTATATTTGTAATATATGGTTCAATCAATTGAACCATTGTCTTGCGATGATTTAGAAGTATTTCGTCGTATGTCATTTATATATTATACAAATACAATAAAATAAAATCAATTTTATTCTAATAATAAAATAATGGCTAATTTTATTATATTTCCACATCAGTTATTCGAAGATATCTCCCTATTAAAAAACTACAAAAAAATATATTTGATTGAACATCCCGTATTTTTTGGTTATCGAGAAAAGAAGCTCATATTCAATAAAAAGAAGCTCATTCTTCATCTGGCATCAATGATGAATTACTATGATTATTTGAGTAAATCATTAAAAAAGTCTATAAATCACATAAAAATTGCATCTATTCCAGAAAAGAATCGGGGAGCGTTCGATTTTGTCAAAGAAATAGATGGTGATATCGCCTTTTATAATCCAGTCGACCATTTTCTATTTCATCAAATTGAGACCCACTGTAAGAAAAACAAGAGGAAGTTTGAGATTGTAGAAACTCCAAATTTTATTACATCAGAAGCCGAATTGCGTGAGTATTACGCGTCTGTCAAAAGCAAAAAGAAGCCTTTTTTTCAAACGAGCTTCTACAAGTGGCAGAGGGACCGCCTACATATTTTATCGGGCAGTAAATTATCGTATGACGCTGAAAATCGTAAGCCTATTCCAAAAGGGACAACTATTCCTGATATTGTTTTTCCTAAGGAGACTGACTATATTAAAAGGGCTGTCGCAATTGTGGAAAAAGAATTCCCGCACAATTATGGGACTTGTGATGGTTTTTGGTGTCCCATTACATTTGTGGATGCTAAAAAGTGGTTAGACTCTTTTATAAATGACCGCTTGAAAAGTTTTGGAACATATGAGGACGCAATTGTAGAACCAGATGCTAAATATAAAAATGCGTTCCTTTTCCACTCGGGGATAAGCTCATCATTAAATATCGGGCTACTTGACCCTAAATATGTGGTCCAGAGGATTTTAGAAAAGAGCAAGGGGGTCGCTATAAATAATATTGAGGGGTTTATCCGACAAGTTATCGGTTGGCGCGAGTTTAGTCGTTATACTTATATCCACATTTATAAAGAAATGACTACTACTAACTATTTCAAGGCAGAAAATAGATTGAACCGGCGCTTTTATGATGGGGCTGTGGGTTTATCTATTATGGATGCGACAATTAAAAAGGCGTTTGATACTGGATATCTCCATCATATTGAACGACTTATGATTATGGGGAGTTTGATGAATTTGATGGGGATACATCCAGATGATGTTTATTCGTGGTTCATGGAATTTGCGGTTGATTCATACGATTGGGTCATGATAAATAATGTATATTCAATGGCCCTGTATTCTGATGGGGGCTTGACTACGACGAAAGCGTATATTTCTTCTTCAAATTATGAGATGGTTCGGAAGAGTGATTATAAAAAGGGGGAGTGGTGCGATATATGGGATGCCCTCTATTGGAGTTTCATTGAGAAACACGCTCTAAAAATGAAGAAAATGGGACGCTTTGGAGGAATTCAGGTTTCTTTTTTTGAAAGAAAGAAACCAGATGTAATAAAAAGAATAAAGCAGACTTATAAAAAATTTATGGCGGATGTTTTTTAACGATGATTACGTGTTTTAAAAAATGGAAGAAGTTTCATGTCTCGGTATCTTGCTTCAATTAAATCTATTAACATTCTATCAGTAACATCTTTTAGTCTTCCATTTGATAATGAACCGTATTTCTGTTTAAGATTTTCATAATAATGACAAGCTTGTTCAATTGTATTTATATTTATTTTTTTTAATGAGTTTAATATTTCTGTTATTCTTTCTGGTGTTCTTGAAACACCATTTATTCTTTTAGTTGCTTTATACAGCGTGCGTAATTCAGAACTAATCGCATAAAAATCTTTTTGAAGTGTTTGGTCTATTTCTGGAACGAATACCGGATTTAATCCAAATCCAATAGTAGTTAAAAGATTCGTTATATTTGGTGGAATATTGAAACATTCCATTCCTAAACAAAAAGCATTTTTAATATCATAAAAAAATGGATTTTTAATTCCAATTGATTGAGCAACATCAAAAGAAGGAAGTTCTTTCTGACTACCACAAAATACAAGAATTACATAATAAGTTCTCGGATGAGGGAGAAAATGATTAAAAAAATCGTTTGATTCACTATATGAAACATTCAAACAATTTGGTTGAATATCATTTGGGTTTTCCATTATTGAAATTCTAATTTTTGAACGAGATTGTAAATGATCGTGTTCATTATTACCATGAAATGAATCAACCGAAATAACACGATTATTTTGATTGATTCTCATAAATTCTCTTAAATCTGGAATTTGTCCAGTTTTATTATTACGAGACTCATTATTTTTTTTTGTTTCAGATGCTCCAACAAAAATTACAGTAATTTTATTTTTTTTATGAATATAATTTTGAGAACCAATCGCAAATTCACGTCGTTGTTTGCTTAATGACATTGATTCACCTCCTTTTACACTTTTATTTTTTTTAACATATTCTTTTTTTGAAACAAAATATTTATTCATATATTTATAAAATAATAATTTTTTATAGTAAAATCAAAATAGAAATCTAATTCGATAAACAATTCAAAACGGATGCTCCGGACCACTCGCGATTCCTTTTGTAAAGCTTGATATAATTCAAAAACTCTGCGATACTTTGAGATGAAAAATTCCCGCGTTTAACCTCGAGAATTTCTTCAGATTCATTATTCATATCGTATAATTGATGCTTGGGATTCTTCGTGATTTTTTTTAGAAGTTTCTCAATATCATCGCACATCCCTCCAAAATACATCAAATTAACTAATCGAATTGAATCTGATTCTTGCTCAGATTGAACCTCTTTCCAAACTTTCCCTTCTTTATCTCGAACATACATCCGGCCAAATTTGGGGACAGGTGGCTTGTAAATACCATTTCTTTTCCTGAAAGCAACAGAAGACTTGATACGCCGACTGATGGTTTTCCTCTCCTCTTCCGCATCAATAATCCCACAAACTATCTTCTTAAAATCTAATGGAATTGATGAAACCAAGCCTTCATTAACAATGTGAATCGTATTGCGATTTACATTGCAGCAATTGATGAAATGGGAGCAAAATCCTTGAAAGTCGCGTGTGATGCGGTCCGTATGTGAAAAAATGAAATGCGTGTCTTTGTTTTCAAGAAGCGCATTCATAAGTTGCTTCTGTTTCAAAATAATCTCACCTGAGCAAGTTTCCTTGATAACAGCTACAACTTTGAATCCATTTTTTTTTGCATATTCTTTTGCTTTTTGAACTTGATCTTCAAGACTATGCTTCATTACATCGCTCTCACGGGCGTAAATAATCGCATTGTTTCCAACTGACACTTTCAAAGAAGTTAATCTACTTAAAATATCTTCAGGCTTTGAGGAAGAATCTTCTCTTTGTTTTGAGGAAGAATCTGCTTTTTTATTTGAAGGTTGTTTTCTAACTGTAATTTTTACCATTTTACTTATTTATATATTTAATTTTTATAATTTTAAATATTCAATTTTTTCTTAGATTATACTTTACTTGAAATAATCATCATAGGAGATTTTTCCAAAAAAAGCAAGTAGACTAACTGAAATAATAGATATTTGAAAAGTATCATCTTCTGAAAATAAGGCAGAGAAGATATCATCATCTTCATCCTTGATATATTTTGAATTAACTCCATTTTGTGAGACCCATTGAATTGTTCTCATTGTTCCTCCGTATGCGGAACCACTATCAGCCAATGTTATATACTTGTTCAATTTTTGATAAGGAGACTCACTATCAGAATCAAACATAAAACCATTCGTTGGCTCATACAAAGAAAGCTCTTCCCAAATTTGGGCTACTGGAACGTTGCGTTCTTGTGATATTTTTTCAACAGCTTCATATGCCTCTTTAACCATCCGCCCACAGTGTGAAATCTCGCGATTCTTTCTAAAACCAAAATGATGTGCCCATGTTTGCTTTTCTGTGGGATATAATTCTTCCCACAATATTTTACTACTCATTGGAAAATTCTTGATAGAATTATCTTCTCCATATACGAGTTGTTCTTGTCTTTGAAGTCCTGTCATACTCATTTTATATCTAATTATTCGACAAATTATTTTAAATCAATTTTTTACAAATAATGGCGTAAATACATACGGTAAGCCCTATTTAATTCGCTATCCGCCTTATTATTATATAAATGATGGGCTTGATATCGTTTTAGCAATACTTCTATTATTTCAGTTCGAAATCGAGTAATTTTATTATACCACTCTTTTTCATCGACTATTTCATCATAATGGCCGTTATCAATATCCATAACAATATCAACTAATTGGTCAGTTTTAAGGTCAGATGCTCTCCTGAAATAATAATTTGACATATTATATTTATAAATAGTGCGCGTTTTTTTAAGTTAAAAAATAGTTATTATAATAATATATGACCGAAGAATCTTCTTATAAAGTCCTATCTTTCGACGTAGGTATAAAGAATCTCGCCTATTGTAAAATCGAGTTCTCAAAAGAGACTAAAACAATTATTCGAATAGAGGAGTGGGGCCTCATTAATTTGAAGTCTGACCCGTGGATACCTGACCATAATGAAAAGCGCTGTATGGCCGAAGTCAAAAGTGGCGCTGTTTGCGGAAATTGCTCGAACTCGTGGATAATAAAAAACGGCGCCCGCAAAGAGTTGTGCCGCGTCCATTCCAAAAATTATGAAAAAATTCAGGGGGACTCAGCCGATTTTGAGTTTTTTCCATATGAGTTGCGGGATTTGAGTTGCTCCTGTGGTGAGAAATCCAGAAAATTCCACACTAAAATAAGCGAGTCTATGATTCGCATATTTGGGTATTGTAATAAATGTGCGAAGAAGACAACTGAGCAACTGACAAAAATATGCGATTATATGAAGAGCGATGATACGAAGTTATATACGAATCTATATGATGGCCTGAATGCGATTAAGATTGAGGACGTGAATGAAGTCGTAATAGAGAACCAACCGGCCTTGAAGAATCCTAGGATGAAATCAATTCAGATGTTCATATATAGCTTTTTCTTCATTGGGGGAAAGAATGGGCGTTTGAGTGATTTGAATCAAGTTTCATTTTTCTCGGCGACTAAAAAACTTAATCCTACAATTATAGTTGAGGACATTTTGAAGAAGAATAAGAAAGAACTGGCTCCCTCTCTGGATCCAGCTCCGGCTCTTGTACAAGAGATGCAGATGAAAGAAGAGCCCCTCTCCGAATACAGGGCCTATAAAAAGAGAAAGAATGATTCTATTTTTATTGTGAGTTGCGTCTTAGATGAGATGGATGAGTGGAAGAAATTTTTTTTATCCCATCCGAAGAAAGATGATTTGGCGGACTCATTACTTCAAGGAATCGCACAATATAGTAAGCTTTCATAAGCTTTAATTCTTTATTTTACTCTTTGAGTTAATTCCCCAACCGACCATTTTCTTAATTCGTTCAATTTCTTCCATATCATCTTCTGAAAGCATCATTTCTCCATCAAGAATTCTCCTGAGTCCCCTTTTTGTAATTTTCTTATCGCTTAACCATTGACTACCAAGAATAATTGCTAATTTTGCATCCTCTTCCGCTTTTTTTCGTGTGTTGGACTCAGTATAATCAAATTGGTCAGCCCATCCCTCGAATTTTTCACGGATAACATCATCAATATTAATTTCATCTGAGTTGTATAAATCACACAGCTGGTCATATTTTTCGATTGCAAATTTTTCGACAAAACATTCAAAGTCAAGCATTTTCCAATTATTCTTTCCTTTTAGAGTCTTGATAATATTCTCTTTTATATTTACGACATTATGATTTTCGGGATGTTCCTCATGATAATGAACCATTTTAATGAACTCAGGAAGACATGTTGATGGATGGCTTATTAGTTTCTCAATTTGATTCGGTGTTATATAGTTGAGATTTTCGTTCCCATAAGCATTAATTTGTATATTTTGTTGATGAACACTTTGGTCTAAGTGTTGATTTATCTGATAACTGTATGTATTCCCAATTTTTTTAGTTAATTCAAGAATCTGATTTTCCAAATGGGAGATTCTCTCTTTATAAAGTAATTCTTTCTGTTCAATGACCTCATTTTTCTTTGATAAAATACTACATTTCTTGATATGTTTATTAAGATTAAATTTTGTTGAGTATGTTTTTTTACAATGTTCACATTCTAGATTTATCTTATTTTGCTCATCATCATTCAGTTCATTATCATCTTCTTTATATACACAATTATTTTTACTTGTAATATGCCGATCATAATTATATTTTCGGTCAAATATTTTTTTACATATTGAACATTTAAACATTATAGTAATATTAGAATTTTGTTTTTAAACTTTTACATAATTGCTCCTAAATTCTTACTCATTCCATCTATGATGATAAATATAATTTGTGAGCTACTATGCAAATTATGATAATAAGAATCGGATGAGCGCTTAAAATTGTATCGTAGTCTGGAATATTTTAAAATAATCTGGAATTTAAAATGAGCAATGAAAATTAATCTATATATAGATTAATGACGATATTTTCTTTGGGGAGCGCATGTAATTTAGAACATTTTTCGAGTTTAACTCAGGTTGGTAGTAATTTAGATAATCAGGCGATTGTTCCAATGTCTAATTCTGGAGGAGAATTTGGAAATAGTTCATATAATTGGAAAAGTGATTCACGAGCGACAATTGATATGACCACGCGGGACAGTTCTCTATTTAATTCAGTCAGTCAAGACGGTAATTTTGGGAATGTTAATTTTGGTCCAGATACATGGGGAGCCTCGACGGATACATATGAATCCAGAAATCCACTGTTGAATAATAATTTAGGTGAGAGGAATGTTCAGGAGAGTCCCATTTTACCAAATATGAGACCACAGTCTGCTTTTATGCCTACATCTAGAACACAATTTGTAAAAAATGAGGATGAGAATGGACGTGATTTGAGCGTTGTTTCCAAAAAAAAACCGAAAACAATTGTTATTCAGTTGCCCGAATATAAAAAGAAACAGATACAAGAAGATCAGAAGAATATGTGGATATTTATTATTATTGCGTTTATTCTTGTATGCGGAGGATTACTTTACAAGACGAAATATGCGTAGTCGAATTATTTTTTCATTCGTTCGCCCATTTTAACGAAAATATCGAGTGCTAATATAATAAAAATTCCAATGATTATTATTATAAAAACTTCTTTCATCGAGTAGATTCCAGAATCAGTTGATGATATATTTCCAAAATTCTCTTTGATGTTTCGCCTTGGGACTTGCGATTCTTCATTATCCATGAAATTTCTATATCGTGATTTGAGTTTCTGTTTGTATTTTTCTGCTAAATTCAGATATTTTTTATAAAGGAAATAGTCCTCACTTGTCAGGTAGTCCTCTGATGATTTAATATTTCGTTGACGGTCAATATACTTAATATCATTCGTATTATCCTCTAAAAGGTCAAGTGCACTATCATTATCACTATCATCATTCGCTTCAACAGGATAAGTATAATTTCTTTTTGCTTTATCAGGGAATGATACTTGATATGGAATAATATTGCTTTTTATTGTATTTTTTATTGGATTTCCTCCATTATAGGAAGGAAAATATTTGTCTAAATTGCTGGTTTCTTGATTATTAATTTTTGGGTATGTTCTAATGTTTTCAGGAGGATTTGGTGGGATAGTTGATTGCTGAATAAGCGGTTGCTGTTGCGATTGCTGTTGCGGTTGTTGATTTATGTTTTCAAAATATTTGGAGGAACTAAAATCACTTCCCCAAGCTTCTTCTAATGAGCAGTATGTCATCTAATATTATTTAGAAAAAAATAAAAGGAATTATATAATAAGTTTTTATACATATACAGTTTATATATGACTTTGTCATATATAAACTCTAGAACTATAAATCACGTAGTGATTTATAGTTATACATATAAATATCTTTGATATAAATATCTAGATGTTTTATTTATTTACTTTGTAAATAAATAAATCTTACACTATATTAAATGATGAAAATGAAAATGGGAATAAATGAGCTTCCAATACATATATTTGGAATATTAATTTTTATAATTTATTGTTTAGTTATTTTACTATATATGTCGAAGAAGTATCGGTATTTTTTTATTAATCCAATTGTTCAGTTAATATTGTTGCTAGTTGGTATCCTATTGGCTACAAATTGTTGTTTCTTTGGTATGTTATATTTAGTGGCATATTCATTAACATATTATTTATTATATAAAAAAGAGATATCAGAGGCATTTAGTGTAGTGGAAAATAAATCATTTGCCCAACTTGAAATTGAAAAAGATTCATTATTAGCGGAATTAGAGGATGATGAAGACCAAGTTGATGGAGTATGGTCATGTAGTGTTTTAGGAAAAGAGATGGGATTAAATAAAGGATGATATTATAATAAAAAAATAATGTATTTAATATTATAAATGATTGAAGGACACATTATATTCAACGCGATTCTTTATTCAATTGTAATTGCTTATATTCTTTATATTAATTTCTCCGCATATTATCAAACTGGAACTGGATTTTTAAGGGCTCTTGTTAATTTGTTTCAAAACTGGATATTTAGAACAGTATATTTATTGATTGTTGGATTCTTTGCCCTTGATTTATTCCCATATGGAGGGTTCGTTTTAGCAATCTTGTTAACAATTGCTTTCTTGAATACGAATATGCTTGTATATAAGAAGGATGTAGAAGAGAGTTTTGATATGTCATCGATGCCGCCATTTCAGGAAGAAGAAAAAAAGAAACTTCCAAAACAGCAGATTATTCCAAATGATGTTCCAATCCAGAATCAACCGCAGATGACGTCTTCTACTTCTACTCCAACTTACCAATCGTCTTCATCAAATGGTGTCCCATCAGTTCCCTCTGCTACTATGAATACTCAATCATCAGCACCGGCACCAGCACCGGCACCAGCACCAGCACCAGCACCGGCACCGCAACAGAATCCTCCGCAATCGATGTCAATGCCATCAGCTCCTAGACAAATGTAATATCTGTGTGTAAGATTATGTATATATTTTTATTTTATTAAAATAAAAATGAATGAAAATAGTCGTATATCATCCGTAATTGTTTCCGTTTTTTGTATTGGAATTATTGTATTTATTTTATTTACACAGATGGAAATAAGCACAATAAAATTAAAGATGAAGGATGCCTCATTAATACTTATATTTTTGGCTTTGTTAGTATATATTAATGGTTATGAAAAATTATTTTTATTTTTATTATTAGTCTTTGTCATTTTTTACTTTACACCTAGTGATATAATGTCATATTTTACGCAGAAAAAATCAATATTAAAGAAAGTTAGAGTAGTTGAAGAAGTTGAACCTGAACCTGAACATGAGCCTGAGCAAGAAGAATATCAAGAATATCAAGAAGATGAATATACTGAGCAAGATACTGAATCACAAGCGAATACTGAAATAACAATTGATGATGACATTGAAAATGAAGATATACAAATAAATAAAATATCACAAAATAATAATAATGATTGATTTATTATTACAAACAATAGGAGTAAATAGAATATTTAATGGGGTCTCAACAATGGCGATACAATTTGGTGGGAGGTATGTTTCATCGGAAATACCTTCTAATATAGAACGACTATTCAGTCAACCATTTTTTAGAAGACTATTTATTTTTTTTATTGCTTTTATTGCTTTTAGAGATATAAAAATCGCAATATTAGCAACTCTTATTTTTATTATACTATTCAATTATTTATTAAATGATAAAAGTAAAATCTATTTAGGAAAAATATTTAGATTACAACCATTAGAGGAAATTAAAAAGGAGACTCCGATAACCGCAGTTGAATTAGAAAATTCATTAAATGTTATTCGTAGATACAACCAAAGTTTAGAACAAAAAAAAATAAATGTTTCTCAGTTAAAATAATTACTTTTGCGTGTTATTTTAAATTCTTAAATCTTCTCTGTATTAATGAGTATAAAAGTATTTCAAGACACTGATACAAATACAGTTAAATACAATGATAATATGAGTATACCCAACCAAAATTTTAAGATTGTTCAGTCAAATGATAATTTAAAAAGTTCACGGTATAATAATAATAGTTCTATGAGACCAAAATTAAATGAAGATAACCATAATCCGAAAGAGAATATGTTATTAAATGATATAAATTTATTGGGGAATCCAAAGAAGACTCGCGGAATGAGTTCATCTGAGGAAGAAACCGAAAATACATATACGAGTGAATCCGAAATTATGACTGAGGAAGATAATACTTCGATGACAGGAGATGCTGATCGTCTTTTAGAAAATAATCACGATAACAATGGTGATGAAAATAATTTTGACCCGTTCAACAATGATGAATCATCTGGTTCATCCGAAGGAAGTGGTGAAGATGAAGGGACGAATACAACAAGTCGTAGTGGGGAAGAAACAAATGCTAGTTCTTCATCGAAAAGACGCCCTCCTCCACGTCAGAAGACACTTGATGAAATTAATCAAGAAAAACAGGAAATGCTTTATCGTTTAGAGCGGTTTGAGCAGAATGGTTTTAAGGCGAGTCGAAAGTTCAATATGACATCGAATTATGATGATATTAAGTTCGAGTATGAGAGGATTAAGAAGCAGAGAGATGTAGATAAGAGCATTAAATTCCAGAGGAAGATATTGATGGCGGTTTGTAGCGGTGTTGAGTTCTTAAATGGAAAGTTTGACCCCCTGAATGTTAAGCTGGATGGATGGTCCGAGTCAATTTATGAGAATTTACAAGAGTATGATGAAGTATTCGAAGACTTACATGAAAAATATAAGGAGAAAGTAAAAGTAGCGCCGGAGTTGAAGTTGCTTATGATGGTTGGTGGAAGCGCATTTATGTTCCATTTGACAAACTCGTTATTTAAGAGTAAAATGCCCGGGCTTGGTGATATATTACAGCAAAATCCGGAACTGGCGCGAAATGTCCAGCAGGCTGCGATGAACAGTATGAAGCAGAATGAGGCGAAAAGTGGGAATAGCGACCCGCTATTTGGGATGATGATGAATCAGGCGCAGGGTATGATGAATAAGAGGGCTGGTGGTGGAAATGCGGGGCCAAGAGAAATGCGTGGTCCAAGTGGCGTTGATGACATTTTAGCGATGGTTAACAATCAGAACAATCAGAACAATCAGAACAATCAGAACAATCAGAGACCTCAAAAGCAGGAGGATACAATCAGTAGTGTATCATCACAAGAATCAACGAAGAAGCGGATTAAAATTAAGAAACCGCAGGGGAATGGGAACGGAAAATTCGTTTTGAATCTTCAATAAATATATATATAAAATTATGGGAGATATTTTTATATCAATTGCGTGTTATAGAGATTCCCAAGTTATCCCAACAGTTGAGAATGCATATAAGAA
>Ga0214923_10000478_pt1 | contig 61111 bp, 53 predicted proteins | sample LL1510_MetaG_FD_177993 | JGI IMG/M metagenome (GOLD analysis project Ga0214923, IMG submission 177993) | Freshwater microbial communities from Lake Lanier, Atlanta, Georgia, United States - LL-1510 | ecosystem: Environmental > Aquatic > Freshwater > Lake | place: USA: Georgia | collected...
CCATGACGGGACAGGGCGGGTGGCCGTTGTCGGTCTGGGTGACGCCGGAGGGAAAACCGTTTTATGGAGGAACCTATTTTCCTCCGAACAGTGCGCATAGAAGGCCGGGATTTCTGGATGTTTTACGGCAGATTTCGTCGGCTTGGAGGGAGAGGAGTGGGGAGGTGTTGGGGTGGGCGGAGGAGTTGACGGATCGAATACAGACTTTGGGGCAGGGGACGGGCGGTGAACGTATCTCGGATGCGGATAAGATTTTGCGTTCGGGGACGGATGAGATGGCCATGGAGTATGATCGGAAGAACGGGGGATTTGGGGGCGCCCCCAAATTTCCCAGACCGAGCCAGCCTCTCTTCCTGCTGCGGCGATTCTTTGCGGAGAAGGATCTGAAACTTTTGGAAATGATGAGACATACGGGTCGGGCGATGAGGGCGGGGGGGATTTATGATCAGATCGGAGGGGGGTTTCATCGGTATGCGGTGGATGGGGAGTGGGCGGTTCCTCATTTCGAAAAGATGCTCTACGACAATGCCCAGTTGATGGGGTGGTATGCGGAGCTGGGTGCGGCGTTGGGGGAGAGCTGGCCCAACGAGGTGGTGGCGGGGATCGACCGGTATCTATGGAGGGATCTGCGGGTGGAGGGAGGCGGGTTGGGGTCGGCCGAGGATGCGGACAGTGAGGGGGTGGAGGGGAAGTTTTATGTGTGGACCAGGAAAGAGGTAATGGAGTTGGCGGAGGAAGGGGAGATGAGGTTGGCGGAGGAAGTTTGGGGGGTGACGGAAGCGGGGAATTTCGTCGATCCGCATCATCCAATCCAGGGGTGGAATGTTTTGGCCCAGAGGAGGTTGCCGAGTGAAGAGGAGGATAGGGTTTTGGAGGGGTTGCGAGAAAAGCTGGAGAAAAGAAGAGAGGGGAGAGTGCGACCTGGGAAAGACGATAAGGTATTGGCCTCTTGGAATGCGTTGGCGATCTCGGGGTATGCAAAGGCAGCGAGATGGGGCGGAGGATCTCATTATGCAAAAAGGGCAGAGGAAATATGGGGTTTCTTGGAACAGAATCTTTTGCGCAAGGACGGGACACCGACCCACCGCTGGCGAAATGGGAAAAAAGATAGTGCCCATCTGCTGGAGGATTATGCGGGGGTATTGCAGGCGTTGATTGATCTGCATCAGGTGACATTGAAAGTGGAATACCTGAGGCGAGCCGTGGATCTGGCGGGAAAGATGTTGGATAAGTTTGAGGACAAGAGCGGGGGTGGGTTGTGGGCGAGTGCGGACGAGACCCTGATGGCTAGAATGAAGGATGATTATGATGGGGCGGAGCCAAGTGGGAATGCGGTGGCGGCGTTGGCTTTGGCGGAGTTGGGGAGATTGACGGATCAGCCGAAGTGGGGTGAAGCGGCGAAGCGGATATTGGACTGGTTGGCGGAGAGAATGAGGAGGTTGCCGCAGGCTGTGCCTCATGGGTTGTTGGCCTTGCAGCGGGTGAGTGAGCCGCAGGCGAGGTTGGTTTTGGCGGGAGGGGAGCGTGAAAAATTTATGGAGGTGGTGGGAGAAGTGTATCGACCGGATCTTTTGATTACGGGAGCGGAGGAGGATCATCCAAGTGAATTTGTTCGGGAATTAGCAAGGAAAACAAAAGCTGGGACAGCTTATCTCTGTGAAGGGGAAAAGTGCAGGTTGCCTGTTAAAACGCCAGTGCAACTGCTGAGTCTACTTAGGGACCTCTGACCCCACATTTCAAAATTGCCCCTGTAAAATATTGATCTACAGCTACTTGCAAGACCTCTGACCCCACACAAGTGATTCATAATCAGGCAGTTAGAAGGGTGTTTTTTGATGGTACAAGGGGTTGAAAAATCAGCGGGCGGTGCGAAAGCCGATAAATGGGTATCCAGCGGGGGTGGGGGCAGTGCGTGTGGCTTTTAAATTGGAGACGGGAAAGGTGTCTTGAAAGTTGCCGCCAATAAATGATGGTGTGTTGGGATTCGGGGAGGCAATCCATTCGCTCAAATTGCCTCCCAAGTCGAGGTGGTGAAAAGGCCCGATATCAGCAGGATTCGCTTCTGCGGGGAGCATGTGGGTGTAGGTCTCGAGCGCAATATTTTTTGGGATGTTGGTGCCCAGGTTGATGCCGAAAGCTTTCGGATCGGATCCCCATGGATACGTGCGCATTTCATCCCCAGCGGCGGCGCGGAGCCATTCGGCCCTGGAAGGAAGCCTGCGTTTTTTCCACTTCGCATAGGCGTAGGCGCTTGGGTAATCAACGGAAAATACCGGGGTGTCCCTGGTGATGCGAACTTGGCTGTTGTATTTGTCGCCTTTCCGGGCACGAGTGAGGATGTCTTTCCAACCGACGGGTTCGAGATCGGAAAGGGTGGATTTGCCGGAAGCGGTGGACGGGGGAAGAAAAGTTTTCCAGTTTGGCTCTGAACCCATGGCGGCAAGGAATTTCTCGTACTGACCGATGGTGACTTCGTGTCGATCGAGATGAAAGGCGGCCACGCTGTTCGTGGAGTCGGGAAGTGTGAGACGACCCGATGGTACAAGAATTTCCTCATCCCCCAACTTTGCCGGGAGATCAAGAAAGAGACGGTCATAAACAATCCAAGTGGCGACGGCAGAAAAAAGAAGGGCGGCCACAGAGCCGATGGCGATCGCCCAACGGCGAATCGCCCGTGCCCGAATCATTTTTTTTGCAGCCTCAATTTCCTCACTTCGAACATGAACCTCCTGGACTTCTGCGAGTTGACGCTCGAAATCGCGGGCACGACGCAGGAGGTCAAAGGCGGAGGTTCCAGGATCACGTAAAATCTGCAGGAGTTGGGCGGCACTTGCGCTTTGCGGCATCCGGGGTTCGAGAAGGGAGGCAAGCTGGGAGGTGTTTTCGAAAAGGGAGGCTTCCGGCGCACCCGGTGCGATGGCGGGATTTCGTAGCCGGGGCGTACCGGAGGGCGAGAGGGTGTAGTCGTAGGGCCCGAGGAGTCGGATCGGGATGGATGAGGATTCCATTTCGGAAAGCACGGATGCAAGGCAGGTTACGAGACGTGCACCGGCGATCAGCTCGATGGAGGAGTTTTGATTTTCCAGGTGAAGGAGGGAGGGGTGAACGACAGGTTCCAAGGCGACAAAGATTCGGTCGCCCGAGGGAATGGATTCATACAGGGAGTAAACGGAAGGATGATTGAGTCGGGCATAGTTTCGGATGGTTTTTGAGAACAAGGGGGAGCCAACGGGAGGAATCAGGAGCTGGACCTGTCGTTCGAGTTGTTGGTGTTTGGCCCAGTAAAGTCGGCCCAAGGGGTGGGGACCAGCGGGAGAAAGAAGGGTGTAGGGTCCGAACGTTCGACCCGTAAAGTTTTCCATCAACTCCGCCATGGCGAGTGGAAGATGATCATCGGCCTTGAGCCACGGGATAGGAAATCCGGGGGGGAGAGAGTGAGTGAGATCATACCGACTCATGATGCCGACCGGTATTTCGGGATAACTCTCGGCGAGGAGAGGCAGAGAGCGTGAATGGTCGGTTTCCGACCAGAAGACATCGGTCAGGAGCAGGGAGGCGTGTAGGCCCGAAGCGAGGGTGGCGGTGAGTTTGGAAAAATCCCCTAGGATCTCTATCTCGGCGGAAGGAAAAAAATCCTTGAGAAAGGCGGTGAGATGGTTGGCTGCTTCGGGATCCTCTTGGGCCAAAAGAATCGTGGGCACGGAGGGGATTGTGCTTGGGATCGGGCCTGGACGAAAGGGGGGATTTGCCTCTATTCCGAGGACTCTAACGGCGGTGGGTGGTGGTTTTTGATGTGAGCGCGATACGATGGACCGAGTAGGCGGCCCCGAAGCCGTTATCGATATTGACGACGGTGATTCCCGGAGCGCAAGAGTTGAGCATTCCGAGAAGCGCCGTGATTCCCTTCAGGTGGGCCCCGTACCCAACGGATGTTGGGACGGCAATGAGGGGGGAGCGGATCAGCCCACCCAGAACACTGGGTAGGGCGGCCTCCATACCGGCGACAACAATCAAGGCATGATAGTTGCGGAGGGAATGGATATGCCCCAGGGTCCTGTGAAGGCCTGCAACGCCGATGTCGTAGAATCGGGCAGGGCGATGCCCGAGAAATTCCAAGGTGACGTAGGCCTCCTCCGCGACAGGGTGGTCGGAGGTTCCTGCGGCACAGATAGCGACACTGAGCGAGGGTTGGGAAAAGTTGACTTGTTGGGGGGACAAGAGGGTGAAGGTTCGGGCTGGGGAATGATATTTTCCCTTGGGAAAAAGTCGGCAAAGTTGCCGGGCTTTTGCAGGGTCGATCCGTGTGGCCAGGACGGATTGCCGGACTGAACGGAGCCGGCGGATGATGGCTGAGATTTGGGGGACGGTTTTGCCAGCTCCGTAGATGATTTCCGGGGCCCCAAGGCGATGTTGGCGCGATAAATCAAGGTGGGCAAAGGCCCGGGGCAAGATGGAGCGTGAGGGGCGGCGTCGCGCCATGAATATTAGGCCAATGCTGCCAGGAGGCGTGGAAGAAGATCGGGGATGGCGATACGCTCCTGTTTCATCGAGTCACGATGACGGAGGGTGACGGTGTCTTTTTGGCCTGCAAGAGGGCCTTCTTTTGCACCCTCGAGGGTTTCGAAGTCGATCGTGATGCCAAAGGGGGTGCCAACCTCGTCCTGGCGGCGATAACGCCGACCAATGGCTCCTGACTCATCATAGAAAACGGCGAAGTGCTGGCGGAGTTGCTGGGTCAAGGTGCGGGCCCTCTCGACAAGCTCGGGTTTGTTTTTCAGAAGGGGGAAGATTCCCGCCTTCAGGGGTGCCATTCTTGGGTGGAAGCGGAGGACTACACGGGTTTCCTTGCCCCCTTTTTCATCAGCGACCTCCTCCTCGTCATAAGCTTCACAGAGAAGGGCGAGGGTGGTGCGATCCACTCCGGCACTCGGTTCCACAACGTGAGGGATGAATTTCTCCCGGGTTTCCTCATCAAAATACTCGAGCGGTTTGCCGCTGGCTTCCTGGTGTTGCTTGAGGTCGTAGTCGGTGCGGTAGGCGATGCCCTCGAGCTCCTCCGTGCCGAACGGAAAGGCATAGAGAAGGTCGTAGGTGCCTTGGGAGTAGAAGGCGCGGTCTTTTTCCGGGACATCGAGGATGGTGATTTTGCTCCGGGGGATGCCGATGGATTCGTACCAGGCAAGGCGGTCGGTCAGCCACTGATCGAGCCATTTCTTCCCTTCTGCCGGGGGGACGAAGAATTCAACCTCCATCTGCTCGAATTCACGGGATCGGAAGGTGAAGTTGCGGGGGTTGATTTCATTGCGGAACGCCTTGCCGATCTGGGCGATTCCGAACGGGAGTTTTTTTCTGGAGACCTCGAGGATATTTTTGAATTGCACAAACATCGCTTGGGCCGTTTCGGGTCGGAGGTAGGTCAGATTTCGCTCGTCCTCGACGGGCCCGACGTACGTTTTGAACATCAGGTTGAATTGGCGGGGCTCGGTGAGTTCGCCGCCGCAGGCGTTGACCCTCTTGCTGGGTTTTTGGGGACAGGGGGTGGAGGAGACCTGATCGGCGCGGAAGCGGCCTTTGCACGTTTTGCAATCGACCATGGGGTCGGTGAAGGTGGCTTCGTGGCCGCTGGCCTTCCATACGGAGCGGCTCATCAGGATGGCACCGTCCATCCCGACGATATCGTCACGCTGCTGGGTCATGGCTTTCCACCAGTTGTCTTTCAGGTTCCGTTTCAGGGAGACCCCGAGGGGACCGTAGTCCCAGGCACCATTCAGGCCCCCGTAGATTTCGGAAGAAGGAAAGATAAATCCCCTGCGTTTGCAGAGGGCCACGATCTTTTCCATTCGGTTATCAGACATAAGGTAATTTTTGGATTCTAGAGTTGAAAATCCTAGCGATGATCGAAAAAGATGAACACCCCAATTTTGCGTGGGATTCGGGGACGGGTGCGACCTCCGACGACGGGTTCGGCACGGCGGTGGCTGCAGCGCGCGGGGGGGATGTTGGCTGTGTTGTTTGTGTTGGTGGCCTTGTGGGGTCGTCTGGTGGGGGTGCCGCGCGGGGTAAAGGATCTTTTGTTGCGAGAGTTTGCCTTGCGAGGTTTGCATGTGGATATGGGCAAGGTGACGATGGATCCCTGGGGCGGGCTGGTGGCGAGGGATCTGGTGGTCTATCGGGATGGACGTAGAAAAATCGAGCAGTTGCGCCTAGGTCGGGTGGAGTTGAATTTGAACTGGCTGGGGTGGAGGGAGGGGGAACCGATCGTCGCGGGTGCGCAATTGCGGGATGCGGATGTGGCCTGGCCTTTGGGGGAGGGTGTGGAGATGACGGCTCGAAGGGTGGAGGCGGTGATGGAGTTTCGGCCGAACGAGATCCGGTTGAAGCGTGGGCGAGGGCAGATTTTGGGTTTTGATTTGAACCTGCAGGGGCGGGTGGGTTTGGGGGCAGGGCGTGAGGTGGCCCCGCCCAACGAACTTTTTCCAACGATATGGAGGGATGTGGAAAAAGAGCTGAAAAATCTGGGGGGTCCCGCACCGCGGATTCAGGTGGATTTTGATGTGGAGGTGGATCAGATGGAGAATGGGAAAGCGGAGATTCTGGTTTCGGGGCAAGGGAATGTGTGGCGGGGGGTGGAGTTCAGGCAAATCGATGTCAGGGCAACGGTCGGGGATGGAGGGTTGCGGTTGGATCAGTTTCAGATTGGTTTGGGAAAAGGGGGAATCGGAGCGAACGGCTGGGCGAACTTCAACCAAGGTCGGGGAGAGATCGAGTATCATTCGGATGCGGATTTGGCGCAATTTGCGCCAGCTGGGGGTGAAATGACGCTCGGGTTGCGGGAGTGGAGAAGCGTCCAGCCGCCCGAGCTTTGGGGACAGGTGGAGTTTGGATGGAAAGAGAACCGGGATTTCCTATGGTTGGGTCGTCTGCGGGTGGGGGAGTTTCAATCGGGCAAGAGTTCGTATCGCAGTTTGTTTTTCCCCTGGGTGACGAACGGGAAAAAGTGGATGGTGCAGGGGGCGAAAATCGAGGGAAGGGAGGGAGGTTTGGATTTCCATCTCAGTTTTGATGGGAAAGCGGATTTGAGGGGGAATGTGCGAAGTGATCTGGATTTGGGAGGCTTGGTCCCTTGGCTGGGGCCAAAGTCGCTCCCTTTTTGGAAAAGTCTGGAGATGCCGACCCCCCCAACAATCACCGCACAGATCTCCGGAGCGGGATGGAGGCCCGAGCTGATTCGGGTGGAGGGAAAGGTGGAGGGGCAGAATTTGTCCTACAAGGGGGTCAAGATGGATGAGCTTACGGGGAAGGTGGTTTGGTCCGGCGGCGAGTTGGCGGTGAAGGATCTGAAGGTAAAATCGTCGGGCGGGGAGGGCACGGGAGATCTTGTCTACGGGTTTCAACCGGAAAAGGTGAAGTTCTTGGGAGTGCGGTCGACTCTTCCGATCCGGGAGTTTTCGACCGTATTTGGGGAGAAGTTCCGCAAGACCATGCTTCCGTATGAATTTCACGGAAGACCGACAGTGCTTTTGGAAGGGGAGGCGGATCTGGAGGAAAAGGGGCGTTCCAATGTGAAGTCAACGATTTTGGCACCGGAGGGAATGAGATATGGGGTGGCGGGGCGGCCGTTGGAATTCACCGAAATGGACATGTCGGTGGAGGTGCTGGGAAGAAAGGTGATTGTGCAGACCCAGAGGGAGCGTCCGGCTCGGGTGCTGGGTGGTCAGGTGGAGGTGCGGGTCGAGGTGGATGGCCAGGAAAAGAGGCAGATCACGGAGATACGAAAAATCAAGGGGGTGGATTTTGCCCAACTGGTCAAAACCTACTTCGGTTTTGAGGGGTATAAGGGAAAATTCGGCGGACAAATGGAACTGCACGGACCGGCGGGAAGTTGGCGGGAATGGAACGGTTCCGGGCGATTGTTGGTGGACGAGGGGGTTTTGCCCGGGATGGGTGCATTTGCATCGGCGATGAACGCACCCGCGGAGTGGGTGGGGTTGACGGATCAAAATGCGGACATGGAATTTGAATTGGCGAAGGGAAAGTTGGATGTGAAGAAGTTGAACATCGAATCGACCCTGGTGGTGACCACGGGGCAGGGGGTTTACGACATGGTGGAGGACAAGTTGGAGGATTTTGTGATGAGGCAAAATCTCCGCGGGCCGGCGGGGGTTCCTTTTTTTCTGGTAAGCCAAATGTTTCAGTACGAGGGAAGCGGGTCCCTCAAGAACCCAGTTTGGAAATTGCGGGGCACGGAGGAAAAGTGAGGAGGGGTGAGGGGGTAACCCGTTGGGGGTTGCACACCTCCGTTGCGGGGGGGTGGGTCGAAATGTTGGCCAGGGCCGCGGGAATGGGGGAGACCGCCGCGCAGGTTTTCGTGAAGAGCAATCGCCGATGGGAGATGCCGGCATTGTCGGAGGAGGAGAGGGAAATCTTTCGCAAGGGAAAAAAAGCGCAGGATTTGTGGGTCTGTTCCCATGCGGGATATCTGATCAATGTGGCCGGGGGCAGAGAGATTCGCAAAAAATCGATCGCTGCCCTGGCAGAGGAGATCGTTCGTGCGGAGGAGTTGGGGTTGGAGGGGGTGGTGGTTCACTGCGGAAGCCGAGGGGAGGGAGAGGCCCGGGTGGCACGGAAACAAGCGGTCGAGGGGTTTCGGATCGCACTCGAGCGGTCGAAAACCCGGAGAGTGAGGTTGGCGTTGGAAAATTCAGCGGGACAGGGGACGGCCTTGGCCCAGGATCTCAAGGAGTGGGGGGAGTTGGTTCACTCCATTCCGAGGGATCGAAGGGCGGCCTGTCTGGACACGGCCCATGCTTTTGCGGCGGGTTACGATTTCCGGACCGAGGACGGGAGGGGAAGGTTTCTTGGGGAAATTACCCGTGAGATTGGAAGGGAGAATATCTTGGTGATCCATGCGAATGACTCGATGACGGATTGTGGTTCGAAGGTGGATCGTCATGAGCATTTGGGGCACGGAAAGATTGGAGGACCGGCCTTGCGGGCATTTCTGGGTGAGAAAATATGGCGAGGGGTTCCGCGGATTGGGGAGTTGCCCCCTGGAGAGAGGGAAGACCGGGAGAATCTGGCTTTTTTGAGGGAAAGCTGTCCCAAGACTTAAGTTTGTTCCCCAGGGGGGAAGATGGTAAAAAATCGGAATGAAGGCATCCGATTTACGGGGAATTCTGACGTACATTCCCAGTTTTCGGGACAAGCTTTTCGTCCTCAGCGTGGATAGCGCGGTGTTGGAGGACGAACGGGCGGCGAGTTTGTTTCTGGATATCTCGGTCCTGCGGAGTTTGAACATCCGGGTGGTCTTGGTTCACGGCGCAAGCGCCCGGATCAAAAAAATCGCGTCGGAAATGAAGATCAAAATTTCGAATTCGGATGGTCTTGGGGTGACGGATGGGGCGACCCTGAGGGTGGCCGAAAGGGCGGCGAATTCCTACAGTCACGACATTCTGCAGAATCTTGCAGATGCGGATTTGCGGGGTGCGGTGACGAACGCGGTGATCGCCCATCCTGCTGGGATTTTAGGCGGGGTGGATCAGCAGTGGACGGGTCGGGTCGAGAGGGTGGACACAAAGTTTTTGGAGACCCTGTTGGAAAATGGAATTATTCCCGTGATTCCGCCGATGGGGGTGGATGGGGATGGGAGGACCTATCGGGTGAATTCTGACGGTGTGGCCCTGGAGGTGGCAGAGGCCTTGAAGGCGGAGAAGTTGATTTTCCTCACGGGGAGCGGGTCTCTCCCCATGAATGGGAAAAAACCGGCACAACTTTCGGTGGAGGAGGCCAACGACTGGCTGAAGAAAAAGAGAGGGGAACTGACCGGGGAGGTTGCATCGAAGCTGGAGCACGGTTTGCGGGCCTGCAAGGAGGGGGTGAGTCGGGCTCATATTTTGGATGGATTGGCGGATGACGCCTTATTGGAGGAACTGTTCTCCAGCGAGGGGGTTGGGACGATGGTCTATGCGGACGAGTACACAGAAATCCGGAAAGCGTTAAAAAAGGATGTGCGGTCGATCATGCGGTTGATTGGAAGTTCGGTGGCGGCGGAGGAGTTGGCGAAGCGGACCCGGACGGAAGTGGCGGCGGCGATCGGGGATTACAGCGTGTTCGAGATCGATGGAAATATGGTGGGGTGTGTCGCGGTGCATCCGCTGGAAGGAAAAGTGGCCGAGATGGGCTGTTTATTTGTGGCGTCCGGCCATGAGAACAGCGGGATTGGGCGGAAATTGATGCTGTATGCGGAAAACCGGGCGAGAGAGATGGGAATGAAGAGGCTTCTGGCTTTGTCGACGCAGGCGTTTAACTATCTGCAGAGCAAGGGTGGTTTTGCGGAGGGAACGATCGAGGTGTTGCCACCCGACAGAAAAGCCTCGTATGAGGCGAGCGGTCGGAATTCGAAAATTCTACAGAAGGATTTGTAGATCGGGTCAGCCTGGCGGCCACGCGAGCGGTCGCCCCCCGAGGAGATGGAGGTGAAGGTGGGGAACCGTTTCTCCGCCATCCGGCCCGTTGTTGATGACGAGACGATATCCTGTTTTTTCCAGCTGGTGCTGCCGGGCGACTCGTTGAGCGGCAGCAAAAAGATGGGCAAAGATCGGATGATCCTCGGCGGGGACGGCACCATGGCGGGCGTGGTGTTTTTTGGGAATCAGGAGGATGTGGACAGGCGCTTGGGGAGCGATGTCGCGAAAGGCGAGGACATGATCATCCTCGTAGAGGATGTCGGCCTCGGCCTCGCGGTCGACGATCTTTTCGAAGATCGTTTTGGGCATGGGGTTACCAGATGGTGAGTTCGAGGAGGGAGGGACTGAGGGTACGCGCCCGGGCGCGGATGAAGTGAACAATTTCGTCGCTCAGGCGCTGGCAGGAGGCGCGCCATGAGGCGGAGCCGGTGAGGGCGAGGACGCAGGAGCGAAGGCCTTCCAAGCGGAGGGCGGATGCGAGAGAGGAGACTTTTTCGTCCACCAGGGAGGAGAGCTGTTGAAAGAATAGGATTTCGAAGGGGGCCTCGAGGGCAAGGCTGGCGAGGTTGATGGACGGGGCAGAGGATAGGAGTTCAAAATGCCGGGCAATGGCGGGGCAGCCGATCCCGGTCAGGGAGCGGCGAAGGATGAGTTCGAGGGTTTCACGTTCGATTTTTGGATGCTTGAAATCGTGCCGAAGGTAGTGAAGGACAGCGTGCGCGACCTCTGGGGCAAGGGGCCAGGAGAGGTGGCCTGCTTGGCAGGCGGCTTTTTCGATCGAGAGGACAAGCCAGTTTTCGCTGAGGCGTGCTGGGGAGCCCCCGGGGATGACCACGAGGGGAAGAGGTCGGGAGATGGGTTTTTTAGCGGGCACCGAGATTTTTGACTTCGCTGACAAAATCGCGGGCGTCGCGGAATTGCCGATAGACGGAGGCGAAGCGAACATAAGCGACATCATCCATCTTTTTGAGGCAATCCATGATTTTTTCCCCGATGGCGGTGGTGGGAATTTCCCGGCCGTACTTTTGTTCGAGCTCCTCCATGACCTTATCGACCGTTTTTTCGATCAGTTCGGGGCTGACGGGGCGTTTTTCACAGGCTTTCTGGAAGCCGAGGACGAGTTTGCGACGGTCGAAGGGCTCGTATCGTCCATCGCGTTTGACGGCGCGGAGGTCTTCCCGCTCAATCTCTTCGTATGTCGTGAATCGATAGTTACATGAGAGGCACTCCCTACGGCGACGGACAACGGCTCCATCCTTCCAGGGGCGTGAATCAATCACCTTATCCTCTTCGACATTACATTTTGGGCATTTCATACTACTCCTTGTGTTCGCCCAACACTACAAGTAGGTGGTATAGGGTCAATTAAATTTTATGTATAAAAACGTTATTTTGAGTGTAAAGTTGCACATCACGAAAAACCTTAATAGTTGATTACCATTGATTTAGGTACTTATAAATCAACTTCTAACAAGGTGAGTTCAGTAATTGATTTTATTTTGAACCGCTTGGACAAAGCCCCAAGAACGAGGATATCTAGGGGTGGTTTGTTGGGGTATCTTGCGGGGGTGTCTGATTGTGGCGGATCCCCTCGGAGATGATGAGCCAGATGACAATCCCGCCGCATAGGGCAAACGCGGCGAGAAGAAAGAGGAGGCCTAGACCTGTGTGTGCTTCGTCCACGTAATCTTTTTAAGGGGATCAGGGGCATTTGTCAGCCTTGGAATTGGGAACGTTGGAAAAGTGAGTGGTGGTTTGTTTGAGATCGGTTTTTGGGGCATGGTGTTTGGGTGAGTCCTTTGCAAAAAAAGTTTCTCGATTTGAAGAAGGAGAAAAAAGCTGTTGTTTTGGCACATAACTATCAGCCCAAGGAAATTCAAGAGGTAGCTGATTATGTGGGGGACTCGTTGGGATTGAGCTATGAGGCGCAGAAGGCGGATGGGGATTGTATTCTGTTCTGTGGGGTTCATTTCATGGCGGAGACCGCAAAAATTGTGAATCCCGGGAAAAAGGTGCTGATGCCGGATCTGGAGGCTGGCTGTTCCTTGGCCGATTCCTGTCCGGCGGACAAGTTGCGGGCCTATTTGGAGGAGAATCCCGGGCTGTACGTCGTTTCTTATGTGAACTGCACAGCCGCGGTGAAGGCGCAGAGTGATGTCATCTGCACCTCGGGAAATGCGGAAAAGATTGTTGGAAGAGTTCCTGAAGATCGGGAGATTCTATTCCTTCCGGACCGCAATCTGGGGGATTGGGTCATCCAAAAAACCGGCAGAAAAATGCGGCTGTGGGACGGGGACTGTTATGTCCATATGGAGTTCACTGCGTCTTCCATCGACAAGATTCGGAGGGAGCATCCGGAGGCCCGAGTGGTGGCCCATCCGGAGTGCACAAGGGCGGTGCGGGCGTTGGCGGATGAGGTGTGCTCGACCGAAAAAATGGTCGGGTACTGCAAAAATTCGACTGCGCGGGCTTTTATCGTAGTGACGGAGGAGGGGATGTTGCATCGACTGCGTCGTGAGATGCCGGATCGGGAATTTATCGCGGGTCCAACGGATCGCTGCGCATGCGGGGAGTGCCGATACATGAAGATGAATACCCTGGCCAAGGCGGTGGAGGCGTTGGAAAGTTTGTCCCCGGAGTTGGTGTTAAGCCGGGAGGTCATCGAGAGGGCGCGAGCACCTATTGAGCGGATGCTAGATTGGAGTCGCAACTAACTTTCAAAAAGCAACTTATAACGGTAATCAGGCCTTCTTTTGCAAAGGTGGATTTGACTGGGCAGGAGGCATCCTTTCGCTAGAACTTTTTACGCAATCCTATGCAAATAAACTACTCATGGAGGGCTGTTTTTTGTGCCTTACTCTCTTGGGGGTGTTGGAGCGTGACTCATGCGCAGACGAAGGAGGCTCCCGAGTCGGTTGAACCACCGCTGCAGATCACCTCGGATGGTGTGAATCGCTATGAAGGCGGAATTTACTATGCGAAAGACAACGTGGTGGTGACGTACGGGGGGGATGTTTTGATGGCGGATGAGGTTCATTTCAATCCGCAGAGCAAGGAGGCGACGGCCAAGGGAAATGTCCGACTCTATATGTTGGGCCAAATCTACCGGGGAGATCTGCTGACGTACAATTTTCGGACCAAAAAAATGCTCTCGGAGAAGTTCCGTTTCCTGGATGGAAAGATGATGGTGGAGGGAGAATCGATCGATAGTCCGGAGCTGGGCCATTACGAAATCGCGGGGGGAGATTACTCAACGGACAACCGGGAAACCCCCGGTTGGAAGACCAAGGCCTCCTCGGTTTCGATCTATCCCGGGGACAAAACGATTGTGGAAAATTCCGTCGGTTACTTCGGGGATGTGCCCTTTTTCTACTTTCCCTACCTCGCGTTATACGAAAGGGACATGGGGGACTCGCCGGATATCAGCTTTGGTTCGGTCTCCCGATTGGGGACGTATGTCATAGGAACCTACAGGTTTGCGGTGACCGACAAGCTCAAAGCAGGTGTGACACTGGCAAATTATGGAAGGCGGGGTTGGGCGGGAGGCGCGGAGGCGACCTACATCACGCCCGGAAAAAACTCGGACCATCCCCTGACCGAGGTCGCGTTGCGCGGCTGGTACATCAACGATCGCGGCTACCAGATTTACGACGACACGGCGGAGCGCCCGACGAACTCGTTGCCTCCCCGGGGGCGTTACTACTTCCCCTACAAACACAACACCACGATCATGAAGGGCGGAAATCCCGTCGATGCGGACCGTGCCCCCGCTTTCGATGCCCCCTCGCTGAGCTCCCGATCCAGGGTCAACGTTTTGAGTGATGCATATGTAACCCAGGACTTTTTCCCCGATGAGTACATCCGCGACCAGCAACCCAACACCTTCGCGGATGTGATGTACCAAGATCCCAATTTCACGGTCACCGTCAATGCGAGGACCCAAATCAACAACCTCTTTCAGACCCAGCAGCAGAAGCCGTCTGCAAAAATTGAGTTTAAACGACAGTTCATTCCCGGCACCTACGATGCCAACGAGCTGCGGCAAGATCCGACCGGAAATCCGGGGTTGGCGTATGAGGGGGAATCGAGCGTCGATAATCTTGGAACCCAGTGGAACCAGGTGGCGGATCAAACGGACTATTCAGCTCTTCGTTATGACACGTATCATCAACTGCTTTACCCGAGACAATACTTTGGATGGTTGAACCTAACCCCTAGGGCTGGGATCCGAGGGACCATCTATACCCGAAGCAACCTTACGGAGGATGGCAGCGTTCAAAACACGCAGTTTGGCCCAGTTGGGTCAAATCAGACCCTTTCTGATACGTCCTTATTTCGATACGTCTTTAACTTTGGAATTGATGCCTCCACCAAAGCGTATGCGACTTGGACAGATATCAAAAACAAGGCCTGGGCGATTGATGGAGTTCGTCACGTTGTTGAGCCCTTTATCCAGGCGGCCTATATTCCCCAGCCCAATGTTCGGCCCAATGAATTTGCCGGATTTGATAATCGCGTAAACTCTACGGAGTCTCAACCGCTAAACTCGTCGCTTTATAATTCGATTGACTCCATCGACAAGCTTCTGATTGTGCGTCCTGGAATGATGAATCGAATCATGACAAAAAGAGACGGAGCTCCTTATGAATTGGCCAACTGGAAGATATACACCGATTTTCAACCGATTCGGCCAGAGCTGACGAGCTTGAATTACGGAAGCGTCCAAATTCCAGAAACGGTCCCCTCCTCCCTTCCGGAACTATACAACGTTTTGAATATTATGCCTGTTCCTTGGTGGACGGGTACAGTTGCAGCAACAACTGCGATTAGCGGAAATGGCTTCAACTCCTTAAATCTTGGGAGTAAGTGGGAGATCGTACCGGCTCTCGATCTTTACGGAAGTTATTCTTATTTGGAGAGTTTCTCCTACTTGGATGCCCTCAACAATGAAGTCCTGACCAACACGCAGACGAGCTTAGTCAATGCGCAGGCTAATTATCGATTAAATGAAAGCTGGCTTGTGAATGGGGGGGTGACCTACTCCCTGAACCCAGGACTCGTCCAGGGAGTCAATTTCGGGCTATACCGTGATATTGGGGCGTGGATTCTAGGTGTCTCCTTGGGACAACGAAATAACCAAGGTTCTCCATCTGAAACCATTGCTTTGGCCACCCTTACTCTTAAAGCTTTTCCTGAGTTGCCTTTGGGCTTTAATCAGAATCCAACCAGCACTGGGGTGGGTGTAGGTGGATATCAGCAAAACTTGGGTAGTGGTTATCGGAATTCGAATTAAGCTTTATTCCTCAATTCAGGTTCTTAAAGAAGCATGAAATTATCGATCATCGGCTCCGGCTACGTGGGATTGGTTACGGGGACATGCCTGGCCGAGGCGGGTCACACCGTCATCTGCGTGGACAACAATCAGGCGAAGGTCCAGGAGCTGCAGGCAGGGCGAATTCCCATCTTTGAGCCTGGATTGGAGGAGTTAATCCGCAGAAACGTCCAGATGAAGCGGCTCTCCTTTACGGTCTCGACGAAAGAGGCGGTGGCGGATTCCGAGGTCATCTTTATTGCCGTGCCCACCCCCCCGCAGGAGGATGGGTCGGTCGATCTCAGCTTCGTCGAGCATGTGGCGCGAGAGATTGCCGAGGCGCTCCCCGGATATCGAATCATCGTCGACAAAAGCACCGTGCCAGTGAAAACCGGGGAGCATGTGATGGAAACGATCCGACGTTACTGCCGCAAGGGGGTGGAGTTTGACGTCGTCAGCAATCCTGAGTTTCTTCGGGAGGGAAGTGCGGTTGCGGACCTTCAAAAACCGGATCGGATCGTCATCGGTGTGGCTTCGGAAAGACCTGTGGCCGCCATGAGGGCCATTTACGAGCCTTTTCAGGCGCCCATCATGATCACCGATCTGAACAGCGCCGAGTTGATCAAGCATGCGGCGAACAGCTTCCTGGCCCTCAAGATCACCTACATCAATCTTGTGGCGGCGGTGTGTGAGGCCAGCCGGGCCAATGTGATGCAGGTGGCCGAGGGAATGGGTTCCGATGCAAGAATCGGGCGGGCTTTTTTGAATGCCGGACTGGGATATGGAGGTTCCTGTTTTCCGAAGGACGTGAGCGCGTTTATCCGGATTGCGGAGGAGTTGGGGGTGGATTTCGGGTTGATGAGGGAGGTGGAAAAGATCAATGCATCCATCCCGGAACGATTCCTGAAAAAACTGCGCCGTTCCCTTTGGGTGATGAAGGATAAAAAGATTGGCCAACTGGGCCTTGCCTTCAAGGCGAACACGGATGATGTCCGCTGCAGCGTGGCGGTTGATTTGGCCAAGCGGATGGTTTCGGAAGGGGCCATTCTGCGGTGTCACGACCCGAAGGGTGGGCAGAAAGCCCGAGAACTTTTGCCCAAGGAGGTGGAGATTGTGCAGGATCCCCACCAAGTGGCCGAGGGTGCGGATGCCCTCCTTGTGGCGACAGAGTGGCCCGAGTATCGTTACCTGGATTGGCAAAAAATCAGGCAATCGATGCGCACTCCCCGAATTTTCGACGGCAGAAACCTTCTCCACCCAGAAGAAATGAAGTCCCTTGGGTTCGAGTACACGAGCGTCGGACGTTGAAGTCGCGCGTGACCATTGTTCTCGGCCTCCAGTGGGGGGACGAGGGGAAGGGGAAGATCCTGGATGTGATGGCTGCGGAGGCCGATTGGGTGCTGCGTGCGCAGGGAGGCAACAATGCAGGGCACACCGTGGAGATCGGCAAGGAAAAGTATGTGCTTCATCTGGTTCCCTCCGGGATTCTGCGCTCCGATGTCTCCTGCCTGATCGCCGGGGGTGCGGTGGTGGATCCTTCCGGTTTGGTCAAAGAGATCGAGGGGCTCACCCAAAGAAAGATCCGCACACGGGGTCGTTTGCACCTGGCTGCGCAGGCCCACCTCGTTCTCCCCCACCATCGGGCTGTGGATCAGGGATCGGAAAAGCGGAGGGGACATGGGAAAATCGGCACCACGGGACGCGGTATTGGACCCGCCTATTCGGATAAAGCGATCCGCGTCGGGTTACGGGCGGGCGAGCTGGCCCTGCCGCCTGCGGAGTTGGCTCGCAGATTGCGGGAGAGGGTGACGGCACACAATCGCGTGGCACGGAGCCAGGGATGGGAAAAAATATCTGCCACGCAGACCGTGAGGGAAATGGCGCAGGCCGCCAAGTTTCTCCGTCCCTACCTGGCGGATGGCGTGACGTTGGCCCATCGGGCCGTGGCCTCCGGAAAAAGAATTTTGATCGAAGGAGCCCAAGGAACATTTCTCGATGTGGATCATGGAACCTATCCTTTTGTGACGAGTTCCCACTGCACGGCGGGGGGTGCGTGCACCGGGACGGGGGTGCCGCCCACGGCGATTCAACGGGTCGTTGGAGTTCTGAAGGCGTATACGACCCGGGTGGGAGGTGGGCCTTTTGTGACGGAGGATGGCACGTTGGGACACCTTTTGCATGGCATGGGGAGAGAGTTTGGATCGACGACGGGCCGGGCAAGGCGTTGCGGGTGGTTTGATGCCGTGCTGGTTCGACGAGCCGTCCAACTGAACGGGGTGACCGAAATGGCGATCACCAATTTGGATGGGCTGGATGGTCTTGAAAAGATCCCCGTCTGCGTAGGGTATCGGCTGAAAGGAAAAATATTATCCGAGCCGCCCGTGGAGTCCTCCGATTGGGCAAAGTGCCGACCGATCTACCGGGTCTTCGAGGGATGGTGCGAGCCGACAACCGAGGCGCGGCATTGGCGAGATTTGCCCCGCAAGGCCCGGATTTATCTTTCGGCCATTGCCGGTTTGGTGGGAGCTCCCCTCGGGATCATTTCGGTGGGAGCGGGTCGGGAACAAACTTTCCGACATGGCTAAAGAGACGCCCCGCGCAACAGTCCCGCAGCATGTGGCCATCATCATGGATGGCAACGGACGCTGGGCTCAAAAGCATCATCTGCCTCGCCTCAGCGGGCATGAGGCGGGTAGAAAATCGGTCAAGCGGGCGGTGCAGGCGGCAATCGACCATGGGGTGAGGTACCTGACCCTTTATGCGTTCTCCGTGGAAAACTGGCAAAGGCCGCGGGAAGAGGTGCAGGGATTGATGGGATTGTTGCGGGGAGTGATTCGGGAGGAGTTGAGCGAGATGGGAAAAGAGGGGATCCGGCTGCGGACGATCGGACGAAAGCAGGATCTGCCCGACGCGGTGCGGGAGGAGTTGGAGGCCGCCATCGAATCGACGCGGGGCAACACGAGGTTGGATCTAATCCTCGCCCTAAGTTACGGATCCCGGGTGGAGATCACCGAGGCGGTGCAGGCCATGGCTCGTGAGGCCCAGGCAGGGCAGCTGGACCCCGAGCAGATCCGGGAGGAAACGGTGGAGAAGCATCTCTACACTCGGGGAATTCCTGACCCTGATCTTTTGATTCGAACCAGCGGGGAAATGCGAATCAGCAACTTCATGCTTTGGCAGATCTCCTACTCGGAAATCCATGTCACCCCCGTTCTCTGGCCCGATTTCGGCGAAAAGGATTTCTCCCTGGCCCTGGAAGATTATGCCGGCCGGGATCGCCGCTTTGGAGGAGTCTGAGGATGTTTGGCTGGCGTCTTCTCTCCTCCCTTTTGCTGTGGGGAATCATCCTGGCCTTCGTTACCCTGAGGTACACGAACGGGGTTTTTCTTCTCATCGCTGTGGTGGGTTTGGCTGCGCAAAGGGAGTTCTATCTTTCGCAACGGGCGGCTGGCAGGACGGTTTTTTTGAAGAACGGACTCCTCGCGGGGGGGCTTCTCTATGCGGCCACGTTCTTTTCCGTCGTGTCCCCTTCCATCGGATTTCCCGCGGCTTTCTCGGGCGAAGCGATTTTGGTCTTGCTCGTCATCCTGGGGGCTTTCACAAGAAGAGTCTTTCATTCGAAAATTGAAGGGGCCACCGAGGCGATGGCGCTGACGCTTTTCGGATTCTTTTACGTCCCGTATCTTCTCAACTATGCGACGAAAATTCTTTTTTCCGCCCCCCAGGGGCATGGATTTGAGTTGCTGACGTATGCCGTGGCTGTGACCAAGTTCACGGACGTGGGGGCTTATGTGGCGGGCAAACTGTTTGGGCGGCATAAGATGAGTCCGTTGATCAGTCCAAAAAAGACGTGGGAGGGGCTGGTGGGGGGCATTCTGTTGGCGCTTGGGACAAGCCTGACCCTGATCCATGCCTTTCCAGATTCCCTGGGGGTATTGAGGGGCATTCATGGCTGGATTTTGGGCATCGGCCTGGCGGGGGTGAGTGTCATTGGGGATTTGGGGGAGTCGGTGGTGAAGAGGGATGCCCATGTCAAGGACTCAGGACAATTCCTTCCGGGAATCGGAGGTGCCCTGGACCTTGTTGATAGCTTGCTTTTCACCCTGCCCGTATTTTATGGCTACATCATTTTGACGGGGCGGGTATGAAGCGGGTCATTCTTCTGGGCTCGAGCGGCTCGATTGGGGAGAGCACATGCAAGGTGGCCCGGGCTTTGCCCGGGAAGATGAAAATTGTCGGCTTGGCAGTGGGAACGAGCACCGATCGCCTGTTGGAGCAGGCCCAGGAATTCGGGGTCAAGGCCTTGGCCGTTTCGGATGAACAGGCTGCGGAGAAGGTGAAGAACCGCCTGCCTTCGGGGAGCCGCTTTTATTCCGGCCGGGATGGGTTGACCCGGATGGTGGAGGAGACCGAGGCGGACATGGTTTTGGTGGCGATTGTGGGGACGGCGGGATTGGCCCCGGCCTTGGCGGCGTTACAAAGCGGCAAGGACCTGGCGGTTGCCAGCAAGGAGATTCTGGTTTTGGCGGGATCGGAGGTGATGTCGGAGGCAAAGAAAAGAAAGAGGCAGGTTTTGCCGGTGGATAGCGAGCACAACGCGATTTTTCAGTGCCTTCAAGGGGCGAAAGGAAAGGAGGTCCGTCGGGTGATTCTCACCGCCTCCGGAGGTCCCTTCCGAAAGAGCAGTGCGGAGGAGATGAAAAAGGTGTCCGTAGCGAAAGCCTTGAAGCATCCGACCTGGTCGATGGGAAAAAAGATCACCATCGACTCGGCCACCATGTTCAACAAGGGGCTGGAGATGATTGAAGCGCACTGGCTGTTTGGGTTGCCCATGAGTCAGGTGGATGTGGTTGTGCATCCCCAAAGTATCGTCCATTCCATGGTGGAGTTTATCGATGGGTCGGTTTTGGCTCAGCTGAGTGTGACCGACATGTGTTTTCCCATTCAATATGCGGTGACCTATCCGGAACGGATGCCCAGCGGGTTGCCTCCCCTGGACTTGGCGAAGCTTGGGAACTTGAGCTTCGAGGCTCCGGATGAAACGAGGTTTCCGGCCCTGCGCTTGGCGCGGGAGGCCGGTGAGGCAGGGGGAACGCTGCCTGGAGTCTTGAATGCGGCGAACGAGGTGGCCGTGGAGGCCTTTCTTCAGGAGCGGGTTTCCTTTTCAAGGATTTGGGGCATCGTGGAGGAAGTGATGCAAGGGCACCGAACCGAGAAAAGTCCCAACCTCCATGCCATTGTGGCGGCGGATACGTGGGCCAGGGCTGAGGCCAAAGCCATCGTGAATCGAACATGAGTTTCTTCTCTGGTCTCCCCTGGCTGGAAATTGTCACGGTGGCAGGGACGATCGTCTTGGCGCTTTTCCTGTTTGGGTTAACGGTGGCGGCGCATGAGTTCGGCCATTTTTGGGCGGCCCGGAGGGCAGGGTTGGTGGTGGAGCGATTTGCGATCGGATTTGGGCCAAAGATGTACAGCAGGGTGGTGGATGGGGTCGAGTGGCAGATCAATCTTCTCCCTTTGGGGGGGTTCGTTCAGTTGCCGCAGATGAGTCCGGCGGAGGAGTTGGAGGGGAAATCGGAAAAAGATTTTTCCGATCTTCCCCCTGCCACACCAGGCGCAAAAATCCTTACGGCATTGGCGGGTCCGGTTGCCAGCTTGGGTTTGGGGGTGCTTTGTGCGGTGGGAGTGTGGATTTTTGGGGTTCCGACCAACATGACGTATCGCACGACGACGATCGGTTGGGTGGAGCCGGGCACTCCTGCGGCGAAAGCAGGGATTCTTCCCGGGGATGTGATTCTGGCGATTGACCACCAACGGCCCGAGCGTTGGGCGGGCAGGCCGGGCGCCGTGGTGGAAAGCATTCTCCTTGGAACGGATCGGGAGATCCTTCTGGAGCTGGATCGGGAGGAGAAGGAGATCGTCACGGTGAAGGTTTTGCCGGAACGAAATTCGGAGATGGAGGGTTTGCGTCGGTTGGGATTCGAGATGTATCCCGCCCAGCCTGCCCGGGTGGACCAGGTGATTGCGGGCGGGCCGGCGGATCGAGCCGGAATCCGGTCTGGCGACTCCATGATCACGTTGAATGGGAAAAAGATCTGGAACCCGGCGGCGGTGAAAGCGGCCGTGGAGCAGGGGCAGGAGGTTTTGGAGTTGGGGATCCGCCGTCCCTCGGGGGAGGAGATGACAGTGCGGATTCGCCCGGAGAGGGCGACAAATCGAAAAGACAAAATGATCGGTGTGATCTGGAAGATGGGGGAACTCCAGGTGACGCACCCCACTCCCCAAGAGCAGGTGGGTTCCGCGGTCGGTTTGGTCTGGAGGACCCTGCGCGCCTTGGTGACTCCGGCTTCGAGCGTCGGTCTGCAGCATCTGAGCGGCCCCCTCGGAATTTTTGACCGGTTGGTGTCCCTGTTGCGGACGGATGCCAGGCAGGTTTTATACTTCAGCGTGATTCTGAATGTGAATTTGGCGTTTTTGAATCTTTTGCCGATCCCCGTTCTGGATGGCGGTCATATCCTATTTTCGCTAGTGGAGGCTGTGCGGCGCCGCCAACTGGAGAGCAAAACGATCGTTCGAATCCAAACCTGTTTTGTGGTTCTTTTGGCCGGTTTCTTTCTTCTTGTGACCTATCACGACTCCATGCGGCTGAAAAAAAGGATGGAGAAACCGGCGGAAAGCGGTGAGATGCCGGTCTTTCGGAAGGAGAAACAATGAAAACCTATTGCCCCAGCCCCTATCGTTACGTCAGGCGCGCGACACGCGAGGTAACCGTGGGGAAGGTGGGAATCGGGGGAGCGAACCCGATCCGGGTCCAAAGCATGATCACCTGTGACACGATGGACACGGCGGCATCGGTGAAGCAGACGCTGGATCTGGTCAAAGTCGGCTGTGAAATTGTCCGCATCACCGCCCCGACGGTCAAGGATGCGGCGAATCTTCAGAAGATCAAAAAGGAGCTGATCGCGGCAGGATGCGACGTGCCGATCGTGGCTGACATCCATTTCAAACCGGATGCGGCCATGGAGGCCGCCCAGTGGGTCGAGAAGGTCCGGATCAATCCCGGCAATTTTGCCGATAAAAAGAAGTTCGCTGTCCGCGAATATACCGATGACCAGTATGCCGAGGAGTTGGCCAGGATTGAGGAGACCTTCCTGCCGCTGGTGAGGCTTTGTGCGGAAAGAAAGATTGCCATCCGGATCGGCACGAATCACGGTTCCCTTTCGGACCGGATCATGAACCGGTACGGGGACTCCCCCCACGGGATGGTTGAGAGTGCTCTGGAGTTTGCGCGAATCGCACGGAAGAAGAATTTTCATAATTTCCTTTTTTCCATGAAGTCGTCCAACCCCAAGGTCATGATTGAGGCGTACCGCCTGCTGACCGTGGCGCTGGCGAAGGAGGGAGAGGATTGGAACTATCCTCTGCACCTGGGGGTGACCGAGGCGGGGGACGGGGAAGATGGTCGCATCAAGAGCGCGATCGGAATCGGATCGCTGCTGTTGGATGGGTTGGGAGACACGATCCGGGTGAGTTTGACGGAGGACAGCGTCCATGAGATTCCGGTTGGTCGGGCGCTCGTTCACTATCTCAAGGAGAGGGAGCAGGGAAGTTTCGATGCGGAGGATCAGCTTTCCTACGATCCCTTCACCTTCACCAAGCGTCCGACGAGCAGGATCACTTTCGGAAAGATTGCGATCGGAGGCGAGGAACCTCCCAGGGTTTTGGTTTCGGCGAAAGTGGAAGAGGCCCTGCGTCCCAGGTTGTCGCAACTGGGGGATCTGGCGCCTGAGCTGATCCATGAAACAACACCGCTGATGGAGGTGGATCCGAGGAGTGATGCGGAGATCAAGATCCTTCAGGAGAAAACAGATGCGGTGTTGGTCGCGGTGAAAGACGGATTGGATTTAAACCCTGTTTCCGCCACGCGACTTCTGGCGGCGAGAATTCCGGCTCGGCATCCGATTGTGCTCAAGGACACGCTCCACCCCAACGCGTCTGAGGGGGGACTCTCCGGTCTGATTCGCGCTGCGGTGCACATCGGGGCTCTTCTTTGTGACGGAATTGGCAACGCGATTTTGGTTCGTGGGGAACCGGCGCCCGGGGCCTGTTTGAGGCTCGGATTCAATATTTTGCAGGCCGCGGGGAGTCGGATCTTCAAGACCGATTATGTGGCGTGTCCCTCGTGTGGCCGGACACTTTTTGACCTGCAAAGCACAACGGCGAAGATCAAGGCTGCCACGCTGCATCTCAAGGGAGTCAAGATTGCGGTGATGGGGTGCATAGTGAACGGCCCGGGGGAGATGGCCGATGCGGATTTTGGTTATGTCGGCGGGGCCCCCGGAAAAATCAACCTGTATGTCGGAAAAACTCCGGTGAAATTCAATATTCCCGAGGCCGAGGCGGTGGATCGCTTAAAAGATCTGATTCGAGAGCACGGGAAGTGGGTGGATGCTCCCGCCGGCGGGGTTCCGGTCCCCGTTTAGCGAGTGAGTTGCCGCATCAGGGCGGCATGGGATTTGGGACGGCGGTGCGACAGATCATCCAATAAAGAGCGGGCGGTCCGACGGGCATCGTTGACTCCGAGGGTCCTCAAGACAGCGCGTTCAAAGCGCTCGACCAAATGTTGGTGGGGATCTTTTTTCCCAAGCCATTGGAGAGCGGATTGCAGGAGGTTGTGCAGGGTTCCAAGGTCGGCGTCGGGTTCGGATACCTGCTCGATGATTTGGGAGAAGTATGTAGCGGCAAGAAGACGTGCGTAGGAGTGACGTAATCCAGAATGGGTTTCCCTGACGCGGGCCTCCCTGAGGTGGTGAAGCGTGGTGCGGCGGGAGGGTTCCCAAGAAAGATCGCACTCATGAAAGAGGTCGAGGTGGCCCCGGAGGGGGTTTCCTGGTTTGGCAGCTCCTTTGGCGAGTGTGCGAAGAACTCCGTGATGACGGGTCAGCCAAACGGCCAGCAGGCTTGTCTCTCCTTGGCGGCGCAGATGGAACAGAATTCCCTCATCCTGAAGTGGTTGGTTCACGTGTTCGACCTTAACAGAGGTTCCCCCTGGATTGGAATCGAGGGATGACTCAAGGGGGTACAATGTGTAGAAAGTCGATATGGCGACGGCACGAGAAACAACGGTTGAAAAAGAGGCAAGCCTGACGGGGATTTCCCTGCATAGCGGGGCGAAGGTCAGGTTGACGGTCAAGCCGGCCCCTGCGGGTTCCGGATACCAGTTCCGGCGTATGGATCTGGCGGATCAGCCCACCATTCCCGCTTTTTTGGAGAAAGTGAAACAGGTCGAGCGGGCCACCACCCTGGCGGAGGGAAGTGTGAAGGTCAGCACCGTGGAGCATTTGCTGTCGGCTTTGCGGGGTCTGGAAATTGACAACGCCATGATCGAATTGGATGCGAACGAACCTCCGATCGGGGATGGGAGTGCGGCACCTTTCCTTGAAATGTTGGCACAGGCCGGCCGGAAGGAGTTGGATGCGCCTCGTGCGGTTTTTGAGATTCGGGAGCCGGTGTATGTGACGACCCCGGATGGGGGGTACATGGCCGCGTTGCCTCACGATGGGTTCAAAATATCCTGCACCAACGCGAATCACACTTCGCACCATACGCAGTTCCTGAGTCTTGAGATTGGCGCAAAAAACTATGCCAAGGAGATCGGTCGTGCCCGGACCTTTGTTTTTTATGAGGAGGTTGAACCGCTTCTGGCAAAAGGGTTGATCAAGGGAGGGAGTTTGGAGAACGCGATCGTCATCCGTGGGGAATCGGTGATGAGCAAGGAGCCCATGCGATATCCCGAGGAGTTCGTCCGTCATAAAATTCTCGATATCATCGGGGATCTGGCTCTTTTTCCCGTGCCGATCCGGGGGCATGTCCTCGCGGCAAAAACCAGCCATGGGTTGAATCTTCTTTTTGCCAAGGCCTTGCACAAGGCGTATCGCGCGTATCAGTCGTCCCTGATGCCGGTGGAAAACATTCCGGTCGGGGAGCGGGCCATGGACACAAATGAGGTGATGAGGATTCTGCCCCACCGTTATCCTTTTCTCATGGTCGACCGGATTCTGCGTTTTGAGGGGGAGACCAAAGCGGTGGGGTTGAAGGTGGTGACCATCAATGAACCTTATTTTCAGGGACATTTCCCCGGCCACCCGATCATGCCGGGGGTTCTGCAGATTGAGGCGATGGCTCAGGTTGCGAGTATTCTGCTGCTGCGGAACACGGAGAATGCGGGAAAGCTCGGTTACTTTATGAGTGTGGACAAGGCCAAGTTCCGTAAGCCGGTTCTTCCGGGAGACATCATGACCATGCAGGTGGAGTTAACAAAATCGAGGGGGAAGATTGGCAAGGCGGAGGGCCAGTGTCTGGTGAACGGGGAGGTGGTTTCGGAAGCCGAACTGATGTTTGCGATCTTGGATCGTTAAGGAGTCGCGGCGAGTGACGGTTCATTCCACGGCCATGGTGCATACGAAGGCAAAGCTGGCGCCTTCGGTTGAAGTCGGGCCCTTTTGTGTCGTAGGCGAAGGGGTGGAGTTAGGGGACGGATGCGTGCTGCGGCATCATGTGAATCTCGAAGGACCCAGCCGTTTTGGGAAAAAGAACACCTTCCATCCCTTTTGCTCCATCGGAGGGAAGACCCAGGATTTAAAGTACAAGGGGGAGCCGACTTATCTTGAAGTGGGAGATGAGAATGATTTTCGTGAGTTTGTGACTGTCAATCGGGGCACGAGTCCTGGGGAGAAAACCGTTATAGGTAGTCGGAACCACTTTCTGGCCTATGCCCACGTGGCCCACAACTGCGTGGTGGGGAATGATTGTGTTTTCTCGAACAACGGAACCTTGGCGGGGCATGTGGAGGTGGGGGATTTTGCCGTGATCGGGGGATTATCAGCGGTTCATCAGTTTTGCCGCGTGGGGCGTCATGCGATGATCGGGGGATGCACCAAGGTGGTGCAGGATGTGTTGCCCTACATGATAGCCGACGGGAATCCGGCGGTGACCCGGGCTGTGAACCTGACCGGGTTGCAGAGGAGGGGGTTTTCGGAGGAGTCGGTCCGCGGTTTGAAAGACGCCCTGAAGGTGCTGTTAAATCCCAAGTACAACCTATCCCAGGCGAGGGATTATTTAGGGGAAAAAGGGGCAAAAACTGAGGAGGTGAAAGAGTTGATTGAGTTTTTGAAGACGTCGGAACGTGGCGTGGTTTTGCGTTAGTTAGTACCCACCTCCGACCCCACATTTCAAAAATGCCATCATAAACTATTGTGAATCAACGGCTTGCAAGACCTCTGACCCCATATAAGTCATTGTGGGGCAAGGGGTTGTATGGGTGTTTTTTCGATGTTTTTGAAGGTCTATGATCAGAAAAAAGGGATTTTCGGGATCAGATTGGATTTTTGGGCACGGCTGAAGAACTCTTTCAGGCCTGCGCGTCCACGATCGCCGAAATCGAGAGTCAGATCGTTCACATACATCCCGATGAACTGATCGGTCCGCTTTTCGTCCATCCCTCGGCTGAGGGGTAGGGCGTGGCGAACCCCGGCCTCACGGTGGTCGAGCGCGTAACGAACACTTTCCCTGAGTGTCTCCGTTACGGACGCAATCACCTCCGGACCTAGATCTCGTCGAACCACATTTCCACCCAAGGGCAAGGGGAGCCCACCCGTTTCCTTGGCCCACCAAAATCCCAAATCTTCACACAGCGTGAGTCCCTCCTCGGAGTAGGTGAGTTGTCCTTCATGAATGATGAGGCCCGCGTCCACCCGCCCCGCTAGAATCTCCTGCTGGATCTTGTCGAAGGGGAGGTTCACAGCCTGAAAACATCCGTCAGGAAGGCCGAGATAGAGCTGCAGGGTCAGATACGCGCTGGTCAGGAATCCGGGAATTCCAATCCGCATCGTTTTCATCGTTTCCCGGTCGATCTTCTTTTTTGCCACGAGACACGGGCCGTAGCCGTCCCCAAAACTGGCTCCACAGGGAAGAAGGGCGTAGCAGTCGGCGATTCGTGTGTAGGCGTGGAAGGAGACCGCCGAGATATCCAACTCCTTCGCCTCACAACGCCGATTCAAGGTCTCGATATCCTGCAGAATATGGGTGAATTCATGGCCGCGGAGATTCACCAGGTTTTTGGCCATGGCGTAAAACATGAAGGCATCATCCGCATCGGGGCTATGACCCAAAGTGAGTTTCACCCGCAAACCCTAGCGGAGGGGTGGTTGGGAGACGAGCCGGCAGGCTAGCTGTAGTCGTCTTTGGTAACCGAAGCGGCCTCCCGGGAGCCGAGCACCTCCGCCTGCTGTTGGACGCGGGAGACCGATTCGTCGAAGCGATACGCGTGGCAGTTGGGGCAAAGAAGGGCTTTTTTCAGCACAATACTTCCGCAACCCTCGCACACCTTGTAGTCGGACGGTTGGGCCAAAATCTTGGCCGCCGCACTGGCTCGATCCGGGGTCGCTCCCATGGGCGCAAGGTACTGACCGGCATGGGTTCGGCAAGAGCTTCGCGATAGAAAAAAAACCGCTACGATGGCCGCATGGCGAAAAAAGCAAGCAGGATTTCCGAATTATGGGACGGGGTGGATCCGCAGGGCAGGGACGTGCGCTACGCCGCTTACTTTCACCACTTTAACCGTGAGGATTATTACGAGGCCCACGATGTTCTTGAGTCCCTTTGGCTGGAAGAGGGGCGGAAGGCGCGGGGGGCGGGCTTTTATCAGGGATTGATCCAATTGGCGGGGGCCTTCGTTCATCTGCGAAAGCATTTTGAACATCCCGGCCACCGGGTGCATCGGCAACGTCTTGCACCCGCCTACCGGCTTCTGGATTTGGCGGAGAAGAATCTCGCCGGATACGGGAAGGAGTGGGAGGGAGTCCGACTGGAGGGGATTTTCAAATTAGCCAAGGAGATGAAAACCGCTTTGTCGTCCGGAGAGTTTCAAAGCAATCCCTGGAGCCCCCGGCATGGGCCCAAATTGGAGTTGCCGAAGCGACCGAATTAATCGTCTTTTTTCTTTATGCCATGTTTTTCCATGGCTTCACCGAACTGCTCGGCCACGCTGCCGGCCAAACGGCCGACCTGCATCGACTCCTGCAGGCCTGTGCCCTTGGCGATCATGTTGCCAACCTTCGCAAAGGGGCTGATGCCCGGCCCGGGAGACATCTTCGCCTTCGCCGAGCAGTTATAGACGAGAAAAGGCTGGTCGATGGGGTGAGTGGCGTCCGCAACGGAGATAACGATCCCAACCACGGGGTTATCCGTTCCAATGACCTTTTTGCCGGGGTCGAGATTCACCACGTTACCCTCCAGCTTCCATCCATCGGCGGGGACAGGAGAGGAGCTGGTCCAGATCTGGGCGGGGAGTTCGGCGTCCTTCATTTTTTCAAGAATCGCAGCCGTCAGATCGGTTTTCAGGTCTGCCAGTTTCTTTTTGGACTCCTCTTCATCGGCGGGGAGGATGGAAATTCCCTCCTCGTTCTTTCTTTTTGCATCGGCAATGGCCGCGGGGTCGATTTTCACCGGAAGTATATAAATCCTTGAGGGCATCTGGGTTGGCCAGACCAGCGAGCTTGGACCAGCTGCTTGAGCGGTTTTGACGGTTTCGTCAGCTGCGTAGGTGGACAGGCAACTCAAAAGGAGCGCCGAGACGATGGATTTAATCACGAAAGTTATTAAAGGAGAGGGAGACGGGGAAGTCGAGACCTCGCAAATGGGCAATCGCCGACTGCAGATCGTCCCGGTTTTTTCCCGAGACGCGGACCTTTCCGCCCTCGATCGCCGCCTGAAGTTTGAGGCCGGAGGAGCGGACCGACTGACTGACCGATTTGGCATTTTCGCCCGAGAGACCCTGTTTGAGCAGTACCTCCTGACGGGCCCGCCCGACGGAGGAAAGCTCCGCGTCCTTGGGCTCAAGGTTTTTCAGTGGGATTCCGCGCTTGGCGAGTTTGCCCATCACGATTTCCCGCAGGGCATCGAGCTTGAACTGGTCGTTGGCGGAGAGGACCAGCTTGTCCTTTTCCTCAGCGATTTCCCATTCGACCCCTTTGAAATCAAAGCGGCTGGCAAGCTCCTTGCGGGCCATGAGCAGGGCATTGGACATCTCGGCCATGTTGATTTCGGAAACGACGTCAAAGGAGGGCATAGGGCTTATTTTTTAGAAGAGCTGACCTGAATGTCCAACTGCCCGTCCTTGTAGGCCAGGGTGAGAGTGGAGCCGTCCGGGATGTCGCCGGAGAGAAGTTTGCGGGACAGGCGTGTTTCCACCTCGCGCTGAAGATACCTCTTGAGAGGTCGGGCTCCATAGACGGGGTCGTACCCCTCGCGGGCGATATGTTCCCGGGCGGCGTCGGAGAGTACGAGCGTCAGGCGACGTTCGGCCAATCGCTGCCGGAGGAGATTCAGGAGAAGATCCACGATCGTTTTGATTTCGGCGAGGGTGAGGGGCTTAAAGAGAACGATTTCATCCACCCGGTTGAGAAATTCAGGGCGGAAATGTTTCCGAAGTTCTCCCATGACCGACTTGCGGGCCTTTTCCGTGATTTCTCCCTTGGAGTCGAGTCCCTCCATGAGCAGGGGCGAGCCGATGTTCGAGGTCATAATGATCAGGGTGTTTTTGAAATCCACCGTCCGGCCCTGGCTGTCGGTCAGGCGACCGTCGTCGAGGATCTGCAGAAAGGTGTTAAAGACATCCCCATGGGCCTTTTCGATTTCATCAAAAAGGATCACACAGTAGGGGCGGCGACGAACGGCCTCGGTGAGCTGTCCGCCCTCCTCGTATCCCACATAGCCGGGGGGCGCCCCGATGAGGCGCGAGACGGCGTGTTTTTCCATGTACTCCGACATGTCGATGCGGATCACGGCGTCCTCACTGTCAAACAAGGTGGCGGCAAGGGCCTTGGCCAGTTCGGTTTTGCCGACGCCCGTTGGTCCCAAAAAGAGGAAGGAGCCGATCGGACGTTTTGGGTCCTTGAGTCCGGAGCGCGCCCGGACCACGGCATCGGCCACCGCTTGGACGGCCTCGTCCTGCCCGATGACCCGCTCGTGGAGAATTTTGTCGAGCCGGAGAAGCTTGTCCTTTTCCCCCTCAAGAAGGCGGGAGACGGGGATGCCGGTCCAGCGGGCGACAACCTGACCCACCTCCTCCGCCGTGACCTCCTCCCGCACGAGGCGAGGTTTCGCGTCCTTGTCCTTATTCTCGGCGGCGGCCTCCGCATCTTTCAGCTTTTTTTCAAGCTCGGGAAGTTTCCCATATTGGAGCTCCGCAACTTTGTTCAGGTCGTAGGCGCGTTGGGCTGTTTCGATCTGTTGGCGAATCCTCTCGATCTCCTCGCGGATCTTGCGGGAGGATTCGACTCCGCCCCGCTCGGCCTGCCAGCGGGCGTGGAGAGCATCCCGTTTCGCCTTCAGGTCGGCCAACTCTTTTTCCAAAACTTTCAGTCGTTCCTTGGAGGCGGTGTCTTTTTCCTTTTTTAGGGCTTCCCGCTCGATTTCGAGTTGAAGAATGCGTCGCTGAAGATTTTCGAGCTCTTCCGGCATCGACTCGATTTCGGTCCGCAGCTTGGCGGCGGCCTCATCGATCAGGTCGATGGCCTTGTCGGGAAGGAAGCGGTCGGTGATGTAGCGGTTGGAAAGGGTGGCGGCGGCGACCAGGGCCGCATCCTGGATGCGGACCCCGTGATGAACCTCATACCGTTCGCGAAGTCCGCGGAGAATGGAGACGGTATCCTCAACGGAGGGTTCCTCCACCATGACGGGTTGGAAGCGGCGTTCGAGGGCGGCATCCTTCTCGATGTATTTACGGTATTCGTCCAGCGTGGTCGCGCCGATGCAGTGAAGTTCCCCCCGGGCGAGCATGGGTTTGAGCATATTGCCGGCATCCATCGCCCCTTCGGCCTTGCCGGCTCCCACGATCGTGTGGATCTCGTCGATGAAGAGAACGATTCCCCCCTCAGCCTTGACCACCTCATTAAGAACGGCTTTCAGCCGTTCCTCGAACTCTCCGCGGAATTTTGCACCGGCAACGAGGGCTCCGAGATCCAGGGCGACGATCCGTTTCTCCTTCAGGCTTTCCGGCACGTCTCCGGCCACGATCCGCCGGGCCAGGCCCTCGACGATGGCGGTTTTGCCCACGCCGGGTTCACCGATGAGGACCGGATTGTTCTTCGTGCGGCGGGAAAGGACCTGGACGGTACGGCGGATTTCCTGATCGCGTCCGATGACGGGATCCAGTTTCCCCTGACGGGCGAGGCGAGTGAGGTCGCGCCCGTATTTTTCGAGGGACTCATACGTGGCCTCCGGATTGGCGGAGGTGACGCGTTGACCCCCGCGAACCGTCTGAAGCGCGGTGAGGAGCTTGTCCTTGGTGATGCCAAACTCCTTGAGGACCTTGGCGGCTCCGGTGTGGGAGTCCTCCTTCAGGGCGGCGAGAAGAAGATGCTCAACGCTGATGTACTCGTCCTTGAGTTTGGAGGCCTCCTCGGCGGCCCGACCCAGAAGGGATTGGAGTCTGGGGGTGATCATCGTGCTCCCGGGGGAGACGCCCGGGCCAGAGACCTTGGGGAGGCGGGCAATTTCCGATTCGAGCCGTTCGGCAAACCGGGCGGGTTGAGCGCCGAGCTTCTCGATCAGACGGGGGATGAGTCCATCTTCCTGGTTGGAGAGGGAGTGAAGAAGATGTTCGACCTCGACCGCCTGGTGACCCTGCTGGGCCGCGGCGGTTTGGGCGGATGCGAGGGCTTTCTGTGCGTTTTCGGTGAGTTTATTCCAATCCACGCGAAAATTATCGTCCAAACCCAAGAGCTAGGCGAAAGAAAAATTATCGGGTCAGACGAAACAGGAGGGACGGAAAATCGGGAAACATCCGGGAGAGATTCCAGACGACCGATCGTGCCATCGGATCGAACATGGCGTGCTGAAGCCAGCGGGCGTGGCGGAGCCTGGGGGCAAAGGCTGAGTCGAGACAGGAGGCGACTGTTTCGGCGACGGAGTCCCAGCCCAGCTTGTTGGAGGACCAGTCCACCAAAGGTCTCGCGGCCCGATCGGCTCCCTCGATCGCCATCGACATCCCGTTTCCCGTGACGGGGGGAATCATCGTGAGGGCATCCCCGATCCGCAGGCCTGCCTGGGCCGAGGCTCGCTGGGGCGACAGCGAGAGTGCGGCTATGGAGCTAAAGGAGGATTCGTCCCAATCGGCGTGGCAGATTCTTTGCCGAAGCAGGGAGTCGGGATCCCCGCCCAGCCAGTCTTTCCATTGGGTGGCCAGATCGGACACGGGGGAGCGGGCTCGGAACAGCCCGCACACATTGACCTGATTCTTTTCGATCCGGCAAAGGCCGATGTAGCCGCGGGTGGAGAGGTGCATCTCCAAGCCCGCTTCCAAATCCACATTTCGGGCGTGAGCTTTCAGACCGAACCAGCGCCAACCGTTTTGGGTGGCGGAGGGCTGACGACCCGTGGCCAACACCGTTCCCTCCGCGGGTTGGGCTGGGACACGATGGCCGGTTTGGATATCGCCTCCGGCCTTCGTCAACTCCTGGACTAGGAAGCGGTCGAACTCGTATCGGGAGAGGCAGAGGGCAGGTCGCGGGAGGGTTCGGCGGGAGAGGACCGAAGAACCCAGCGAAAGGAGGACATCGGAAGATTCCACGGCTCCCAAATCATCGAGTCCGGGACGCAGTCCCAGGGATTCGATGATGGATATGGCGCGACCACTCAGATATTCCCCACAGACCCGATGACGCGGATAGGTGCCTGCCTCGTGAAGCAGCACGGGGACACCTCGTTGACGGAGTTGCAGCCCGAGGGTGAGGCCGGCCAAGCCCCCTCCAACAATCGTCACCCGCTTCATGGGGACTTCTCGGCACAGAAAAAATGGGTGAAAAGTCCGATGCGACGTTCGGTAAGGGACCAGTCGGGAAAATGGGGCCATAAACCGGAAAGTTCATGGTCACGGAAACCGGCCTGAACGCTGACCCGGGCATCGTGGAGGGTGACCGAATGGCAACCGAGGAATTTCAACAGACGCGAACCCATGGCTCCCGCGAAGCCCCGGAGAGGTTCGGCTGCCGCAAACATCGGGGTGAGAGCGGAGATCGTTTTGAAAAAATCCCGCAACTCGGAATCGTGAAAATGGTGAAGGAAAAGATTGCAGAGGATGAGTTCGCATGGAGGGACGGAGGAGAACCCCTTGCGAAGATCGGATGGAATGACCGTGGGCAGCCAGTTTTGGCGGCGAAGGAGTTCGAGGGCGGAATCGGGGACGCTGGGTTGGCGGTCCACAAAAAAGAGACGGCAGCCATGGCCGCCGTTTGGGAAAGCCTTGGGCAGCAGGAGGGTGAGGAGATGTCCGTCGCCGCAACCCAGGTCGGTCAAGCTGGCGGGGGGGCGATCCGGGAATCTTTTTTGAAACCAACGAAGCCAGTGGCGGGTTTGGCCGAGAAGAGGGTGGAGGCGTTGAAGATCGCGCCGGCTGGCCAAGGCGGAGGGGTCGGAGGAGGGAAGGGAGTCGAGAATTTCGGGGGAGAGGCGGCGGACGCTCATGAGCGGACTTCGAGGTGGGCGCCGTAACTGGAGAACCCCGCCCCGAAGGAGGCGAGCCACCAGTTTCCGTCCGGGATTCCGTTTTGCAACGCGGAATCGAGGGCAAAGAGGCAGGAGGGACTGCTCATATTCCCGTGGCGGCGAAGAATTTCCGAGCTGTGCTCGGTCTCCTTTTCCTCCAGCGAGAATTCCTGGCGGAGGGCGGCCAGCACATCCCGTCCGCCTGCATGCCAGACCCAGCCGGAGATATCTTCTTTCCTCATCCCGGCCCGTTCGAAGACCGTCCGGGCGTGGCGGGCGGCGAGGACGGGGACTTCGGGGGCGAGCAGATTTCGCAGGAGGCCGTCGCGGTGGTCAAAGCGAAGATAGTCCCGGTGATCCGGCTCGAGATGAGAGGCGGATTTCACCCAACGGACCTTTCTTTTTGCCTCCGGCGCCTGAGCGGAGACGATTGCGGCCGCGGCGCCATCCCCGAAGAGGCAGGCGCTGATCAGAACGCCGGGGTCGTCGTCGAGGTATGAGGCGGCGGAGCAGATCTCCACGCAGACGACGAGGGCGTGGTTGGCCTGACCCGAGGCAACCAGGGAGGAGGCTTGTTGGAGGGCTGGGAGCGCGGCTCCGCAACCGAGACCGACCAGATCGAGGAAAGCGAGGGAGGGGGAAAGGCCGAGGCTTTGGGAGAGGTAACTCGTCAGGCCCGGGCAGAGGTACCCGGTGCAGGTTGCGACGAGAAGGGCGTCGATCTCGGACAACCGGAGGCCGGATTTTTCCACTGTTTTGCGGGCGGCGGCTTCCGCCAGCCGGGGGGCATGCTCGCGGAAGCGGCGGATCATTTTGTCCGGTTCAAAAACGAAGGCATCCTCCATCTGATCGAGCGCAAAGTGGCGGGTTTCGATCCCGTTGCGGTTGCCGAGGACCTTACGGAGGAGGGCACGGGAGCGGGAAGTCAGTTCATGATATTTCGGGGTGTTTTCCAGGGCGGAGAAAACCTCGGCTTGCGTGAAGGCGCGTGGGGGGACTGCGGTGCCGATGGAGTGGAGATACACGGATCTTCAGGCTAAGTGCGGGAGAAGAAACCGCAAATTCCGTTACAGCAGTTTTCGAAGCTGGGCCAACGTCCGGGTGTTCACCACGTCCTTGGCACGGAGCCAGCCTTTCCGGGCGAGGGTGACGCCGATATCGAGAAAACGAAGGTGGGATGTTTTGTGCGCGTCGGGGTTGATGCAGCAAAGGATCCCCAGATCGCGGGCTTTGTGCCACCAGCGCCAGTCGAGGTCGAGCCGCCAGGGGTTGGCGTTCAGCTCGATCCAAGTCCCGGTGGCGGCCGCCGCATCGAGAATTTTCGGAATGTTCAGGGCGTAGGATTCCCGCTCGAGAAGGAGGCGTCCCGTGGGATGGCCCAGGCAGGTGACGTGCTCATTTTCCATCGCGCGGATGACCCGATTGGTCATCTCCTCCTCGTCCGAGCTGAATCCGGCATGGACGGAGGCGATGACATAGTCCAATTCCGAAAGGAGGGAGTCGGGGAAATCGAGTTTTCCGCCTTTCAGGATGTCGCATTCGGTGCCGGCGAGAAGGGTGCACCTCGGCTTTTTTGAATTCAGGGAGCGGATCTCGTCGAGCTGGGCGAGAAGGCGTTTTTCATCCAGGCCGTGGGCTTGGAATGAGGATTTCGAGTGGTCGGCGATGCCGAGCCACTCCAGGCCAAGGTCGGCGGCGGTCTGGGCCATGGCGGCGAGGGTGTCCTGCCCGTCGCTGGCGTTGGTGTGGTTGTGAAGGCATCCCCTGATCTGGTCGCGGGTGAGCAGGTCGGGCAGATCGTTCTTTTCGGCGGCGACGATCTCCCCGCTGTCCTCGCGAAGTTCGGGAGGGATGAAGGAAAGGCCGAGGGCTTTGTGGAGGTCTTTCTCCTCCCTCAATTTCATGGGGGTTTTGGACTTTCCCTTGAACAGCCCCCATTCGCTCAGGTGAAGGCCCCGATCGATGGCGCGCTGGCGAAGGGCGATATTGTGTTCTTTGGATCCGGTGAAGTGGGCGAGGGCGGTGGCCCAAGCCTCGGGGGGGATGACGCGGAGGTCGCAGGGGATGCCTCCTGCGAGAAGGACGCTGGATTTTGTCTCCCCGTGGGCAATGACCTTTTCCACATTGGGTGCGGAAACGAAGGCCTGCATGACGACCTTGGGACGGGAGGAGGCGGCAATGAGGTCGAGGTCCTTGACGATTTCTTTTCCGCGCCGGAGGCTACCGCCGATTTCGGCTTTCTGGACGGCGGGACATTTCTTTACATGTTCGAGCAGGATTTTTGCGGCAGGGAGGGCATCGCCGAGACGGTGGAGCTTGCTGTAGGTGGCGCGGCGGGCGATGGCCTCGAGAAGGTTGGTGGCGGTTTTCTGCCCAAAGCCGTCGAGGGAGGCGAGGCGGCCGTCCTCGCAGGCTTTTTGGAGGGCTTGGAGGGATTCGATTTTCAGTTTTTCGCGGAGGGCCCGGAGCTTCTTGGGTCCGAGGCCGGGCAGGTCGAGGAGGGCGAGAAGGCCCGAGGGGATGGAGGAGCGGAGTTGATCGAGGTAGGGGAGTTTGCCGGTGGTGACCAGGGTGGTGATTTTTTCGCGCAGGGCCTCCCCGATGCCAGGCAGCTCACCGAGGCGGTTGGCGCGGACGAGTTCCGCCAGATCGGCGGGGGCGGTCTCCAGGGTGCGGGCGGCGGAGAGGTAGGCCCGGCACTTGAAAGGGTTCTCGCCTTGCAGTTCGAGAATCGTGCCGATCTCCCGGAGGGCGGCGGCGGCCTGATCCTTGGTCATGGCCTCAAGTTATCCACAGATTTCCTGAAGGGGCAGGGGAAATGGTTGGTTGCGATTGATCGAAACGGGGAAGCGGGGGATGCTTTGGGTTCAGTCCATGAGTGCGATGTACAACGAATATGTCCTGACCACCAGCCTGGAGCAGGGGTGGCTGAAGAAGGAGCAGGCGGATCAGGTTCGTGTGCTGATCACGGCCAATCCGAAGATGGCCGCGCTGGACTTGATGGAGGAGCAGCAGCTTTTGGCGGGGGAGCACGTGGCGATGTTGCGCGGCCTGATCGCGCAGGCGGGGGGTGGGGAAACGGCACAGGACAGCAGCGTGGTGCGGGCGTATTTGGAGCGGGCAGTGGAGATGGGGGCGAGTGATCTGCATTTGGGACCGGATGCCCCCGCCCTGGTGAGGACACACGGCCAGCTTTCGCCTTTGGAGGGGAGTGGCGCCCGGCATCTGAGCAAGGAGGAGACCGAGCAGCTGGCCCGATCGTTCCTTCTTCCGAAACAGATTGCGCGGGTGGAGGAGCACGGGTCCTTCGATTTTTGTTATGAGGCGGAGGGGTTGGCCCGGTTTCGAACCAGTGTGGTCCGCCAACGGCGCGGGTGGGAATCGGTCTTCCGAGTGATTTCGAACAAGATCCGCACGATGGACGAGTTGGGGTTGCCCCCCGTTCTTAAAACGCTGACGAGGTATCACAACGGGCTGGTGTTGGTGACGGGCGCGGTGGGGAGTGGAAAGTCGACGACCTTGGCTTCGATGGTGGACCACATCAACCGGGAGAGAAAAGATCACATCATTACGTTGGAGGATCCGATCGAGTATGTTTTTCAGCCGGCGGGTTGTCAGGTTTCGCAGCGGGAAGTTGGCGCCAACACGGCAAGCTTTTCCAGCGCCCTGCGGGCGGCGCTGCGGGAGGACCCGGATGTGATCATGGTGGGGGAGATGCGGGATCTGGAAACGATTTCCCTTGCGATCAGCGCCTCGGAAACGGGGCATTTGGTTCTCGGCACGCTGCACACCAGCACGGCGGCACGGACGCTGGACCGGTTGCTGGATGTGTTCCCGATCGAGCAGCAGGCGCAGATCCGGACGATGGTCAGCGAGTCGTTGCGGGGGATTGTCTGCCAGCAGTTGATTCCGCGAAAGGACGGGCACGGGCGGATGCTGGCGCTGGAGGTTTTGGTGAATAACCCCGCCGTGGGAAATCTGATCCGCGAGGCAAAGACGTTCATGCTTCCGGGAGTGATGCAGACCGGAAAAAAACTGGGGATGAAGCTCATGGACGACAGTTTGCAGGAGTTGCTGGACAAGGGGGTCATCACGGGGGAGGAGGCGTATCGGAGGGCAGAGAACAAAAAGGCGTTTGCCACGGCGTTGGCGGGGGAGTTGCGGTGAAGCATCCGATCGACGAGCTTTTCTCCGTGCTGGTGGAGCGGGGGGGAAGCGATCTGCACCTGCTGGAGGGGCAACCCCCGAAGATCCGGCGGCATGGTGAAGTTACGGCAATCGGGGATTCCCCTTTGGATCGCGAAACGATCGTCCGCCTTCTGGAGCCGATCTGTTCCCCGCCTGCCTGGAGGAAGTTCACGGAGACGGGGGATCTGGATTTTGCGTATGAGATGGATGAGAACAACCGGTTCCGTTGCAACTTTTACAAACAGCTGCACGGATACGGCGCGGTGTTTCGGATTATCCCAACCAAAATCAAGACCCTGAAGGAGCTGGGGGTACCGCCGGTGATCGAAAGTTTTGGAAATTACAAATCCGGATTGGTGCTGGTGACGGGGCCGACGGGCTCGGGAAAATCGACCACGCTGGCGGCGGTGGTGGATTCGATCAACACGCATCATTCCCGGCACATCGTGACGATCGAGGAACCGATCGAGTTTGTGCATCCGAACAAAAAATCGGTGATCACCCAGCGGGAGGTGCCGAACGAGACCCCGAGTTTTGCCGCGGGCCTGAAGGCGGCGTTGCGGGAGGATGCGGATGTGGTGCTGGTGGGGGAGATGCGGGATCTGGAAACGATCGCGTTGGCCCTGACGGCGGCGGAGACGGGGTTGCTGGTGTTTGGCACGCTGCACACGAACAATGCGCGCAAGACGGTGGACCGAATCATCGACGCTTTCCCGAGCAACCAGCAGGAGCAGATCCGGACCATGTTGGCCAATTCCCTGCGGGCGGTCTGCGCCCAGCTGCTGTTAAAAAGATCGGACGGTGGGGGTCGGCTGGCGGTGAACGAGATTCTGGTGGGGAACAATGCGGTGGCATCGATCATCCGTGAGGGAGCGACGATGAAGCTGAACGACGTGTTGAAGACGGGAAAGGCGGAGGGGATGCAGTTGATGGACGACGCGATCGATGGCCATTTGAAGGCGGCAAGGATCTCGCCGATGGAGGCGTATATGAAGGCGATCGACAAGTTGCGGTTCCAGGAGCTGCTGCCGAAAGACGCGGGAATTGGATGAGCTGTGAGAGGATCGCCCCGTTGGCCTTGACCCGGGCCACGGAGCACTGTCGGGAGGGCCGGGAGATGACCGGATTGGAGACGGAGGAGTTGGTTGACGGATTGATCGATCCCGAAACCTCGGATGAGGTCAAAGTGAATTTTTTGGCCGCCTGGGCAGGCAAGGGGGAGACGGCAGGGGAGTTGGCGGGCATGGCGCGTGCTTTTTTGGCGAAGGCGAAGGCGACGGGGGTGACAGGGAGATGGGGTGGCAAGGAGTTGGCGGATTGTTGTGGAACGGGAGGGGGAGGTCGGCCGATCGTCAATCTATCCACGGCGGCGGGAATGGTGGCTGCGGGTGCAGGGTTACCGGTGGCGAAGCATGGGAACAAGGGGATGACACGGCCGAGCGGAAGCGCGGATGCGTTGTCGGCTTTAGGGGTGAGGGGGGTAAGGGATGCGGGGGAGTTGGCGGGGTGTTTGGGGGAGGTGGGATGTGCGTTTTTGTGCGCCCCGGATTTTCATCCGGCATTCGCGGGAGTCGTGGGGGCGAGGAGGATATTATCCGCGCAGGGGAAGAGGACGGCTTTTCATTTGCTGGGACCCTTGGTGAACCCGGCTAGGCCGGAGGTGCGGATCGTGGGGGTCTTTCGGGAAGAGGACATGGTCAAACTGGCTGGGGCCTTGGATTTTTTGGGAGTGGAGTCGTACGCGATTCTTTACGGCGAGGATGAGAAGGGGGCGCCTTTGGGTGAGCTGTCTCCGTTGGGGCGGAACCGGGTGATCGGAAAAAAACAGGGACAGGTGTTTGAACTCAGGGAGGAGGGATCGAAAGATTGGGGTAGGGCGCAGGATTTGCAGGCCACAGGTGCGGAGGAAAGTGCGGCCAAGATCTTGGCTGCTCTGGCCGGGGATGGGATGAAGGCGGTCCGGGGAGCGGTGATGTGGAATGCGGGGATGATGTTGTGGTTGGCGGGTATGGTGGGAAGTTGGGAAAAGGGAAGAGGGTTGGCGGAAGAGACGATTCGAAAAGGGTCGGCGAGGGCTTTACTGGAGAGATGGAGGACGTGGAGTCGGGCAAAAGGCAGCTAAGTTTGTAAAAACGGGTTCGAGGTTTTTTCCCGGCCCACGGTGGTGGAGGGTCCGTGCCCGGGGTAGACAATGGTTTTGGGAGGGAGGGGAAGGATTTTTTTTCGGATCCCATCCAGCAGGAGTTCTCGGTTGCCTCCCGGCAGGTCCCATCGTCCCACCCCGTCGGCAAAAAGGACATCGCCACCAAAAAGTTGATCGGAACCGGGCAGGTGGAGGCAGAGACTGCCTGGACAGTGGCCGGGGACATGAAGAAGTCGGGCTTGCGGCCAACTCGATGGTGGAGGGGTGGTTTCGTCGAGAAGTTGGGTGGCGCGAACGGGCCGGAGTTTTTGGGGAAGGCCGAAGGCGAGCATGGAATCGGGCTGAAGGCAGAGAAAGGCGGTGTCGGGATGATAGTAAACGGGGCACTTGGCCCATTCGGCGAGGTCGGCAGCGTCCCAGATGTGGTCCCAGTGACCGTGGGTCAGGAGAAGGGAATCGGGCTTGAGCTTTTTCTTTTTCAGAAAGTCGAGGAAGCCTTCCGGGGCGTCGATGGCCAGGAGATGTCCGTGCAGATCGAGAAGATAAGCGTTCGTGTCGGCAAGGCCGCCTGTGTAAGTCAACGGTGGATTCACTGGGTATTCGGTTCAGCGGGTTAGGATGAGGAGGTTGCGGGGTTCAGGGGAAGGTGAAAATGGGGTTCCTGTGGCGAGCTGGATAGGTTGGGGAGAATCGTTATAGTGGAGCTGTGCCTCGTTTTCGATCTCTCGTCCTTGTTTTTTTCATCACCGCCGGGCTTTGGGCGGAGGAGCCTTCCCATGGTGCGAAAAAGGAGAACGAGGAGGTCAAGCTCGATCCTGCGGAGCAGTTGAAGTTGGGGCGGGGAATGGCGTTTCAGGGCTTTGCGGCGGAGCAGCAGGAGGCGTGGAGGCCAGCCAAGGATTTGTACTCGGCGGCTTTGGTGAAGGCACCCGAGATTCCGTGGATCTGGCTGCGGCGGGGATTTTGTGAGATCAAGCTGAACGAGGAGACGGGGGCGCAGCAGGATTTTGCGAAGGCGGTCTCGCTGGGAATTTCGAAGGAGAAGTCGGATGCGGTGAATGATCTGCAGTTTCTGATCACGTTGAGGTCGAAGGCGGGGCCGTTGGCGGAATTCCGGGATCCCAAAGCGGCGGTGGTGCTGGCCCGAAGGTTGGTGGATCTGGAGCGGACAACGGATTTTGTGTTGCTGGAGGCGGCCTGTTTGGCGGAGTCGGAGCAGTATTTGCGTGCCCAGGAGGTTTTGCTCGCCCGGCTGAAGGAGGTGGAGGATTCGGAGGAGAGAGCGAAGTTGCAAACGGCGGTGGAGACATTCAGGACCCAGTCGAAATTCGGTCCTGCCCTCGAGGGATTGGAGCTGGAAAAAGAGGGAAAGTACAACGAGGCGATGGATCGATACACCACGGTGCTGGATCAGGCGCCGGAGACGGCATGGGTGTTGGTGAGGCGGGCGTACTGTTTGGCGAAGACGGGGGATCCGGCCGGGGCGAGGGCGGATCTGCGCCGGGCGATGCGGTTGTTGCCGGAGACGGCGACGGATCGGATCACGGTGGCCTGGGCCAAGGCGAATTGTCCTTTTCTGGAGTTCCGGGACGGGGCGGGGGCGGTGAGTTTGGCCAAGCGGGCGATCCAGGATGAGCCGTTAATCCAGACGTACGGAATTTTGGCCTCTGGGTACGCGGAGTTGGGGGATTTTCGAAGGGCGCAGGAGACAACGATGTTGGCGTTGAGCAAGAACCCGACGGATTCGGAAAAGAAAGAGCTGCAGAAAAAATTGGCGCTTTTTCGGGATAAAAAACCCGAAATGGATGATTGGGCACCCCGGGCGACCCCGAGCGAGCCGGGTTTCTAGGGTTTGGTCGCGCAGGGGACTTCGTTTAGAAGGGGAGGATGTTTCAGTCATGGTTTTGCCAACTGGTGGCCTTGGGAATCCTTTTTTGGGGCGCGGGATGTGGAGGAAAAAAAGAAGTGACCTCGGATTTGATTGATCGGGAGCTTTTCTTTGGAAATCCGGCGCTGGCGAGTCCCCAACTTTCGCCGGACGGGCGGTGGATTGCTTTCCTCAGGGAGAAGGAGGGGATTTTAAACCTGCATTTGGTGGGATGGGGGGAGAAGTTGGAGTCCGCCCGGGTGTTGACGGCGGAGAAGAGCCGGCCTCCGGCGGGTTTTACGTGGACCCGGGACTCCCGGTATCTGCTGGTGTCGCAGGATTCGGGCGGGGATGAGAACTATCGATTGCGTCGGCTGGATTTATCCGCGCCGGCAGACCCGCAGACGGGGTTGCCCGAGGTCCAGGAGTTGCCGATCCAAAAGGGGGCGCGGGCGATGGTGATGTGTTTGCCGAAGTCGAAGCCGGGTGAGGCGCTCCTGCAGGTGAATGAGCGAGATGAGAGGTATTTTGACGTGGAGCGGTTGGACCTTGGAACGATGGCGCGGACGAAGGTGTGGGACAACGTGGAGGGGTGTGCGGAGCTGGTGGCGGATTTGGATGGCAATCTTCGGTTGGCCACGAGGATGACGAAGGATGGCGGAACGGAGTTGATGCGGGTGGAGGGAAAAAAGCTGTCGGCTCCGATTCTCAAGGTGAGCTGGCAGGAGGCGATCGGGGGATTCCAGTTTCGGCCCGGAAACCGGATGTTTTATTTGGAGACGAACCTGGGGGAGTCGGATTTGTCCTATTTGGCGGAGATGGACCCGAAGAGCGGCAAGCTGACAAAGTTGGAATCGGATCCGTTGGGGCGCGTGGATTTGTCGAGGGCGGCGTTCTCCGAAGCGACGGACGAGCTGGTGGGGACGGTGTACTTGGATGACCGAAAGAGGAATTACTGGAAGGATCGCGGGTTTGAGGCGGATTTCCTTTTTTTACGAGGCAAATTTCCGAATCAGGAGGTGGGGCTGGCGGATATGTCGGGGGATGACGGGAGGTGGTTGGTGATGGTTTCCGGGGATACGGATCCGGGGACCTACTACCTGTTCGACCGCGCATCCAGGGAGGTCACGAAGTTCGGGGCGTTGCGGCCGGATTTGCCGCAGGAGAAGCTGGCACCGATGATGCCGGTACGATACCGCTCGTCGGATGGGCTGGAGATTCCCGGGTATTTGACGTTGCCATATGGGAAGGAGGCAAAGAATTTGCCTCTGCTGGTGATGCCGCATGGGGGGCCGTGGGCCCGGGATTACTGGGGGTACAACGGGACCGCACAGTTTTTTGCGAACCGCGGGCTGGCGGTGCTGCAACCGAACTTCCGGCAATCGACAGGATATGGAAAGAAGTTCTACTCGGCAGGCCGCCACGAGTGGGGAGACAAGATGCAGGATGATTTGACGTGGGGTGTGAAGGACTTGGTGGCGAAGGGGGTGGTGGATCCGAAGCGTGTGGCGATTTATGGGGGGAGTTACGGCGGGTACGCGGCGTTGGCCGGATTGGCGTTCACCCCGGAGGTATATGCGGCGGGGGCATCGTTTGTGGGGCCCTCCAACCTGTTCACGTTACTGAATTCGATTCCTCCGTATTGGGAATCGGTACGGCGGCAGTTTGATTATTTCGTGGGGGACCCGAAGAACCCCGAGGATGCGGAGCGGCTGCGGCGCCAATCTCCCCTTTTCTCGGTGGAAAAAATGCGGGCACCGTTGATGGTGGTGCAGGGGGCGAATGATCCGAGGGTGAAGCAGGCGGAATCGGATCAGATTGTTCAGGCCTACCGCAAGCGGGGACAAGCGGTGGAGTATCTGGTCGCGGCGGATGAGGGGCATGGGTTTGCGAGGCCGGACAACCGGTTGGCGGCGATGTTGGCTTTGGAACGTTTTCTGCACCGGCACGTGGGAAGCGAGTTGGAGAAGGAGGCACCCAAGTGGATGGAGGAGAAGTTGCGGAAGTTAACGGACGGGGGAACCGTTTCCACGGATCAGCAAAAAAAAACGTCAGCGCCCTAGCCAAAGGTGGATAACTCCCTTGGTCATTTTGGGAGGAGAAAACGTCTTTTTGCCAACTTATTCACAATCATTCACTCCTTTTCGAACTTATCCGTTGGCTGGTTTTTCGGATTCGAATATAACGGAGATAGTTCATTGAAAGAACAGAGTCTGATGGGGGAGGTGAAAGCTTACTCCCATTTGAAGGCTCTCAGGATAGCTCCAGGTAACTGGAGAATGGTCGAGGTGGCTTGACTGCCTTGGCCCCCGGGTTGGATCACAAGTCCAGCCAGGGCATGTCTCACCAAATCCCGCGGCTGGGGTCGCACCCAGAAAAGCATCGGCAAAGCCGGAGTCAAAGCGAGGGCGATGACGGTGTCCGTAGAGTGCGAATAAGGGGTTTGAGAGGTTGGCAGCGATAACCAAAGAAGCCGCATGCTAGCCGAGTCACGTTGGGAGGACGGTTTCGGTCCTCCCGGCGGACACAGTCGCTCCAAGAAAAGGGCGATGGTTGCTACTGTGAGAAAGTCAGGTGTTCGTGGTGGGTCTGGGTTGAGGGTCGTAAGGTCCTTGGCCCCAAGGTTCCCCCTGATGCAGGGGGAACGCGAAAAGGGCTGACGGCGGACAAACGGAGGCGGGAGATCCGACCGGCAGGTTTGGTCAACAGCCCGATTCCGAGTTCGGGGGGCGCAGCCGAGAGGGGCGTCGCCCGGCTACGAGAAAAAAGCAACCTGAGAGGTAAGAAGCTAGACCCGTGGCAGGGGGCCAACGCAGCGCCAAAAGTGCTGGCCGTCCCCCTGACTCAAGGTGGTGACCCGCAAAACAACCCGTCACTGGGTAATTCTCGTGGGTGGGTCAACACCGTGTGTGGCGCGCCCGTGCCGGCAGGCACGGACCGAACCAGGCAAAGAGGCTTCACTCAACAGACCGCGATCAGGGATGGTTGCGGCGGCCCTGCTATGAGGCCGAGACCTCGCCCGCGCCGTGAAGCGCGGGCGGTGAATAGCGTCGGGGAACTGGCAGCCGAAGGAAAAAGCAGGATGAGTCGAGAGATTGATCCAGGCGCCAAATGGCCAGTCACTGGGAAAGAGAGCGTGGCGAGCTCCCACACCCGTATGAACCCTTGGAGGCAAAACCTCCAAGGGTTCTTTTTTTTTGGATGGAAGTTGACGGAATAGTCGTTGACCCGTCGGACGAAAGTTGGTTTACTTACACCTCCAAAATACGGAGGTAACACGTGGCGAAGAGGTTAGGAATCAAAGCAAAAGTGAGAGCCGAGATCGGCGGGCGTCGTCCCCGCCGGATACGGTCGAGCGGGCGTGTCCCCGCAATTCTTTACGGAGCAGGAACATCCCAAGCCCTTGAGCTGAACGGCCGTGAAATCGCCGAGGCCCTGCATGGAGCGAGTTCGGAAAGTGTCTTGATTGACCTCACCCTGGAGTCCGAAGGCGGAGGGACCACGAAAAGGATGGCGCTGATCCGTGAGGTTCAGCACGACCCGCTCCGGGACACGATCGAGCACATTGATTTTCATGCCATTGAGGAGAACAAGAAACTGCGGGTGGAGGTTCCGGTGCACGAGGTAGGGGAGGCGGTTGGGGTGCGGACGGGAGGTGGGATTTTGGATCACAATCTCCGAACCTTGCGGGTGGAGTGTTTGCCCAAGGATCTGCCCGAGCGGATCGATGTGGATGTCTCGGCCTTGGATGTGGGGCAGGCGATCCATGTCGGCGAGGTCAAGCTTCCGGAGGGTGTGACGGTTTTGAATACGAAGGAGTTGCCGGTCTTCATGGTGCTCTTGCCCAAGGTGGAGGAGGCGCCGACTCCCGAAGCGGCGGCGGCTGCTGCGACCGAGCCCGAAGTCATCCGGCAGAAGAAGGAGGGGGAGGAGGCTGGAGCCGTTGCGGACAAGGGGGAGAAGAAGGACGCCGGAAAGGCGGAAAAGAAGGAACCTGCGAAGGCGGATGCCAAGGAGGGGGCCAAGAAGGAACCGGCCAAGAAGTAATCGCGGGCAGGAGGCACGATGGAGATCGGCTTGGTCGCCGGGTTGGGGAACGAGGGGAAACCTTACGAGGGAACCCGCCACAATTTCGGTTTCGAGGTGGTGGATCGGATCGCGGCCGCAAAGAAGATCCGCTGGGAAAAATGCCGCTATGCCGAGGGGTGGGCGGCCCGCACCCCGGAGAATCTGATCCTGCTCAAGCCCTCGACGATGATGAACGGCTCGGGGGAGGCGATTCGGGCGGCTCTGGCCTGGTGGAAAGTGTCCCAAGAAAATTTTATGGTGATCATGGATGATGTCGATTTGCCCCTCGGGAAGCTCCGGCTGCGTGCGGAGGGCTCGAGCGGCGGCCATCGGGGTTTGGACTCGATCGAGGCCCTGCTGGGAACGAAGGCGTATCCGCGGCTTCGGGGCGGGGTCGGGCGTCCTGCGGATTCCAGGGCGATGGCAGACCATGTTTTGGAAAAATTCACACCGGACGAGCGGCCCGTGGTCGAGCGTATGGTGGAGGCGGCCGCGGAGGCCGTGGAGATCTGGAGGCAGAGGGGCTGGGAAGCCGCTTTGCCGCTGGGAAACCGGAAAGTGGAGGCATGAAGACATACGACTTGTTGGTGGTTTTGGATTTGGCGGGCAAGGAGGAGTCCCTGCCCGAGGTTTTGGCGCAGGTGGAGGGTGAGGTCAAAGCAGTGGGGGGAAAGGTGACGCGGACCCAGAAGATGGAACGCAGGAAGTTCGAGTATGTGGCGGGTGCGCTGGAGTCGGGATTCTACGCGAATCTGACCTGTGAATTGCCTCCCGAGTCGATCGTCAAGTTGCGGGGGAAACTGGCTTTGTCCGCGCCCGTGTACCGCTACGTCCTGGTGAGCGTATCCGAGGAGGAGTTGCGGAAGAAGAGCGAGCGTTCCACGGCGGAGGCCGCAGCGTAACCAAGATTTGTATGGCCAGTCTGAACAAAGTTTTTCTGATGGGAAATCTGACCCGGGATCCGGAGGTGCGCCATACGCCCAAGGGAACCGCGGTTGGGGACCTGGCGATGGCGATCAACATGAGTTATCGGGCCCAGGACGGGACGGAAAAAGAGGAAGTTTGTTATGTGGACGTGGTGGTTTGGGGGCGGCAGGCGGAGACTTGCCGTGATTATTTGAGCAAGGGAGCCCCTGTTTTTGTCGAGGGAAGGCTCCAGCTGGATCAGTGGGAGGGGCCGGAGGGAGAAAAGAAGAGCCGGATGCGGGTTCGTGCGGATCGGGTGCAATTTTTATCCCGCGGGGGTGGGTCCGGAGGCGGAGCGCGGGCTGGAAAAGGAGGTCCCGCGACGGCAGACGATGGGGGTGGAAGCGGCAAGAGTTCCGCACCTGCCCGGGACATTCCCGAGGACGATGTGCCTTTCTAAGAAACCCCAGCCTGAGGAGAAAAACAAACCATGAACCAAGAAGTCATTTTAAAAGGCCCGGTCAAAGGCCTCGGCGCGGAGGCGGATCTGGTCCGCGTGAAGCCCGGATATGCGAGGAACTATCTCTTTCCGAGGGGACTTGCGACCCCTGTCAATGCGGCAAGCAAACGGCAGATCGAGTCGTTAAAAAAGCGGCGCTCCGAGCGCGAGGTTGCCGAGGCGGCAGCGACGCAGGAGAGGGCCGCCAAGTTGGCGAAGCTGTCGTTGGCGTTTGAGCTCAAACAGGCGCAGGAGGGTGCGGAGAAGCTGTTCGGGGCGATCACCGCCACGGAGATTGCGGCTGCACTGATCGAGAAGGGTTTTGAGGTGGAGCGGCGCGATGTGACGGTGGCCAAAACCATCAACCATGTCGGGGAGCACGATGTGACGGTGGACTTGGGTTACTCGGTCAAAGTGCAGATCAAGGTGAAGGTCACCGGCAACACGGACGAAAACTTTGAAAAGCCGGTGAAGGCACGGCGACCACGGAAAACAGCCGCTGCCGAGGATAAAGGGGAAAAAGCCTAAAGCTAAGGCGGGCTACTCTTTTAACTTATTAAGCTTCAACACTTAATAAGCGGTGCAACTGGATATCGACATCAGCTAATTGATAGCTATTTACGTAGTTTGCCGTGAAAAAATCGGGACATGTAAGGGGTGTGTCAATGTGGGTCTCTTCAAGAGGCTGGGCAGGGGCTTTGCCCATGGTGGTCTTGCTGGTGGGGATGGGAGGAGTTTGGGCGCAAGAGCCTGAGCCCAAGGCGGAATCGCAACCTTCCCAGACGAGGGCAAAGACTTATGTTCCCTCGCCTTCGTCATCGGACAAGGTGGCGAGCGGGCAGATCAAAATCTTGGAGGTGGAGTATTCGTCCCGGCGGACCGATGTGACGATCAATGAGGACAAAATTCGGCAAAATATGCGGAGCAACAAGGGAGGGGTGTACTCCCAGCAGGTGGTGGATGGGGACATCGAAAGCCTGTATCAGACGGGGGATTACGAGAATGTCCAGATCGTGACCTCGGAAATGAGGGCGGATGACGGGGAGCGGGGTGTGCGGCTGACCGTTTTGGTGGATCCGAAAGTCCGGGTTGCCGAAGTGGAGGTGAAAAGAAAGCGGGCGGACGGGGGGTTGGATGATGACCTCTCCGTCGACAAGGAGGATTTGCTGGATCTGAAATTGAAGGCCTTGACGGCGAGTGATGCGAAAGGGGCGGCGGCGTTGGCCAACGCCTTCAGTCCCAAGGAGACGGTGACGAAGGCGGGAGACACCCTGAGCGATGAGCGTCTGCAGAGAGACGCCTTTGCGATGGAGGACTTCTATCGCGACAAGGGCTACAAGGATGTGAAAATCGTGGCGAAGCAGGAGGCGGTGAAGGGCGGTGAGGCGAAGGTGGTTTTTGAAATCGACGAGGGAATCCGCGGATTCATCAGCAAGATCCGTTTCATCGGGAACCAGGCGGTCACGGCCCAAGAGCTGGAAAAAGTGGTGAAACTGAAGCCGAAGGAGTGGTGGCAGATTTTCAGCAAATCGGACCGGTTTGAGGAGCTGGCGCTGAAGGATGACGTCAGCCGGGTCAAGAACTTCTACCTGAACCGGGGATACATCGATATCAGCGTAGCGGCATCCGTGGACCTCCCCCGAAGCTTGAAAAACGAGGTGGCGAAAAAAGATGCCAATGCGCCGCGGGGCGAGGATTTTGACCCGGATGATATCCCGGCGGAGGATCTGATCCTGACGTACCGGATCGAGGAGGGAAGGCAGTACCGCGTGGGAACACTTTCGGTCGACGGAAACTCCTTTTTCTCCGCCGACGATCTGATGAACGAGCTGATGACCAAATCCAAGCAGGTGGAGATCTTTGACCAGGTGGAGCTGAAGATGATCAAGGCGGATGGATTGCAGGAGGGGGAAATTTACGCCATAAATTCCCTGCAGGCCTCGATCGAGACGTTGCAGGACAAGTATGGGCGTCGGGGATTTCGGGAGGCCCGGGTGGAGTACCGGATGACGCCCAATGTGGAGAACGGGAGGATCGACGTCAGTTTTAACATCAAAGAGGGGGAGAAGTTTTACGTCGACAAGATCGAGATCCAAGGAAACACGACGACAAGGGACAAGGTCATCCGTCGTGAAATCGATCTGGCCCCGGGCGAGGTTTTCGACACCGTCCGCGAGAAGGCCAGCAAGAGGCGGTTGGAGGGATTAAACTACTTCTCGAAAGTGGAGACCTATGCGGAGGAGACGGATGTGCCGAATCGGCAAAAACTGATCGTGAAGGTCGAGGAGAAGGGGACAGGGGAGGTGAGTTTTGGAGCGGGATTCAGCTCGGTCGAATTGTTGACGGGAAACATCACGGTGGGGGAGAAAAACTTTGATCTGCAGAAAATCTTCCAAAGTTTCCCCCCTCGGGGAGCGGGGCAGAAAGTCCGGTTCCAGGCATCGATCGGGTTCCGGTCGCAGAACGTCAATCTCTCCTTCACGGAGCCTTGGTTTTTGGACAAACCGATCCGTCTCGATGCGGGTGGCTACTACAACGGGGCGTCGTATTTGAGTGAATTTTACAACCAGAAGAACTACGGCGCCTTTACCGGGCTGAGCCGAAGGTTGGGGGATGATTACCCGCTGAACCGCTGGTCGACCGGAATCACCTATCGGCCCGAGTACTATGACATTTCTAATCTTCAGTCGGATGCGCCTCCCTATTTTCAGGCCTCGACAGGGGATACCTTCAAGTCCTCTTTGCGGGGTTCGGTCACGTATGATGGTCGGGACAGTTTTATGTTAGCCCACTCCGGGCAGTACTTTGAATTTGGAGCGGAGGGAGCGGGTGGCCCCCTGCTGGGCAGCGAAAACATTTGGAAGATCAAAGCGGAATTTAAGACTTATCACACTCTCTGGAAAGAGAAGGACGTGATTCTTTCTGCCCGGGCGTTGCTGGGGTTGGTCGACACATACAGCACAACCCAGTATGTGCCGGTATGGGATCAGCTTTTTGCGGGTGGATCGGGATCGATCCGAGGGTTTGATCCGTCGTTGGGCAGCACGGTGAACGGGGGATCGGTGGGTCCGAAACAGAATGGCCAGCCCGTGGGTGGTGGCACGCAAGGAGTGTATCAGGTCGAGGTCTCGGCTCCTTTTCCAATTCTGGAAAACCGGGTTCGGTGGGCGGTGTTCTGCGACGGTGGCTTTGTGAACGAGAACGTGTTCGATTTTCAACCCAAGACTTATAACAACACCCAGAGCATGATGGTGAATGGAACTCCCACAAGCTACAATGCGATCAACGGAGGGTTCCAAATCGGTGCGGGTGTGGGAATCCGGATGGACATTGGCATCGGGCCGATGAAGTTCGACGTCGGTTTTCCTGTAATGACCGGGGATCCGAACAACGGGGGGGGGTTGGGGGCCTTCAAATTGTACTTTGACGGCGGGTACCAGTTCTAACTATCCTTTCCCTTATGACATTTACCCCATCCAAACTCATGCAAGGGGCGATTGCCCTGGCGATTTTTTCCCTCGGCTCGAGGGCTCAGGCCCAGGATTTTTCCAAGGTCGCCGTGGTCGACTACAACACGATCCTCAAGGAGTACTACAAGGCGAAGGATTCCCAGAAGCAGATGGAGGATTTGGCGGCGGGGTATCAGAAGGAGCGGAATGAACGGGAAGCGGGATTGAAGACGCTGGTGGAGTCGATCAATGCCCTCCAAAAAGAGATGCAGGATCCTGCCATTTCGGATGCAAAAAAGAAGGAGAAGGAAACCCAGCTGAAATCGAAGGGGGAAGAGGGACAGGTCAAACAACGGGAGATGATGGCGTTCGGCCAAACGGCCTCGAAGATTCTGGAAGACAAGCGGCAGCGTTTGACGACTGAATTAACCGAGGAGGTGAACAAGGCCCTCGGGCAGATCGCCAAGAACAAGTACAACATGGTTTTTGTGAAACCCCAGGTTCCGAGTCCCGGGGCGTTGATCTTTTCTGAGGGAATGGACGACATCACCTCCCAAGTCCTTGGAATCCTGAACAAGGACGCCCCTGCCGCGAAAAAGGACGACAAGAAAGACGATAAGAAGTAGTCGAAGCCGGGAGGTATTGAATTGATGAGCTCCCCGAGGAGCGTGGGTGAGCTCGCCGAACTGGTGGGCGGGGTATGTCACGGAGATCCGGATATCCTGATTCACGGGGTGGCCGATCTGCACGGCGCGGGACCCGAAGAGATCTCCTTTTTCGCGCACCCCCGTTACGAGAGTGCGGCCCGACAGACCAAGGCCGCGGCTTTGGTGGTCACACCGCAAGCCCCGAAGGATTTGGGAAAAAATCAGATCCGGGTGGCCAACCCCTCGGGAGCATTCACAAAAATTGCGGCTCTGTTTGCACCCCCTGCGTCCCCACCGCTCAAGGGGATTCACCCCACCGCCGTTATTTCGGCGGGGGCCAGATTGGGGCAAAATTTGGGGGTGGGGCCTTATGCGGTGATTGAGGAAGGGGCGGAAGTCGGGGACGGAACGCAAATCGGGGCGGGATCGTATATCGGGCGGGATGTAAACATTGGATCGGGCTGTGTTTTGCACCCCCGAGTTTACGTCGGGGAGCGGTGTCGGATCGGAGACCGGGTCGTGTTGCATGCCGGCGCCGTGGTTGGGGCGGACGGATTCGGATATGAGATGAAGGAGGGGAAGCACGTGAAGATTCCCCAGTTGGGGATTGTCCAGATCGACAACGATGCGGAGATCGGGGCGAACACCACGATTGACCGCGGGCGATTCGCGAGGACGCATATCGGGGAGGGGGCGAAAATCGATAACCTGGTGATGATCGCCCACAACTGCGTGGTCGGGCCGCACAGCGTGATCGTCGCGCAGAGCGGGCTTTCCGGAAGCACAACCACGGGCCATCACGTGGTGATTGCGGGACATGTGGGAACCGTGGGACATGTCCATCTGGGGGACGGGGTGATCATCACGGCGAAATCGGGGGTGACCAAGGACGTGCCGAACGGACAGACCTGGAGGGGTGCGCCTGCACGCCCCATCAAGGAGCAGATGGAGATGGAGGCTCATATCCAGCAGTTGCCCCAGCTGGTGAAGCGATTGAAGGCGTTGGAGGCAAAGAGGAAGCCAGCCCCGGGGTCAGGAGCGAAAAAAACAAAAAAGCGGTAAGCTAGGCGTAGACGCGCCAGTCGAGGTCGAGGAAGATCGGGTTTCGCCACTCACAATTCCCAAGGAACGACCCGTCGACCCTGTCGTTTTGGATTTGTTCCCCCAGCTTTTGGAAACGGAGGAGGTGGTCTTTCGTGCGTTTGACGGCGTAGGGGACCATTGTGCCCGTCTTCATGATAAATGCCCAGTCACTGGACTGGGCCAGGAGGAGCTCCCGGGCGGCCTGCCGGAGGGCGCGGTCCATGAGCGGGTGGGGGTGAGAATTTTTGAATTTTCCAGCCAGTTCGATCATCCGTGCGGTGGCAAAGTGCAGATGGGGGTAGATCCAGGAGTTTGAGCCCTCCAGCCAGACCGACCAGTGGCCCTCGTTTCCCCAGGAGGAGGCGCTGGGGGTCCCGAGTTGGTGGGTCTCGTGTCGGGTCAGGAATTCGGAGGGTGTGATCATGCTGAATGTTTTTTGGTCGTAGGCGGATTTGCGGAAGAGGGAGTCGAGGAAAAGCGGGCCCTCGTACCACCAGTGTCCGTACAGTTCGGCATCGTAGGGGCAAACGACGATCGGCTCGACCCCCATGATGCCGTGGAGATGCTCGATCTGTTTTTCCCGGTTGAACATGAAGTTGGCGGCGTGTTGATCGGCGCGTTCACGGGCGAGGGACGGCCGGTACGGCTCCTTGTGCTGGGTGCGGCCGGTGATGCGATGATATTTAAGGCCGGTGAATTTTCGTCCTCCGCAGGGCTGGACGTAGGGGCGGATGTAGTCGTGATCGAGATCGAAGCCGACGTCCCGATAAAAGTCCCTGTATTCGGGGTCTCCCGGATAGCCCTCCTCGGCGCTCCAAACCTGCTTGCTGGATTCAATGTCCCGACCGAACGCAGCGGGGCCTGCGGGGGTAAAGAGGGGGGCGAATACGCCGTAAGCGGGACGGGGTTCGGCGTAAAGGACGCCGTGAGCATCGACGATGAACCAGCGAATCTCGGCCTCCTGGAGATGGTTTTCGACCCCGGGAACATAGGCGCATTCGGGAAGCCAGATCCCCCGGGGATCCCGACCAAAACAGTTTCGGTAATCGTTTCGGGCAACCTGAATTTGGGCGCGGACCGCCTGGGGAAAATCCATCATCAGGGGGAGAAAGCCATGGGTGGCTCCGCAGGTGATTATCTCAAGAACACCCGCGTCCTGAAATTTTCGAAAGGCGCCGACCAAGTTGCGACCGTAGCGATCACAGAAAAGATGGCGACAGTGGTGAAGCCGGTCGTGATAGAAGCGGGCGAGGGGTTGAAAGGCGGCATCGTGCCGGGTGCGGTGAAGCTCCTTGTTGGCGAGCTCGATCTGTTTTTCCAGCCCGTGGACGTAACGATCCTGAAGCAGGGGATCCCGGAGCATGGCGCACAGGGGCGGGGTCAGCGACATGGTGAGTCGGAAGGAAACGCCGTCGCGGACGAGACCCTCCATCATATCCAGGAGGGGCAGATAGGTTTCGGTGATCGCCTCGTACAGCCAATCCTCCTCGAGAAACTCGGGATATTCGGGATGGCGCACGAAGGGAAGGTGGGCGTGGAGGACGGGGGCTACGTAACCGAGGGACATGGGTTGGGACTCTGCGTTAGGAGGCGGGAGGGGGGTTGCCGGGGGAGGTTCCGTGGAGGTGGCTGGAGCCGGGCTTTGGGCAGGTTTCGATCCGGCGGCGAAGGAGCTCGGTCATGGCAAAGGAGCCGAAGTTGCGGTGGCGAAGAAAATCACCGCTGAGATAGAAAAAGATCTTTTCCGTCAATTGGGAGGAGACCCATCGGCGAATGGCGTACGAGAAGGGGAAAGGGTGACCTGTGAGTTGCAGGCGTGCGAGTGCTTGGGCAAGGGCCTCGCCGGGAAGGAGGTGGTTTCGGATCAGGTCCCATAGTTGTCGAAACGAGTAGTGGAAAGGGATGGTGACAAACTGGATCTGATGATTGGAGGAGGGGGCGTCCGGCGGGGAGAGGATGGTGGGGGTGGCGGCGATGGGATGAAATGAACCCGAGGTTTGGTAGTAGCCCAACTCGGCCTGAAAGTGGGTGCCGGGGCGGTGCGTGGGGAAGAACCACTCCCGGGATCCCGGGGTGACATGAATTTGGTGAACCTGCTCTTGGCCGGGGACAAAGATTCGGAGGTAGACACGGCCATCGGATGCCTCTTTTTCAGCCTCTTGGATCTGTTGGCGGGAGAAGTCCCAGTAGGCGAAAAGGGTGTGGGGATCCCGGGCGGTTAGGAAGAGGCGGCGGGTTCCGTAGGATTCGGGCAGGTCCCCCAGAAATTCGAAGGGGGGTGGGACGAAGGTCGGTTTTGGGGGAAGAAACGAGGGAAGAGTAAAGGGATGATTGCCGGGGGAGATGGGTATGGGGACTTTTCGCAGACGGGGCCGGGGAGATTTGTTTTTCGAACGAGGAGAGGGGCTTTTTTTCGAACGGGCGGGCGGTTTCTTTCTGCCGCGCGGGGATTGGGAGGGTGAACGTTTTTTTGTGCTGCGGGGGTTTTTCTTCATGAAAAGAGGGGAACCTAAAACAAGTCTCGGATTTTCGCTCATTTCACGGCAAAATCCACAATCTTCTCTTCGACAAAATGAAATCGCTTACCCCACAGGCTTTTGAGGAACGATGAATACGAAGCGAATTATCCCCTGTTTGGATGTGGATGGCGGCCGGGTGGTGAAGGGAGTGCAGTTTGTCTCGATTCGGGACGCCGGAGATCCTGCGGAGTGCGCGAGGGCGTATGACGAACAGGGGGCGGATGAACTTGTTTTTCTGGATATCACAGCCTCGAGCGAGGCGCGCCCCATCCTCTTGGAGGCGGTGAGAAAGACGGCGGCGGAGGTGTTTTTGCCCCTCACGGTCGGCGGGGGGGTACGATCGGTGGAAAATGCGCGGGAACTTTTGCGGGCGGGGGCGGACAAGGTGAGTTTGAACACGGCGGCAGTGGAGCGGCCGGATCTGATCACCGAGGTGGCGGAGGCATTCGGCTGTCAGTGTGTGGTTCTGGCGGTGGACGTGAGGCGGAAGGGTGCTGGAAAATGGGAGGTGACGACCCACGGGGGCCGTACCGCGACGGGGAAAGATGCGGTGGAATGGGTGAAGGAAGGGGTTCGCCGCGGGGCGGGAGAGATTTTGCTGACGAGCATGGACAGGGACGGAATGAAGGAGGGGTATGATTTGGAGCTGACACGGATGGTGACACGGCGGGTGTCGGTGCCGGTGATTGCGAGTGGGGGAGCGGGCACGAAGGAGCATTTTGCCGAAGTTCTGGGGGAGAAAGGCGGGGCGGATGCGGCTTTGGCGGCGAGCCTCTTTCATTTTGGGGAGTTGACCGTGCCTGAGGTGAAACGGCACTTGCAGGAGCGGGGGATCGCCGTGCGGCCTCCGAAAAAGCGATGATCTTTCCCGACGAGAAACAATTTCTCGAATTGGCGAAGCAGGGGAACCTCATTCCGATCGGGCGTGAGTTTCCCGCCGATGCGGAGACCCCGGTTTCTGCGTATATCAAGCTTTCGGGACAGCCAGGGGGCGCCGCTTTTCTTTTGGAAAGTGCAGAAACGGGGGGAAGGTTGGGGAGGTATTCGTTTGTGGGGTCGAGGCCGTCTGCCGTGATGGAGTTTCGGGGGGGACGGGTGCGGCTGACCAAGCTGAGCGGCGAGGTGGAGGAGAGAGCGCCCGAGAGTCCCGATCCCCTGCGGGAGGTGGAGGAAATGTTGAGGGAGATCCGGCCCGTTGCGGCGTGGCCTGGGGTTCCGCCCCCCTTTGCCGGCGGGGCGGTGGGTTTTCTGGCGTTCGAGGCGGTGCGTTACTTCGAGCCGACCGTGGGCATGGCAAAAAAGGACGACCTGGGTGTGCCGGATGCCTGCTTTGCCCTAGTGGAGGAGTTTGTCATTTTCGATCACGAGCAGAAGACACGCCGCTTGGTTGTGCAGGTGAAAACGGGAAAAGATCCACGGGCGGATTATCAAAAAGGAATCGAGCGGCTGGATGCGTTGGCCCGGCGGTTGGAGCAACCGGCGGGGAAATCGAGCATGGAAGTTCCCCAGCGACCGGAGGGGGACCTGCTGGTCGGGGCGACTCCGAACATGACGAAGTCGGAGTATTTGAAGATGGCGGAGGGGATGCAGGAGCATATCCGGGCGGGAGATATTTTTCAGGTGGTGCCCTCGCAAAGATTCACCGTGCCGTTTCAGGGCAGGCCGATTGATCTGTATCGGGCACTGCGTGCGATCAATCCTTCGCCGTACATGTTCTGCCTGGAGATGGCGGGGTTGGCGTTGGTGGGCTCGTCCCCCGAGACCCATGTGCGTTGTGAAAATGGAAAGGTGGAGATCCGGCCGATCGCGGGAACCAAGCCGCGTGGCGCGACCCCCGGGGAGGATCTCAAGAATGAGCGGGAGATGAGGGCAGATCCGAAGGAGAGGGCGGAGCATATCATGTTGGTGGATCTGGCGCGGAACGATTTGGGCCGGGTGTGCGAATACCAGAGCGTGGAGGTGGTGGAGTTGATGGAGGTGGAACGGTTTTCCCACGTGATGCACCTGGTATCCCGGGTGACGGGAAGGTTGAGGGCGGGGCAGGATGCGTTTCAGGTCATGCGGGCCACTTTTCCTGCCGGAACGGTGAGCGGCTCCCCCAAGGTGCGGGCCTTGCAGATCTTGGCCGAGAGCGAGCCGACGAGGCGGGGGGCCTATGCAGGGGCGGCGGGTTATTTTTCGTTCGATGGAAATCTGGATTCCTGCATCTCGATCCGCACGATTTTACTGAAGGGGGGGAAGGCGCACGTTCAGGCGGGGGGCGGACTGGTGGCGGACTCGACGCCGGAGGGGGAGTATCAGGAAAGCGTGAACAAGGCCAAGGCTGGTCTAGCGGCGGTGGCGGCAGCGAGAACCTTGGCGTAGGATCGGTTTATGTTACTGGTCATCGATAACTACGACTCGTTCACCTACAATCTGGTCCAGTATTTCGGGGAGTTGGGGGCGGATCCGCTGGTGAAGCGGAACGATGCGATCACGATGGAGGAGGTGGAAAAAATGCGGCCCACGAGGATCGTCATTTCCCCGGGGCCCGGAACCCCCGCGCACGCGGGGATCTCGATGGAGGTGATACGCCAGATGGGGCCCAGGATCCCGATCTTGGGGGTTTGCCTGGGGCATCAAAGCATCGGGGAGGTGTACGGCGGAAAAGTGGTGAGGGCCGAGCGGTTGATGCACGGAAAGACGTCCCCGATCCGGCACGATGGAAACGGGGTTTTTGCAGGATTGCCGAACCCGTTTGAGGCGACACGGTATCACTCCCTGATCGTGGAGAGAGGTTCGGTTCCTGACTGTTTGGAGGTGAGTGCGGAGACGGCGGAGGGAGAGATCATGGGGCTGCGGCACCGGAAACACCCCGTGCACGGGGTGCAATTTCATCCCGAGTCGATCTTGAGCAAGGAGGGGAAGGATTTGCTGGCGAATTTTCTGAAAGTCTGAGGGGGGCTGTGGATTGACGATTGGTGGAGCGGGGCATATTCTTACCTTTCAAAGGGGAACCGAAATTATGGAACCACGTGGAGAAGAGCGGACCTTGCGTTCGGAAAAAGTGCAGATCGAGAGAAAAACCTTTTTTCTGGATCTCAAGGAGAATGACCGGGGCAGGTTTTTGCGGATCACGGAGGATGTGGGGGGCCGTCGTGACCGGATTATCATGCCCGCGACCGGAATGGAGGATTTTGCACGCGCTTTGGACGACCTGATCGTGTTTGAGCAGGAGGAGTTGGGACCGCAGCAGTAGGAAGCGGTCGAGCCGGGCGGCGGGGTTTACCGGTCGGCAGGTTGGGAGAGAAGTTCGAGGGCCTTGCCGGCGGCGAGGCGGACCTCCTGGGGGGAGGAGGAGTCGGATGAAATCTTTTTCATCAAGGGGGCGGATTCCTTGTCGCGGAGGAGGCCGAGGGCGATCAGGGAGACGACGCGGACTTGGGGGTCGGCATCAGCGGTTGCTGAGCGAACTGCTGGGAGAACGCGCGGGTCCCGGATCCGGACGGCGGATTTGACCCCTTCGATGCGTTCGATGCCAAGGGGATTGGCGATCTCAGCCAAGAGGATGTCGAGGCCGCGGCCGTCGTTGAGCCTTGCCAGTGCGAGGGCAGCGACGACTTGGGTCGTTCGGTCTTTTGACTGCAGGGAGGGTAGGTAGGCCTCGGGTTTGGTCCGGGTAGCAAGCTCCAGAAGTGACCGGCGGGCAAAGCGACGAACATAGGAGTCCGGGTCATTCAGCATGGAGAAGAGAGTGGGAACGGCGGAGGGGTCGCCACGACCTCCAAGAAGGCGGGCGGCGGTGGAGCGGGTGAGCCAATCGGCATCCTGTGCAGCCTGGCAGATGAGGGGGATGGCATCGGGGGCGGGCAGGATGCGGGTGGCTTCGATCGCCTCGCGTCGGACGGTGGGCTCCGGGTCGCGCAAAGCGGAGCGAAGGATCTTCAGGGGGGCGGGATGGGAGGGAGGGTCGAGGGCAAAGGCGCGGAGGGCGAGGGATCGGATAGCGGGGGAGGGGTCCTGGAGGGGAAGCCGGTAGGGTTCGGCGGTGGGTTGAGTTTGCAGGATCTGGCGGGCCTCGGCGGCGGCGAGCTCGGGTTGGCCGGCCAGGAGATTGAGGCGGAGTCGTTCTTGGCGAAGGGAAATGCTCTGGGGAAATTGGCGGAAGCCCTCCTGGAGAGTTTCCTGGGCTTGCTGAAGTTTTCCCTCCTGCAGATATTGGCGGGCCTTTTGGGCGAGGCGGGCATCGGGTCCGGAGCAAGATGTGATGCCGAGCAGGGCGAGAAGGGCGAAAAGAACCCGAGGCATCCGCGGAGGCTAAGCCAAAGATAAAAATTAGAAAGGCCGGATGGAGTTGGAAATTTGACTTCAACGGGCTCCTTCCTAGGTTTTGGAGATGAAAAGCGTGGGAAACAGGGCGGGGCTGAAACCCAAGCCGGACTGGTTGGGGGCGGACCGGGAGTTGGAGCAGGAGTTGAAGGAGGTGGAGAGGCGGATTTTGCACCAAGCGTCGTTGTTTGATTCCGGGGCGGAAACCTATGTGCGGTATGCGCTGGAGGGGGGAGGAAAGAGGTTGCGACCCGCCCTGGTTTTGTTGGCTGGAAAAGTTGCGGGAGGATGGAGCGATGGGATCCGGGATCTGGCGGTGATTGTCGAGTTGGTGCATGTGGCGTCCCTGATCCACGATGACGTCCTGGACCGGGCGGATTTGCGGAGGTCGCGGGCAACGTGCAATGCGAAGTGGGGGGTGGAACTTTCGGTTTTGCTGGGGGATGCCCTCTTTGCCCATGGGTTGCAGTTGGCGACCAAGTTGGAGAATGCGGAGGTGGCGAGAAAGATTGCCGAGGCCTCGAGGAATCTTTGCGAGGGGGAGATTCTGCAGACCCAGAGGCGTTTTGATCTGAAGATGTCGACGGCGGATTATCTGCATATGGTGGGGTTGAAGACGGGGGCTTTGTTCCGGGTGGCTGCGGAGGTGCCTTTTCTGGTGTTCGGGGCTGCGGAGGTGAAGAGGGAGGCGGCCCGCTCCTTTGGCCAACAGCTGGGTGTGGCGTATCAGATCTACGACGATTGTCTGGATCTCTTCGGCTCGGATGAGGAGAGCGGAAAAACGTTGGGCACGGACATAGCCAAGGGGAAGTGGACCCTGCCCGTTTTGCATGCTTTGCAGACCCTGCCCAAAGAGGAGTCGGAAAAATTGCGGGCGCAGCTTGTCGGGGAGTTGATGGTGGGAGGCGTGGCGGAGAAGGTGAGGGAGGCGGGAGGATTGAAATTCGCCCTGCGGAAGGCGGTGGAGTTGCTGGATCGGGCGAAGGGGGATTTGCAGGTTCTGGGGGAGGGCAGGGAGGCGGGCAAGTTGACGGAGATGACGCAGCGGTTGCAGGAGTATCTGAAAACGGCCGGCAACGATTGACCGCTGGGGCGGGGGGGGAGCGAAGTT